>Ga0116230_10001302_pt1 | contig 23476 bp, 23 predicted proteins | sample S1TSphfallax_3_FD_88678 | JGI IMG/M metagenome (GOLD analysis project Ga0116230, IMG submission 88678) | Host-associated microbial communities from peat moss isolated from Minnesota, USA - S1T2_Fd - Sphagnum fallax MG | ecosystem: Host-associated > Plants > Peat moss > Unclassified | place... | reverse complement strand
CGCAGATGGACGCCGCGGGCGAGAGCCGCGCGGGCAAGACGCACGATCGCAACACGCTGCTCATGCATCCCGACGACGCGCGCGCACGCGACATCGCCGACGGCGCGCTCGCGCGCGCGTACAACGATCGCGGCGCGTGCCTCGTCGGCGTGCGCGTGAGCGCCGACGTGATGCCCGGCGTCGTGCGCCTGCCCACCGGCGCGTGGTTCGATCCGCTTCCCGGCGACGAACGCCTCGACGTGCACGGCAACCCGAACGCCGTCACGCAAGACGTCGGCACGTCACGCCTGGGCCAAGGCTGCGCCGCACAATCGTGCCTCGTCGAAGTCGCGCGCTGGGAAGGCGCCGCACATCCCGTTCGCGCGTTCGATCCACCCGGAAGCTAGACGCCGAAGATCGCAGCGTCGCTGGTTAGGGTGTGCGGAGGGCTTGCCGGGCGCGGGCGGGTTCGCGGTGGCCGGTGGCTTCGGAGCCGGCGTGCGGGTCGAGGCGCAGGAAGTCGAGCGCGGAGATGAGCGCGAGCGCCGCGACCGGGATGAAGGCGAGACGGAAATCGTCGGCCACATAGCCGTGTTCGCCCGGATGACGCAGCGCGGCGATGATGCCGAGCTCCGAGGTGGCGAACGCGACGCCGAGACTCCAGGAGACCTGCTGAATCGTGCTGCCGAGCGACGTCGCCGCGCTCATGCGCGCGACCGGCACGTCGACGTACGTCATCGCGTTGAACGCGCCCATCTGCACCGAGCGCGAGAGACCGATCACGAAGAGCACCGCGAGCAGCGCGACGATCGGCGTCGTCACGGTGAACGTCGCGCACAACGAGACCGCGACGGTCGCGATGAGCCCGTTGACCACGAGCGTGCGCCGGAAGCCGAAGCGACGCATGATGCGCGCCGCGTAGGCTTTCATCGTGAAGTCGCCGCAGGCGCACGCAACGATCACGAGTCCGGCTGCGAACGCGGTCATGCCGAAGCCGACTTGGAAGAGCAGCGGCCAGAGCAGCAGCGTCGTCCCGATCACGATGCGAAACGCCGTGCCGCCGAGCAACGTCCCGCGCGCGAAGGTTGGGATCTTCCAGAGCGTGAGGTCGAGAATCGGATGCGCGGTGCGCCGCAGGTGCACGAACGCGAGACCGATGAGCAACGCGCCGCCGCCGAGCAATCCCACGAGCAGCCCCGCGGGTACGTCGGGACGAGAGAACTGGTCGAGGCCGAAGACGAGCGATGCGAGCCCGGCGCCGCTGAGCACGAAGCCCGGGAAGTCGAACGGCGGCCGTTCCTCGGCACGGACGTTCTCCATGAACGCGAACACGAGTGCGAGCCCGACGATGCCGATCGGGATGTTGAGGAAAAAGATCCAGCGCCACGACGAGTACGTCGTGATGAAGCCGCCGATCGGCGGTCCGAGCACCGGTGCGATGAGGCCGGGCGTCGTGACGTACTGCATCAGCCGGATCAGATCGCGCTTGTCGCTGCTGCGCATCACGACGAGCCGTCCGACCGGCGCCATCATCGCGCCGCCCACGCCCTGGAAGACGCGCGCCGCGGTGAACGCCCAGAGCCCATTGGAGAAGCCGCACAGGATCGACCCGACGGTGAAGGTGACGATCGCGGCCGCGAAGATCGTCTTCGAACCGAAGCGATCGGCCATCCAGCCGCTCGCGGGGATGAAGACCGCGAGCGTGATGAGGTAGGCGGAGATGCCGATGCTCAGGCTCACCGGGTTCTGGTGAAACGACTTCGCCATCTGCGGCAGCGCCGTCGAGATCACCGTGCCGTCGAACATCTCCATGAAAAACGCGCAAGCGACGATCAGTGCGATGAGCACCGGCCGTCGCTCGGGCGCGAAGATGCGCATCGGGGTCAGATCGTCGGGAAGACCATCTGATTGGCGGTCGACGCGCCGACCGGCCAGCGCGACGTGATCGTTTTCATGCGCGTGTAGAAGTGCACGCCGTCGGGACCGTGCACCGCGTGGTCGCCGAAGAGCGATTCTTTCCAGCCGCCGAAGCTGTGATACGCCATCGGCACCGGGATCGGCACGTTCACGCCGACCATGCCGACCTGGATGCGGCGCGTGAATTCGCGCGCGGCGCGACCGCTCTGCGTGAAGATCGCCACGCCGTTGCCGTAGCGATGCGCGTGGATCAGCTTGAGCGCCGATTCGAAATCCGGCACGCGAACGACGCACAACACGGGCCCGAAGATCTCGTCCTGGTAGATCGACATCTCGGGGGTGACGTGATCGAACAAGCTGCCGCCGAGGAAGAACCCGTCGAGCGAAGCGGCGGGCGCGGTGCGTCCGTCGACGACGAGCGTCGCGCCCTCGCTCACGCCCTTGCCGATGTAGTTCGCGACGCTATCGCGATGCGCGCGCGTGACGAGCGGCCCCATCTCCGACTCGGGATCGCTGCCGATGCCGACGGTCAGTCCCTTCGCCTTTTCGGCGAGACGCGCGACGAGTTCGTCGGCGACGTCGCCGACCGCGACCGCGACCGAGATCGCCATGCAGCGTTCGCCGGCCGAACCGTACGCGGCGCCGGTCAGCGCCGAGACCGTCTGATCGAGATCCGCGTCGGGCAACACGACGGCGTGATTCTTCGCGCCGCCGAGCGCCTGCACGCGCTTTCCCTGTTCCGAGGCGATCGTGTAGATCGAACGCGCGATCGGGGTGGAACCCACGAAGCTCACCGCGCCGACGTCGGGGTGACGCAGCAGCGCGTCGACCGTCTCCCGATCGCCGTGCACGACGTTGAACACGCCCTTCGGCAGGCCCGCTTCCATCAGCAGTTCGGCGACGCGCACGCTCGGCGAAGGATCGCGCTCCGAGGGCTTGAGCACGAACGTGTTGCCGCACGCGATGGCCACCGGGAACATCCACATCGGAACCATCATCGGAAAGTTGAACGGCGTGATGCCGACGCACACGCCGACGGGCTGGCGCATCGACCAGCTATCGACGCCGGTGCCGACCTGCTCCGAATACTCGCCCTTGAGCAGGTGCGGGATGCCGCACGCGAACTCCACGACCTCGATGCCGCGCGTGAGCTCGCCCATCGCGTCTTCGAACACCTTGCCGTGCTCGGCGACGATCATGCGCGCGAGTTCGTCGGCGTGCTGCTCGAGCAGATCCTTGAATTTGAAGAGAACGCGCGCGCGACGCAGCGGCGGCGTGTCGGCCCAGCCCGGCAACGCGAGCTTCGCCGCGGCGACGGCGAGGTCGACGACGTCGCGATCGGCGAGCGGAACGCGCGCCTGCTCGACGCCGAGGCCCGGGTTCCAGACGGAGGCAAAGCGACGGCTCTCGGCGAGCGTCGTCGCACCGTCGATGAAGTGACCGACCGTGCGGCGGTCGAGTTCGGTGGAGATGGCCATGACCGGCGATTAGCCCGTCAACGCCGCCGTCCTGCGGCCGAACTCGACGCGCCTGGGATCAGCTCTTCTTGCCGAAGAGGCTCCCCGCCGCGGCGCCGCCGACGATGAAGATCGGGCCGGCGACCAGGATGCAAATCCAGACGCCGATCAGACCACCGCCGGCGCTTCCCGAGGTATCAGCAGTCGCCGGCGCGCTTTGCGCGTAGGCGGGTAGAGCGGCCAGGAACGAACCGACGACGGCCGCGAGAGCGGCGAGACGAGCGCGCGCGATCATGTGACTTCCCTCCAGAGGTGGTGCGACATGGTGATGTGTCGTTGGGACAAAGGTGCCCAGGGGCTGGGTTCGTCAACCTTTTCGTCGTGCGAAGCAACGAACGCGTCCTCATCGTCGGCGGCGGCCCCGTCGGAACCATCACCGGGTTGAAGCTCGTCCGCGACGGAATTCCGGTCACGATCTTCGATTCGCTCCCCGAACCCGCGCCCGACCACCGGGCCTCGACCTTACAACCGTCGACGCTCGATCTCCTCGAAGAGCTGGAGATGCTGCCGCGGATCCACGAGCAGGGGCTGCCCTCCCCCGTCTTCCAGTGGCGCGACATCCCGACCGGCGAGATCATCGAGTTCGATTATCGCGTGCTCGCCGGCGAGTGCGCGCACCCCTACGTGATCCAGCTCGAGCAGCATCGCACGATCGCCGCCGCCCTCGAGATCGCCCAGCGCTACGCGGACTACGAACTGGTTCGCTCGGTCGTGGTGACGGAGGTGCGCCAGACCAGCGACCACGTCGAGGCCGACGTCCGCTTCCCCGACGGTCACATCGAGACGTTCACGGGCGCCTACCTGATCGGCTGCGACGGCGGGCGCAGCATCGTGCGCAAGACGATCGGCACGACCTTCGACGGGTTCACCTGGCCCGAACGCTTCAACATCGTCGCGACGACGTTCGACTTCGCGCAGCTCGGCTTCCGGTTCCGCAACTACTGCCCGCATCCCGAGCGCTGGGTTTCGCTGATCAAGGTGCCCGGCGAGGATTTCCAGGGACTGTGGCGCTGCATCTTTCCGGCCAAGAACGACGAGAGCGACGAGTTCGTGCAGAGCGATGCGTGGATCCAGGCGCGCTTCCTCGAGCGCTTTCCCGAAGGCGCACCCTACACGGTGCGTCATCGCAACATGTACAACGTGCACCAGCGCGTCGCGGGAACGTTCCGCCAGGGTCGCTTCATGCTCGCCGGCGATGCGGCGCACGTCAACAATCCGATCGGCGGCGTCGGCATGAACAGCGGCATCCACGACGGGCTCAACCTCGCCGTGAAACTGCGTCAGATCTGGGACGGCGCCGATGCCGATGCCCTGCTCGACCGCTACGACCGGCAGCGCCGCGAAACGGCGATCGCGTACGTGCAGGCGCAGACGATCGCCAACAAACGCACGCTCGAAGAGAACGATCCCGAAGCGCGCAAACGCAACTTCGAGGAACTGCGCCGCCAAGCGAACGACCCGGGTCTCGCGCGCGACTACGCGCGCCGCGGCTCGTTGATCGCGATGTGGAACACGTCCGAAGCTATCGCCTGAGCGTCTTGGCGGCGCGCGCGCGCACCATCGCGCGCACCGCGTCGATCACGCGCGCGACCGCCGCGCGACGGTAGTCCCACATCGGCTCGGGGCCGGGCGGGAGCACGATCATCGTCGCGTTCGCCTCGAACACGACCACGCGCCCCGCGGCGTCGAGGCTGAAGTCGATGCCGGCGTAGTCGAGCGCGAGCACGTCGCGGATCGCGGCGAGCGACGCCATCGCGTTCGAGCCGAGCACCGCCTCCGGATCGGCCAGAAAGCGCTCGTCCGCGGCGCGGTTCGCGGGATCGTCCATGCGCGCGGTCACGTAGTGCAGCTTCCACGCATCGCCGACCGCGAGGTGCAGCGGATAGAGTTCGCCGTCGACGATCATCATGCGATACTTGCGGATCGTGCCCGCGGCATCGCGCACGTCGACGTACTCGATCGCGAGCAACGTCTCGCCCGGCAGCGCCGCGAGCGCTGCCGCGAGATCGCCGGGCTGATCGACGCGCACGAAGTGACGCCCCGTCTGGTAGCCGGGCGAGCGCAGCAACAGCGGAAACGTGAAGCCCCGCAATGCGAGCGCGGTCGCGCCGGACCGCTCGAGCGACGTGCGCGGCACCGCGGCGACGCGGGGCGCGCGGACGCCCGGGATCGTCGCCAGGCGGCGCGCGTTGCCGGCGCGCGTCGTGGCCAGCACGTGGTAGGGTGCGTTGATCAGCGACGGTGCGTCGCCGAAGCGCCGATCCATCGCGAGCAGCGTGGCCGGGATGCGATCGGCGTCGGCGAGCGCGTTGAACACCACGTCGTAGTGCGGCAGCGGCGGGGGCGACGGATCCTCGACGTCGGCCACCAGCGTGGTGATGCGGAAGACGGTGTCGTCGAGCAGGACGTCGGTGTAGACCGTGCCGCCCGCCGCCGCAACGAGCAGCAGCACGTCGACCGGCGGCCCCGCACCGCGGTAGGCGGCCGTCGCGATGCTACGGCCGGCGAAGCCGCGCGCGCGGTGCGCGATCGCGTCGCCGTGACGATCGAGCTGCACGAGCGCGTAGCTCATGCCCGCGTGTGCGTCGGCGTCGTCGGGGTCGAGCGCGAGCGCGGTGGCGAAGGCGTCGCGCGCCGCAGCGAACGCGCCGCGCACGAAGCGGACGTTGCCGAGGTTCACGTGCGCGCGGACCGATTCGGGCGCGAGCGCGGCCGCCCGTTCGAACACGGTCTGCGCCGCCGCGTGCGACCCCGTCTTGAGGAAAAACGTGCCGGCGTCGGCGAGCACCGCCGCGTCATCGGGTGCGCGTTCCAACAGCGCGAGGTAGGCGGCCCGCGCTTCGTCGATGCGGTTACGGTCGTAGAGCGCGCGCGCCGCCGACCGCTGCTGTTCGAGCCCTTCCATCGCAACCCCGGGCTTCGCCGCGCGCATTGATGCCGACATGCACGTTCCCGACGACATCGCGCGCACCGCCTCCGTGAAATGGGTGGGTGACGTCGCCAAAGGCCACGGCTCCATCACCACCGGCAGCGGCAAGGTGGCGGCAGAATACTCGTTCGGGACGCGATTCACGAGCGAACCCGGAACCAACCCCGAAGAGCTGCTCGCCGCCTCGCACGCGGCCTGCTTCACGATGGCGCTGAGCGCGACGCTCACGCGCGTCGGCCACCCGCCGACGTCGATCAGCACGACCGCAAAGGTGCACCTCGAGAAGAGCGGCTCGGGCTTCGAGATTCCGCGCATCGAGCTGAGCACGTCGGCGCACGTGCCCGGCATCTCCGACAACGAGTTCCAGCAGCTCGCGAATCAGTCCAAAGAGTCGTGCCCGATCAGCAAGGCGCTCCACGCCGTGCCGATCACCTTGCTCGCAACGCTGCACGCGGTCTAACCGGCGCCGGACGTGACGATCAGCCGGCCGCTAACTTCTTGAGCGCCGGCGTGTTCGCGATGCGCGGGAACACGCGCATCGTGTTGCCCGAAAACAGCTTCTCTTGGAGCGCGGGCGCGAGTTCGAGCGTGTCGAGGTACCACTTCGTATCGTCGAAGTAGCGTTCGGTGCGCGGATCGATGCCGCGCACCGCGCCGACCATCTCGGTGCCGAAGAGGATGTTGTCGTTCGGCACGACCTCGAGCAGCAGCTTGATGCCGGGCAGATGGTACACGCACGTATCGAAAAAGATGTTGTTGCCCATCAGCTCTTCGAGCGGCGGACGCTTCATGTCTTGCGCGAGCCCGCGGAAGCGGCCCCAGTGATACGGCACCGCGCCGCCGCCGTGCGGGATGATGAAGCGCAGGTTCGGGAACTTCACGAAGAGATCGCCGGCCTGCAAGATCTGCATGAACGCCGTGGTGTCGGCGTTGAGATAGTGCGCGCCGGTCGCGTGGAAGTTCGGGTTGCACGACGAGCTCACGTGGATCATCGCCGGCACGTCGAGCTCGCACATCTTCTCGTAGATCGGGTACCAGTACGGATCGGTGAGCGGTACGCCCGTCCACATCCCGCCCGACGGATCGGGGTTGAGATTGCACCCGATGAAGCCGAGCTCGTTCACGCAGCGCTCGAGTTCTTTCACGCTCGCCTCGAGACCGGAACCCGGATGCTGCGGCAGTTGGCAGACCGGCACGAAATTTTCGGGATAGAGCGTGCAGACGCGATGGATGATGTCGTTGGAGACCTCGGCCCAGACGACGTTCTGCGCCGGCGTACCGGTGTGGTGCGCCATCACCGACGCGCGCGGCGAGAAGATCGTCACGTCGAGACCGCGATCGCGTTGCAAACGCAGTTGGGCCGTCTCGAGACTCTCACGGATCGCATCGTCGCTGATGACCGGCAACGGCGTCGCGTCGCCACCGCTCTTGAGCTGGGCGTTGCGGAATTCTTGCGCCTCGGGCGGCACCGTCGTGTAGTGTCCGTGACAGTCGATGATCATGCCGCGTCGTTCAACCCGTCAGCCGAAGTTTCCGGCGATCACGACGGCGAGCGCGGCGCACGTGGTGATCGCGTAGAGGCCGACGCCGAGCAGCTCCGGGCTGATCAGCGGCAGCGCGCGCAACCGCTCGACCGCGGCATACGCGCCGGCGATCGCCGCGACCGGCACGGCCGCGAGCAACGCGACCGGTAGCGATGCGAAGGCGAACGCGCCGACCAGTACGAGCATCACGACCGCCGCCGCCGCAAGCAACCGCGCGGTGAGCACGGCGCGGCCCGCGCCCCAGCGCACGACGAGGTTCCGCTTCCCGGTCGCCGCATCGGCCGCGACGTCGGGAATCTCCACCGTCAGCATCATCGCGAACATCGCGCACGCACCCGGCAGCGTCGCGGCGAACGCGTGCGCGCCGAGCGTTCCGGCAAAGGTCGCATAGCCGGCCAGCGGAACGAGCATCGCGACCACCACGATCGTGTCGAGTTCGCCGAGCCCGCGCGCGAGCAGTCGCATCGGCGGCGCGCTGTACGCCCAGCCGAGGATGCCGATCGCGACGCCGAGTGCGGCGAGCACCACGTTGCCGGCGAGCACTTCCGCCACGACGACGATCGTGCCGCAGCCGGCACACGCGATCGCGGCCGCGAGTGCGACCCACGCCGGCAACTCGCCGTTCGGCAGCACGCCGCTGCCGCCCGACCACGCGGTGCGCACCGTGATCGCGTCGGTGTCCTGATCGTAGTAGTCGTTGGCGAAATGGACCATCAGGTGGAACGACGTGACCATCACCTGCGCGAGCAGATAGGCGCGCCAATCGATCGCGTTGCCGTCGAAGTGCGCGACCGCCGCCCCGAGCGCGAAGCCCGTGAAGCCGCCGGCGAGAAACGCCGGGCGCGCCAGTCGCGCGAACGCGATGAAGCGGTTGAGCACGTCAGGCCGAGGCGAGCAACTGCCGGTGAAGCGCAAGCCAGTCGTCGAGATCGTTGAGCGCCGTGCCGGTCTTCACCGACGCGTCGACGCCGTACTCGGCGCGACGCACCGCGGCACGCTCCTCGGGCGGCTCGAAGCCGACCACGTGCGCGTTGCTCGCGGCGATCGCCTCGGGCGTCAGGTTCGTGGCGTTCGCGCGCACCCACGCTTCGAACGCGAGGTACCCCGGCTTCTCGTCGGCGATGAAGGCCGCCAGCGCGGCATACTCGAGGCCGATCGCATCGCGCACGTATTCGTCGAAACCGCCGAGGCCGTAGCGATAGTCCGCGGGCAGCCGGCCGTGCGCGTGCAAGAGCATCTTCAGCCAAAGTCGCGGCAGGTGCGCGATGCCGAGCGGCCCCGTCACGCTGGTGCTGATCGCGGGAACGATCGGCGTCGACGGCGCGCCGGGCGCGACGATCTGCGCGTGCACGAGATCCCAGTCGTCGAGCTCGTTGAGGCGCGTGGCGACCTGATAGTCCGGCAGGCCGAACCGCGCGGTCCACTCCGTGCGGCGCGGTTCGGGCATGAGGAACGTCTCGAACGCGGCCGTGAGGTCGGTGAGTTCGGGCGACGAGACGGTCGCCGCGTTGGTACGCAGCCACGCCTCGAGCGTCACGTAATCGGGTGATTCCGCTCCCACGTAGGAGAGCAGCGCCGCGGGATCCACGCCCAGCGCGCGGATGATCTCGGCGTCCGAGCCGCCGTCTCCACAGCGGTAGCCTTCGGGCAGCTTCCCCAGCGAATGCAGCCGGAGCTTCAACCAAAGGCGAGGCAGATGGCCGATTCCCAGCGGTCCCTTGACGCGACCGCTGATCAGCGGAATCTGTTGGTGGGCGGGCGGCGCATCGTTCAACATCGCCCCCCGCTTCGCGCTCGCGGCCCGCTCTACTGCGGGCCCCGGCGATGGTTAGATGCTACCGAGCTTCGGACCCCAGCCGATGAACGAGCCGTTGGGCGTCGCGATCGGGCGGTGAACGAGGCGGGTATTCGAGCCGCTGGTCGCAGCGGCGGTGGTGATGGTACTCATGGGTCTACTATCCTTCTGGCCAATCGTTTGTGGCCGTCGTTAACAATACGGATAACTACCCTGCGGGTTTCACCTCGTCCAACACGTTTTTCCGAATCCTTACCTGCCGGACTTTGGAAGCGGCGCGAGAAGCGCCCGGCAACGTCGTCCGGAGGTGTCGTCCATCCGCCCTTCCCGCTCGCTTGACGGGCTTCCATCCGAACAGCTTCAGCGACTGGGGCGATCCGCTCGACCTCGACATCGCGCCGGCGCACTGACGTGAGACGCTCTTCGGCGATCATCGCCGCGATGATCGCGCTCGCATTCGCCGCGCGGCCGCCCGCAACGGCGCAAGACTCGTCATATGTGGTCTTCCCGTGGTCGACGCAAGACATGATCTCGGGACCGGCATGCGGCGACTTCCCGGATCCGTGGATGGGATCGTATCAGCCGTGCACGCAGGCGATCCACGACGCGTGGCTCGCCGACGTACGCCGCTGGCGCGAAGGGCGGCTGATCGCGATCGGCTACGACGGCAGCCGCTACGACGATCCGGCGGTCGCGTGGACGCATGCGGCCTTCATGCAGCCGCAAGCGATGGCCGAGGATCGCTATCTCTACGATCCGGTCGCCGGGCGCTACACGGTCGACCGGTATCTCGACGATCTGACCGCGCGCTTCGGCGGCATCGACGCCGTGCTGATCTGGCCGATGTATCCGAACCTCGGCGTCGACGATCGCAATCAGTTCGACATGGTCGCATCGATGCCGGGCGGCATCGCGGGCCTGCGCGCGATGGTCGCCGATTTTCACCGGCGGCACGTGCGCGTGCTCTTCCCGATGCTGCTCTGGGATCAGGGCACGCGCGCGCCGCGGGCGCCGTGGCCGCAAGCCGTGGTCGCGCTGATGCGCAGCATCGGTGCCGACGGCGTGAACGGCGACACGCTCGACGGCGTTCCGCTCGCGTATTCGCGCGCATCGGATGCGGCCAGAGCGCACCTCGTCTTTCAGCCCGAGGGCGTCTTCCACGACGAGCAACTCGCGTGGAACCTGATGTCGTGGGGCCAATACGCGTTCGGCCCCGATCTCAAGGTCGATCGCTATAAATGGCTCGAGCCGCGGCACATGGTCAACATCTCCGACCGCTGGAATCACGACAAGACCGACGATCTGCAGGAGGCGTTCTTCAACGGCGTCGGCTGGGAGAGTTGGGAGAACGTGTGGGGCATTTGGAACGGCATCACGCCGCGCGACGCCGAGGCCGTGCGGCGCGTCGCGACGATCGAGCGCGCCGTCGCGCCGCTGCTCACGTCGACCTCGTGGGAGCCGTTCTATCCGACCGAGACGCCCGGCATCGTCGCGAGCCGTTGGCCGCGCGATCGCGAAACGGTGTGGACGCTGGTCAACCGGCGCGACTTCGACGTCGACGGACCGCAATTGCTCGTGCCGGCGGAACCGAACGTGCACTGGTTCGACCTCTATCACGGCGTGGAACTGCGGCCCGCGATGTCCGGGAACCACGCCGTGCTCTCGTTCGCGATCGAGGCGCACGGATTCGGCGCCGTGCTGGCAACGACGGGCCCGGCACCGGGCGCGATCCTCGCTACGATGCACGCGATGACGGCGACGCCGCTGCGCGCATATGCATCGGCCTGGACGCCGCTCGCGCAATCGCTCGCGCCGCTCGCCGCCACCGCGCGTGCGGCCGTCGCGCCCGCCGGCATGGTCGAGATACCCGCCACGACGTTTCGCTTCGCGGTGCACGGCGTGGAGCTCGAGGGGCGCGATACCGACGGCGTCGACGTGCAGTATCCGTGGGAATCGAGCCCGCGCCGCTTCCACGACCACGTGATGCACGTGGACCGCTTCTTCATCGATCGCACGCCGGTGACCAATCGCGCGTACCTCCGCTTCATCGAAGCGACGCACTACCGGCCGCGTGACGCAACGAACTATCTCGAGGATTGGACGAACGGCACCTACCCCGCCGGTTGGGGCGAGAAGCCCGTTACGTGGGTCGCGCTCGAGGACGCGCGCGCCTACGCCGCGTGGGCGGGAAAGCGGCTACCGCACGAGTGGGAATGGCAACTCGCGGCCCAGGGCGACGACGGTCGCGCCTATCCCTGGGGCGCGGCGTGGAACGCCGCTGACGTTCCGCTTCCGCAGACGGGACGCCGCGTGCGCCCGCCCGACGACGTGACGGCGCACCCGGGCGGCGCGAGCCCGTTCGGCGTGCTCGACCTCGTCGGCAACGTCTGGCAATGGACCGACGAAGCGGACGACGACCACACGCGCGCGGCGATTCTCCGCGGCGGCAGCGCCTATCAGCCCCAAGGATCGCTCTGGTACTTCCCGCAGGCGTACCGCAACGATCAGCACGGGAAGCTGTTGCTCATGGCGCCGAGCCGCGACCGCTCCGCCGAGATCGGCTTCCGCTGCGTGATGGACGCGACGCCGTAGACGCGCCGCATCAGTGCGTGGTCTCATACGCACTCCACCCCTTCGCCGCGTCGTCCACGCCCAGCCGATACGATGCGTCGAGTCGCGCCGCATCGTGAAAGTCGCCGAGGCCACTCGGTAATTCGACCGACGGTCGCAAGATGCCGAGGTCGACGTCGTACATCTCGTCGAGCAACGCGCGCTGCGCCGGCGTGACCGCCGATCCGTCGAACGCGCGCTTCAGCCTCGTGTCGTCGGCGGCGCTCCGCAAGCTCGCGTCGAGCACGCGCGCCTGCAACAGGTTGAACGATCCGAGCCCGGCTGCGATCGCGTTGGGCGGCGTGAACGACGTCTCCGGCGGATTGACGAGGACGGCGTCGATGCGTCGAGCGACGACGCGCGCGAGGTCGATCGCCGTGTTGTCGGCCGACCCGCCGTCGACGAAGAGACCCTTGACGCCCGAAACGACCAACTCGATCGGATCGAGCAGCAACGGCAGCGCGATCGACGCGTAGAGCGCATCGTGCAGCATCGGGCGAGCCGGCTCCGCCCGTGCCGGCATACCCGAGATTCCGGCGAGCGCGCGCAGCACGGGTTCGGCCGCGGCGGGCTCGATGTTCACATCGAGCATGTAGAAATACGCCGCCCGTTGATTTTGGATGTCGGCCGCATTGAAGACGTACGGCATGAGGACGGGCCGCTCCGCGTCGATGTTCGCGCGAAGCCACGCCTTGATGGGCTCCGCGTCGAATATCCCGGCGAGCGAGCGATTCATGTTCGCGAGCAGCGCGAGCCCCTCCATCAATCGCGTGACGACGCCGGCACTCGGAACGTCGAGCTTCTCATAGCTCCGCTTTGCACGGAACAGATCGGTCCCGGCGATCGTGTGCCACGCAGCGCGCAATTTGGAATACTGCGCGGTTGCGACGTACCACCCGTTGATCGCCCCGATCGACGTTCCGATCACGGTGTCGACTCCGGGCAGCGGCTCGCCGTCGGCGACGCCGGCGCGGCGCACCAGGCCTTCGATCACACCTGCTTCGTAGGCGCCACGCGCGCCGCCGCCGCTCAGCACGAGCGCGGTACCGTTCCGCGTCGCGGCGGAGGTCACCGTGGCCGACGCCCTCGCGATCGGCGGCCGTGCGGCGAGCATGCTCGCCGTCCCGGCGGCGAGACCTCCGAGCAGCGTGCGTCGGTCGATCACGGCGAGCCGCCGTCGCTCGTGGGATCCACCGGCGGCCCGAGTCGCGCTCGAACGTACTGTTCGGCCGCAAGCGCGATGTCGTCGATGAAGTCCGCGCGCTTGCCGAGCGCCTCGGCCGTGGGAAGCGCTGATGCCGACCCGCGTATGATCGCGGAGAGGACGAAGACCGTGCGCGCGAGTTCGTCATACGGGAGGTGCGGGTAGTACCGGCCGATCACCGGCGCGAAGTTGGCAACTTCTTCGTGAATGGTGCGGATACACGGCGCACGGCGCGGATCGGCATCGAGAAACGCCTTGATGCCGCCGTACTTCGCGTGGAAGTCGAACAGCGTGGTCACGCCCGCATGCGTCAACTCGCGTAACGAGAGGTTCCGTGTGAGCTCGATCGACGCGCGCTCTTCCGCCCGAAAGGCCGCGAGATAGTACTCGGCGACCGCGTCGATGATCGCTTCGCGATTCGGAAAGTACTGATAGATCGACGCGATCGTGACCCCGGCGGCCTTGGCGATCGCGTTGAGGCTCGTGCCTTCGAACCCGCGTTCGGCAAAGAGGGCAGCCGCCGCGACGACCATCGCCTCCGCCCGGCGCGCGCCGCGCTGCTGACGTTTCCGCGGAATGAATGCTTTTCGCTCGACGCTTGACATTGTAACAAGTCTATTATAAATTTGCGGAAACCTCAACTTATAATAGATCTGTTACAAAAAAAGGTGGCGCCCATGCAGCGGGAAGCGACCCATTCCGGAGAGCCGGTGCGGCGGAATGTCGAGGAGGTTGGCCTTCGGCGGATCATCGTGGTGGCCGCCGTCATGTGCGCGGCCCTGATGCAGACGCTCGACTCGACGATCGTCAACGTCGCCCTTCCCTACATCGAAGGCAATCTGGGCGCGACCATCGACCAGGCGACGTGGGTCGTCACCGGCTTCATCATCGCCAACGTCGTCGTCATCCCGCTCACGCCGTGGCTCGCCCGCCGCCTCGGCCGCGCGCGCTACTTCGCCATCTCGATCGTCGGCTTCACGCTCGCCTCGATGGCATGCGGCTTCGCGCCATCGCTCGGCGTGCTGATCCTGGCCCGCGTCGTCCAGGGCGCGTTCGGCGGCGGACTGCTCGCCGTCGCGCAGCCGATTCTCATCGATACGTTCGGCCCGAGCCAGCTCGGCACGAGCCAGGGCATCTTCACGATCGGCGCGATCTGCGGCCCCGCCCTCGGACCGGCCCTCGGCGGCGTCCTCATCGACAATCTGGATTGGCGCTGGGTGTTCTTCATCAACATTCCGATCGGCGTCGTCGCCGCGACGCTCGTGCTGCTGTTTTTGCGCGATCCCGAGAGCCCGCAGCGGATTAAAGGCGATCCGTTCGGCGTAGCACTGTTAGCGATGGGTGTCGGCGGGATGCAATACGTGCTCGACGAGGGCGAACGCAATTATTGGTTCAGCGATCCGGTGATCGGCGCGTGCGCGCTCGCGAGCATCGCCGGCTACGTCGGCTTCGTGCTGTGGGAACTCTACGGCACACCGACACCGATCGTGAACCTCCAGATCTTCCGCAATCGCAGCGTCGCCTTCGGCTCGGCGATCGCGCTGACGATCGGGTTCCCGATCTTCGGATCCTCGCTCATCCTCCCGCAGTACGTCTCGCAATTGCTCTCGTACACGGCGACGCTCAGCGGCATGCTGATTCTCGTGCGCGCGATTCCGGTCGCGCTCGTCACGCCGATCGTCGGCATCTTGATGCAAAGCGGCAAGGTCGATCCGCGCGTCATGTTGTGCCTCGGCCTGCTCGTCACCGGCGCGAGTACGATCTGGCAGGCCGGAATCACGACGAGCACCAGCAGTTTCGGATCGTTCATGCTTCCGCTGGTGATCCAAGGCGTCGGCTCGGGCATGCTCTTCGTGCCGCTGCTCTTCAGCGTTCTCGGTTCACTCACCGATCCGCGTGAAAGCCCGGCGGTCAGCGCATTCATCAACCTCTTCATTCAATTGGGAGGCTCGATCGCATCGGCAACGCTCGTCACCTTCCTCGACCGGCGCGAAGATCTGCATCTCGATACGCTGGGCGCGCTCGTCAACCTCACCAACATCCCGGTTCGCAACCTGATCGACGGCGCGCACGGGCTCACCCAGACGATCGCGGCGCAGATCTCGCTGCTCATCGAGCAGCAGGCGGCGGCTTTCGCCTACGCCGACGTCTTCTTGCTCGTCGCGCTGCTGACGCTACTCTCGGTCCCGCTCATTCTCGGCATCCCCAAGCCCACGACCACCGACGTGGTCATCGAGGTCGGCTAATGACAACGGCACAAGCCCTCCCGGCGGTCGCTCTCGACGAAACCGCCAACGGGTTCATCTCGACGTTCATGGCGCACGTCGCAACGCTCGCCGGTTACGGCAAGAATCGCCTCACGACGATCGCGACCATCAAGACGCTCTTGCTCGCTGCGCTCAAGCGCGGCGACGCGACGGACTGGCGCGCGCTCTATCACGCCGTCGACGAACTCGTCGATGGCGCGATCTATGCGCACGACACCAAGTTCGCCTATACGTATCTGTGCTCGTTCATCCAAGAAAACGTCGACCTCGCATGATCGACCATCGCGATCTCCCGGAACGACGCGAACCGGCCGGTGCGATCGGCGCGCTCATCCGCTGCGCGTGCGGCCACGGCATCGGCGCGCACACGCGTGCGGGCTGTCACGCCGGCAGCGACGTTCCGTGCGCGTGTCACATCAGCGACGCCGCCGTGCTCGAACGCGCGATCGCGCAAGCCGCGCTCGAACTGCAAGCGGCGATGCCGCCGACCGCCTAAACGCCGAGTTTGGGACCCCAGCCGATGAAGGTACCCGTCGGGCCGGCCGTGGGGCGCTGCACCAAACGGGTCGCCGAAGCGGCCGAGATGGCCGGGGAATTCGTCGCACTCATGATCGCGGTTCTCCTCGCGGCCGCTCATCGCTGGGCTCGATTGACCCGGCGGCAAGGCGGCCGACGACGGAAGCGTACCTGGAAACTTTCTCCCGCTCTGTAGCTTTCGTCACAAAACTCGGGATCACGGCGTACTGTTGCATATTTATGCATGCAAATGTATAATTATGCCTATGTTGACCCTCCCGTCGGCCGGACGCCTGCGGGGCCGCAGCGTGCTGACGATGCTGGACATCGCCCCGGACGAGCTGGCGAGCCTCCTCGCGATCGCCCAGACGCTCAAGGCCTCCGGCCGCGAGCAGCAGACGCTGCTGCAAGGCAAGAGCCTCGCCATGCTCTTCGAGAAGCCGAGTCTGCGCACGCGCGTCTCGTTCGAGATCGGCATGACGCAGCTCGGCGGCCACGCGGTCGTCGCGCACGGGAACGACTTCATCATGGGCAAGCGCGAGACGCCGGAAGACGTCGCGCGCGTGCTCTCGCGCTACGCCGACGCCATCGTCGTGCGCACCCACGAGCACGAGCCGCTGCAGCGCTTCGCCGCCGCCGCGACCGTGCCGGTGATCAACGGCCTCTCGCAGGCCGCGCATCCCTGCCAGGCGCTGGCCGACTTACTGACGATTCGCGAACGGTTCGGCACGCTTGCCGGCCTGCGGCTCGCCTACGTCGGCGACGCGCGCAACAACGTCGCGTACTCGCTCGGCGAGGCGGCGGCCATGAGCGGGATGTCGGTCACCTTCGCCTCGCCGATCACGCACCGTCCGCCCGACGCCTTTCTGGGGCGGCTGGTCGAGCTCGGCAAGTCACATCACGTCACCGCGCGCGCGTTCACAAGTCCGCTGCGCGCGGTGCGTGACGTCGACGTCATCTACACCGACGTGTGGACCTCGATGGGTGAAGAGGCCTACAGCGAACGCAACGCCGCGGCCCTGCGGCCCTATCAAGTGAACGCCGAACTGCTGTCGGCCGCCGCGCCGCACGCGCTCTTCATGCACTGCCTGCCCGCGCATCGTGGCGAAGAGGTGACGGCCGAGGTGATGGACGGCGTGCAGAGCGTCGTCTTCGACCAAGCCGAGAACCGGATGCACGCGCAGAAGGCGCTGCTGCTCGCGCTGATGACCGATCTGCGCGGTTTTGGAGACGAATGATGGCCGTCGACGCCGGGACGATCCAACCGAAGACCAAGCGCCAGCGCGCGATCCTCGCCCTGATCGCGGCGCGCCCCGTGCGCTCGCAAGAAGAATTGGCCGCGCTACTCGAACGGCAGGGCTATGAGGTCACGCAGGCCACGATCTCGCGCGACATCAAGGATCTCGGGCTGATCAAGGTGCCGCTCCAAGGCAGCGCCGGCAATCAGTTCAAGTACGTCGAACCGAACGTCGGGCCGATGTTCTCCTCACGTCTGCACCGCATCGTCGCCGAACTGGTCGGCAGCATCCGCGGAAGCGTCAATCAGATCGTCCTGCGCACGCCGCCGGGCAGCGCGATGATGCTCGCCTCCGCGATCGACGGCGCGGATTGGACCGAAGTGATCGGCACGCTCGGCGGCGACGACACCGTGCTCGTGATCCTCGACGACCCCGATCATCTCCCCGTCATCATGCAGCGCTTCGAAGACATGCGCGGCGCGCTCTAGGACTCATCATCATGCAAATCGTACTCGCGTATTCCGGCGGCCTCGATACGTCCGTTCTCCTCAAGCAGTTCATCGAGGCCGGTCACGACGTGGTCGCGATGACGGCGAACCTCGGCGAGAGCGATCTCGTCGCGGGCGACGGCTCGCAGGCCGCGCTCGACGCGGTGCGTCAGAAGGCGCTGAACCTGGGTGCGAAGGACGCCGTGATGATCGACGCACGCGATCGCTTCATCACCGACTACGCCTACAACGCGCTGGCGGCCAACGCGCGGTATCAGGGCACCTATCCGCTCTCGGCCGCGCTCTCGCGCCCGCTGATCGCGGATCTGCTGGTGGAGGTCGCCGAGCAATACGGCTACGACGCGGTCGCGCACGGCTGCACGGGCAAGGGCAACGATCAGGTGCGCATCGAGGTCGGCGTGCGCGCGCGCAATCCGCAGCTCACCGCGCTCGCGCCGCTGCGCGAGAAACCGCTCTCGCGGCCCGACGCGATCGCTTACGCGCAAGCGCACGGCGTGCCGATCTCGCACACCGCGGCGAAGCCCTACTCGGTCGACGCGAACCTGTGGGGCCGCTCGATCGAAGCCGGCGTGCTCGAAGATCCGTGGAACGCGCCGCCCGAAGACGCCTTCGCCTGGAGCGTCGATCCGGCCACCGCGCCGGCCGGCGGCAGCGAGGTCGTGATCTCGTTCGAACGCGGCATTCCCTCGATGGACGGCCTGCACGGCGCGGACTTCGTGTTCGAACTCAACAAGCGCGCGGGCGCCAATGGCGTCGGACGCATCGACATGATCGAAGATCGCGTCGTCGGCTTGAAGTCGCGCGAAGTCTACGAGTGCCCGGGATCGGTGACGCTGATCGAAGCGCACATCGCGCTCGAGCGTCTCGTGCTCACCAAAGAAGAGTTGCGCCTGAAGGCGTCGCTCGATCAAAAATACGGTGAACTGATCTACGACGGCCAATGGTCCTCGCCGCTGCGGCTCGCGCTCGACGCCTTCAACGCGAAGATCGCCGAACGCATGACCGGCGACGTGCGCGTGAAGCTCGTGCGCGGCCGCGCGATGGTGACGGGCTCGCGCTCGCCCTACGCGCTCTACGACGAGACACTCGCCACCTACGGCAACGACGATCGCTTCAAGCACGACATGGCGACCGGATTCATCGAGATCTGGGGCCTGCCGATCGCCGCGGGTGCGGCCAAAGCGGGCGAGGCCGCGCAGCGGTCTGCGCTCGTCACCTCGTGATCGTGCGGTGACGACGCTCCAATGGGGCGGGCGTTTCGACGCTGAGCCCGATGCCGCGTTGCTCGCGTTCGGTTCCTCGCTCGAGGACGATCTCGTGCTCGCGCCGTTCGACGTGCAGACCTCGCTCGGTCACGTTCGCGCGCTCGCCGGCGGCACGGTGATCTCGGCCGACGACGAGCGGGCGTTGCGCGATGCGTTGCTCACGGTACAACGTGAGATCATGGACGGCTCGTTCACGGCGTTCGCGCGCGGCGGGGCGTTCGAAGACGTGCACGGCGCGATCGACGCTCGCGTGCGCGCGCTCGCGGGCAGCGCGGGCGAGTCGCTGCACGCCGGCCGCAGCCGCAACGATCAGGTCGCGACGACGCTGCTGCTCTACGCGCGCGATCGCGCGGCGGCGGGCGGCAAGCTCGCGCTCGCGATCGCCGATGCGCTCGAAGCGCGCGCCGCGGACGCACTCGAGCGCGGCACGCTGCTCGCGGCGACGACGCATTGGCAGCCGGCCCAGCCGGTCTCGCTCGCCTTCTGGCTCGATGCGGCAGCGCAAGGATTCGTGCGCGCGGCCGACCGGTTCGCGCGCGTCGTCAACGACGCGAAGCGCTTCTGTCCGCTCGGTTCGTCGGCCGTCGCCGGCTCGTCGTTGCCACTCGATCGCACGGCTGCCGCCTACGCGCTCGGCTTCACCGCGCCCTCGCGCAACGCGCTCGATACCGTCGGCGATCGCGACGTCGCGCTCGATCTCGCGCACGCGGCGACGCGCGCCGTGCTGACCGCCTCGCGCGCGAGCGAAGAGTTCGTGCTGTGGACGACGCCCGCGTTCGGCTACGCGACGCTCGGCGACGCGGCCGCGACCGGCTCGAGCCTGATGCCGCAGAAGAAAAATCCCGATCCGTTCGAACTCGTGCGGGCCGCCGCCGGACGCGCGCTGGGCACGTATGCCGGCGCGCTCGCCACCACGAAGGGGATCGGCCTCTCGTATCATCGCGATCTCCAAGAAACCAAAGCGCAGATCGTGCGCGGCACCGAGCACGCCCTGGCCGCGCTCGACGCCTTCGCGCGCGCCTTCGACGCGTTGCGCTTCAACGACGACGCGATGACCGCACACGCGATCGACGGCTACACCGTCGCCACCGACCTGGCCGATGCGATGATCGCCGGCGGCGCGACGGCACGCGCGGCGCACACCGCCGTCGGCGAGCGCGTGTTACGCGCCGAACGCGAGGGCCGGCCGCTCGACGCGACCGACCTCGCCGCCATCGGCGTTCCGCAGGCGCCGCTCGATGGCAATGCGTCGCTCGCGGCGAAACGCACGAGCGGATCGCCCAACCACGACCGGGTCACCGAATCGATCGCCGGAACGCAACGAGAGATCGCCAGCATCATGAGGGAACTCGCATGATGTCCGTCCACGTCGTCGGCGCGACGGGCTACGCCGCCGCCGAACTGATCCGTTTGCTCGATGCCCACCCCGACGTCCGCATCGCGACGCTCGAGAGCAGCAGCTCGCCGGGCGTGCGCATCTGCGATCTCTTTCCACAACTCCCGTCGATCGAGACGGCGTGCGCGCCGCTCGGCACCGTGCACGCCAACGTGCAGGCGGGCGACGTCGTGTTCCTCGCGGGCAACCATGAGGTCGCGCACGCCTACGCGCACAACCTGCTGGCCGCCGGCGCGCGCGTGATCGATCTCTCCGACGCATTTCGCTTGGCCGAACGTGCCGAAGGCGCGGTGTACGGGTTGCCCGAGCGCTATCGCGATCAGATCGCGCGCGCGACCTTCATCGCGAACCCGGGATGCTACGTCACCGCATCGCTGCTCGCGCTCGTGCCGCTCGGCGCGTTCGCCGATCGCATCGCGACCGTGATCATCGATGCGAAGAGCGGCGTCACCGGCGCCGGCCGCAACCCCAAAGTGCCGACGCTCTTCGCCGAAGTCGCCGAAGACGTGCTCGCCTACGGCCTTGCCGGTCATCGCCATCAGCCGGAGATCGCGCAGGAAGCGCGCGCCGTCGGCATCACGGCACCGATCGTCTTCTCGCCGCACGTCGTACCGTTGCGGCGCGGCATCCTGGCCGACGTCTACCTCGTGCCGAGCGCGCCGATCGCGCGCGACGAGGTCGAGGCCGCCTACGTGCGCTACTACGACGGCAACCCGTTCGTGCGCGTCTTCACCGACGGGCGAGTCCCGAATCTCCCGGCGGTCGAGAAGACCAATCACGCCCAGCTTCGGGTCGCCGAGCGCGAAGGCGTCATCCACATTCTCTCCGCGATCGACAATCTCGGGAAAGGCGCGGCCGGCCAAGCCGTGCAGAACATGAACCTGATGCTCGGACTTCCGGAGGAACGTGGACTCGATGCTCGCACCGCCGTCGGCTGAAGCCGTTCGCTTGATCGAGGTCCGGGGCGGCCTCGGCGCCGTGCCCGGCGTTCGCATGGCCGGCGTACACGCCGGCATCAAGAAGCGCAAGACCGATCTCGCCCTGATCGTGCTCGACGGTCCGCACGTCGGCGCGAGCGTGATCACGACCAACGAGATCAAGGCGGCGCCGCTGATCGCCTCCGAAGGCCACCTCGAGTTCGACGGTGAGTCGATGGCCGCGATGGTGGTGAACGCCGGCTGCGCCAACGCCTGCACGGGCGAGCGCGGCCTGCGCGACGCACGCGCGACGGCGCGCCAGGCGGCGACGCTGCTCGGCGTACGACCGACGCAGATCGTCGTCGCATCGACCGGCGTGATCGGCGTCTACTTGCCGATGGACCGGCTCTCGAAGGGCCTCGAGCGCGCGACCAAGCAGCTCGCGCAGGGACCCGAGGCGTGCTTCGACGCGGCCGAGGCGATCATGACGACCGACCACGTGCCGAAGATGGCCGCGTATGCCTGGCACGAGGGCGAGCACCGCTACGTGGTCGGCGGCATCGCGAAGGGCTCGGGGATGATCAGCCCGTCGATGGCGACGATGCTCTCGTTCATCGTCACCGACGCGCCGATGTCGCGCGCGGGCTTGCACGAAGCGTTGCGCGAGGCGGTCGACGGCAGCTTCAACATGATCTCGGTCGACGGCGACATGTCGACCAACGACTCGTGTTACGCGTTCGCGAAGCCCGGCCCCGGCGGTGCGACCGCCGGCTTCCGCGCGGCGCTCGGCGCGCTCTGCCGCGATCTCGCGGTCGCGATGGTGCGCGACGGCGAAGGCGCGACGAAGACGCTCGTCTTCAACGTGACCGGCGCGAAGGACGAAACGCAAGCGCGCACGATCGTGCGCGCCGTGATCAACAGCTCGCTCGTGAAGACCGCGCTCTACGGCGAAGATCCGAACTGGGGCCGCGTGATCGCCGCGGCGGGCGCGGCGCGCGCCGGTCTCGATGCGGAGAAGTGGTCGCTGCAACTCGGCGGCCAGGCGTGGGTGGAGCGCGGCGCGATCGAAGCGCTGAGCGAAGCCGAAGCGCACCTCCTCCTCGAAGAACAGACGATCGAGATCACGCTCGACCTCGGCATCGGCGACGCCGTCGCCACCGGCTGGGGCTGCGACTTCAGCACCGACTACGTGCGCATCAACGCGCACTACCGGACATGAGGCCTGCCATGTCATCCCGAGCGGAGGTTTTTCGCATGACCACAACTCCGGTGATCCAGCGCGGCGAACGTCTCGTGACGCAGCATCCGCACCTCATGGCGAACTACGGGCGCGCGCACATTCAGGTCGTGCGCGGTGAAGGCGTCTATCTGTTCGATGAGTCGGGCAATGCGTACATCGATCTCGTTGCCGGCATCGCCGTTTGCGCGCTCGGACACGCACACCCGCGCATCACGCGCGCGATCGCGGATCAGGCCGCGACGCTCGTGCACTGCAGCAACCTCTACCATCACGAACCGGCCGGCACGCTGGCCGACCGTCTCGCGGAACTCTCGGGCTTCGATACGGTCTTCTTCTGCAATTCGGGCACCGAGGCCAACGAAGGCGCGATCAAGCTCGCGCGCAAGCTCGCGTGGCGCAAAGGCGAGACGGAACGCACGACGATTCTGGCCGCCAGCAACTCGTTCCACGGCCGCACGTTCGGCGCGCTCGCCGCGACCGACAACCCGGGTTACAAGGTCGGCTTCGAACCGCTGCCCGGCGGGTTCGCATTCACGCCGTTCAACGACATCGACGCGCTCTCGAACGCGATCGACGATCGCACGGCCGCGTTCATCGTGGAGCCCGTGCAAGGTGAAAGCGGCGTGCTGCCGG
>Ga0116230_10001301_pt1 | contig 23483 bp, 20 predicted proteins | sample S1TSphfallax_3_FD_88678 | JGI IMG/M metagenome (GOLD analysis project Ga0116230, IMG submission 88678) | Host-associated microbial communities from peat moss isolated from Minnesota, USA - S1T2_Fd - Sphagnum fallax MG | ecosystem: Host-associated > Plants > Peat moss > Unclassified | place... | reverse complement strand
GCCCCGCCGCCCAGGCCCTCGCCGAGACGCCAGTTGAAAGGCGGGACCCCTGGCGCCCCTGCAAAGTCGCCGTCATAGACGGACCTGGCCTTGGCCAGGGCCGCGGGCGGGAGGGTTCTGAGCCAGTCGAGATAGGCCAGCTCATAGGCCTGGTCTTTTACCCGGCGCGCGAAATAGGCGGTCCACTCCGCGGGGGTGGGTTTCGCCGGGGTCTCGGCGAGGTCGCTCAAGATGGTCTCGACGACGGCGGGGTCGGGCGCCTGGGCGGCCAGGGCGCTTACAAAGTCCGCACGCCAGGGCGGGTTCGTGGCCAGGCGCGATTCGAGGGCGTCCCGCCCCGCCGCCGCATAGGCCACTAGGAGGGGTGTTAGGCTCGGCGTGAGTTCGGGCGCATGGCGAAGCAGATCATCGGCATCCGCAAAGGCCCCGCCATAATCGGCCGCGGCGAGACGGTGGGTCATCAACCAAAGGTGCGTCACACCATCCAGCGGGCTAAGCCGGCCGGCGAGACTTAGCCGTCGCAAGGCCATGGCGGGGTCTCCCCCCCGCGAGGCGATCAGACCCAGATCGCGCAAGGCGCCCACCTGGGTGGCGTCGCCGGCGAGGGCGCGGGTCGCCAGATCCGACGCGCGTCGAAGGTCGGAGGCCGACTTGGCTTTGGCGAGAGCCGCATTCGCCGCGGCCGCGAAGACCCGCGCATCGGCCGGTTGAAGGCTTAGGGCCGGTCCGGGGGGTGTTTCCAGGGCATGGCCCACCACACCGTCGCGAATGATGAGGCCGGCGAGAATGAGGGCGGCCGCGGCGAGCGCGCCTTTTGAGATCACGCGGCCGGCTGGGCGGGCTTTCCGCCATAGGCGTAGTGATAGGAGTATTCGTAGCCATAGGCGGCGTTGCGGGCGTCGAACTTGCAGAGCACAGCCCCGACAATCCGCGCGTCCACGGCCTCCAGACGGCGAATGGCCTCGCGGGCCGCGGCGCGGCGCACCTTCACCGCTTCCACCACAAAGAGCGTCGCCACGGCCGCCGCGGCCAGGGACACCGCGTCTGAGAGGCCCACCACGGGCGGCCCATCGATGATCACCAGATCGAAGGCGTCGCCCGCCTGCTGGAGAAACGCCGCCAGGCCCGGGCCCGCAAGGAGTTCGGAGGGATTGGGGGGCAGGGGGCCGCAGGCGACGACGCTCAAGGACCCATCCGACGCCGTCTGGACAACCTGTTCGAAGCTCGCGGCGCCGGACAGGAATTTGCTCAGCCCTGTCGAATTTTTTACGCCCAGCAGCCGGTGCAAGGAGGGGTTGCGCAGGTCACCATCCACCAGCAGGACCCGTCCGCCGAGACGCGCGAAGCTCGTGGCCAGGGAGGCGGCGGTCGTGGTCTTTCCCTCGCCGGCCCTGGAACTTGTCACCAGGAGGGTTCGGGGCGCACCGTCGCTGGTGGAAAACTGTAGCGCGGTGCGGATCGCGTTGACCGCCTCGGAAATCGCAGACCGCGGGTCCTTCAGCGCCTGGGTGGGGGTAACCCCCCGCGCGGTGGTGGGCACGGTCCCGATCAGAGGCAGGCGCAGTCGCGCTTCGACATCGGCCGGGGCGCTGATGCCCTGGTCCAGAGCATCCAACACGAAAGCGGTCGCAAGGCCCAGGATCAGACCCAGGGCGGCCGAAATCGCCAGATAGAGCGGAACATTGGGAACGGCCGGCTTGCGGGGCGCCAGGGCGCGATCAACGATGGAGACATTATTGGTTCCGACGCCGCCGGCGATACCAACTTCCTTATAGCGCTGGAGAAGTCCATCATAGAGAGTGCGATTTGTATCAAGATCCCGCTGAAGGATGTTGTATTGAATGCTCCGATTATTAAGATCAATCATGGCAGTCTTGAGCTGATTGACTTTAGCTTGGAGCGCCTTTTCTTGGTTTGCTGCGGTTTCGTACTGATTTTGGATTGATTTTTGCGTGGAGAGGATCTGGGCGGCTATAGACCGATCGATCGCGGTCAACTCACCTTTGATCTCCAGCATGGTCGGGTGGTCTGGTTTATAGGTGGCCAGTTTCTGCTGATAATCCGCCATCGCCTTGGCGCGATCCTGCTCAAGCTGTTGGAAGGTCGGATCGGCGAGAACCTCGGGAAGATTGGCGCCCGGGGTCGTGAGGGCCTGATGCAAATGCTGTTCAGCGAGCACCCGCTGGTTGGTCGCCGCGGCGAGATCCCCGTTCAGGACAGAAAGATCCGACGCCACCAGGGATTCCGTGGCGGCCGTCGGCGGCGCGCCGTTGGCCTGGGGAATGGGGATGGCGATGATCTGCTGCTGGGCGGCATATGCGACGGCGGCGCGCTCGCTGGCTTCCAGCTTCTGCTTTTCTTCGGCCAGGTGCTGCTCCAGGAATTCCCGGGCATAGGAGGCGGCCTCGAAGCGTCGGTCGAGATTGGCGGTGATGAAGTTCTCAGCCAGGGTGTTGGCGACACGCGCCGAAAAAGCCGGGTCACGACTGTCGAACTCGAGCCGCACGAGCCGGGAGGCGCGAATCGGCGCGACGGTGATGTGTTTCTCCACCAGAGCGACGGCATCACTGTAGCGCTGGGCGCGTTGATCCTCGGGGCTCAGGCTGGATTTGAAGGTGGACGGGCGCCAGCCCATGAGCTTCAGCGCGTTTTCATCATCGCCCAGATGTAGGGCGGCGACCGCGCGTTCGGCGAGGAAACGCCCCTTTAGGAGGCCATACTGGGTTTGATAGAACTCATCGCCCGTCGGTGACTCCTGCGGCTGGAGGCTGTCGGCGGGGCCACTCAGAACCTTGGAGGCCTCGCGATCAATCTCCAGGGTGACGCCCGCGCGATAGATCGGCGTCAGCAGAAGCGTGTAGATCGTGCCCATGGCCAGAATGGCCGCGAAGATGCCCGCGACCAGGAGGCGGTACTTCCAAAGAACCTGCACATATTCGGCGAGATCGACGACCGGGCTCCCGGCCTGCGACTCGATATCGTCTTTGATCGCCGCGGGGCCGCGTCCAAAAGCCGCGGCGCCCCCGAGCGGCGGGCCCGCGCCGTCATGCGTCCAGATGTGTGCAGCGTCCTGCGCCATATTACTCAAAGGCCTTAAGTAAGGGGAATGAAAATTTCGAAATAACGATTAGAACTACTTAACAATGAGAGGAATTGTATAAATTACGGGCGCGAGGGGTCCGATAAAGTCGCGAATATTAGCCTTAATATCTGAACGCTCGACCACAATTATATCATTTCCATAGACCTCGGGATCCGCGGAATGGCCATGATTAACACTGTCTAGATTGAAGGTTTCACTATACCTCTTATTGTTGACGTCGCGAAAGATCACCACGTGATGATTGTCCGCATATTGATCGGCGCCGCTGGCCAGGGCGACAGCCTGGATCAGGGTTGTTCGGCCGAGGATCGGGTAGATACCCGGTTTGCTAACCTCTCCCTCAACGGTGATCTGTTGGCTGACCGCCTTCTTGACCACGATGGCGACCTGGGGGTTCTGGAAATAGGACACGGACAGCTTGGCCGTGATCAGGGCCGCCAATTCCTCCGGGGTTTTTCCAGCCGCCTCGAGCTGGCCGACGAAGGGCAGGACGATACGTCCGCTTCCGTCCACGTCGACGGTCTGGGTAAGATCTTTGTCCTGATAGACCACCACATCTATTTCATCGAGCGGACCGATCTTGTAATTTCGGGGCGCCAGTCCGTTGGCGGGATCAGGGGGCGGCAGAGGCGCTTCCATGGGGGGCGGCGCGCCGTGAGCCGAGACGGCCGATGCGCCAGATATGGCGCCGCATGCCAGGGCAGCCAAGAGAAGCCCGCGCCCGAAACAGATTTTGAGAAATCTCATTACGCCCGAACCCTACTCACTCACGACACATGAAACAGCTTGGACATCCAACCGCGCGCCCGCGCGCCATGACGCGAAAGGCCGGGGCGCGGAGGGTTCGGCGAGGAGAGGGTCGCTGGATCAGCGTTGGCTAGAATGCCGAGAGGCCTGTCAAGGACCATTCGTCTCGCCTCCTCCGCCCCCAGGCGCGCGGCCACGGCCTCGCGACCTTCGGCGAGATGGGGTGCGCGGTTGCGCAGATTGTGAGCATCCGTGGCGAGAATGTGCGTCAGGCCTTCATCGACCATGCGCTCGGCCCAATAGCGAGGGCGCGGGCCAAAGCGGCCGGTGAGCGATCCGGCGGTGATCTGCAGCCAGGCCCCGGCGCCAACCATCGTCTTTATCTGATCGTAGTGATGCTCGATCCAGCTCAGGCGCTCCGGGTGGGTGATAACCGGCACATAACCCTCATCCAGAAGGTCCTGGACGGCCAGATCGAGGCGGGGCGGCGCGACGTGATGGGGCGGCTCCAGGAGAAAGTAACGTGATCCCCCGAGGGAGGGCACGCGGCCCTCGCGAAGGCCTTGCCCCAGATCCGGCGCCAGATGCGCATCCGCGCCGCAGGTCAGTTGTAGGGGAATACTCGCCGCGTCGAGGACGATTTGGAGCCGCTTGATGGCGTCAATGATGTCGGGGCCCCGATTATTATATACTCCGGGCGTGATATGTGGCGTGCAGGCGATGATTTCTATGCCATCTCTAACGGCAATGCTCGCCATGGCGAGAGCAGTCTCAAGATCTTTTGCTCCGTCATCCACACCCGGCAAGATGTGGCAGTGTAAATCGATCACGCACCGGCCCCACGCATTTTACCAAGTTTCACTCCCTTGGTGACAAGCTAGCATTATTCTTGCGTTGAGGTAACTAGTCGCCGGCGTCTGGTGGCGCTTTCCTTAAATATTTTAAAGCACTCGCCACGTCGCCAGGCTGAAATTTTCACCTGGCGGCAGGGGGTAATAGGGCCGCCCGCCGTGTGGGGCGCCGTCCGTAATGAGTATGGTCTTTCGATCAAGCGAGCTCAGAAGGCCCGCCCGCACGACCGCCGCGGCCCCCTCGTCGAGGCCGATCCCCAAGACCTCGGGATGTGCCGCCACCACCTCGGCGAGGTCGCCCTGTCGATGTCGGCGGATCACATGCTGGTCGATGGCGCAGTGGGTGATGAAACCGAAGCCCCGTTCGTGGCCCGGCGAGACCATCAGGCCATTTCCCAATGGCGAGGCCCTGACCAGAAATGAGCCCATGATCGAGGCGCCGGCGGAGGTGCCCGCGATGAGTCCCCCGCGGGCCAGAACGCCGTGAAGCGCCGCCTCTGTCCGGGTGTCCAAATAGGCGTCGGCCAGGCGCCATTCCCGCCCACCGTCGATGAAGACCGCGTCAGCGGTGAGCAGGGGCGCGACGAAAGCTTCGCTGTCGGCCTCCGCGCGCTCGCGCGTATGCAGGATGCTTAAACGGCCCGTCGCCTTGCCGATGAACAGCGGCGGGCGAGCCGCAGCAATATCCTCATCGCGCAGGGCGGTGGGAATATAGACCCAGCGCGCTGCATCGCCGCCAGCCAGGACCGTCGCGACGGGGGGGACGCGGGGACTCATCACGCCGCCTCCCATGATCAGAAGCGCGCCCTTGGCTGGACCGGATGAGCGGGGCGTGGAGGGCGCTTGCCCCATCAGCGCACTGGCCGCGAAAGCTCCGGCAAGCAGCCTTCGGCGATCAGGCGTCGCAATTGGCCCCATGGTGAGCGCCATCGGCCCCTTTAGGCTCGCCTCTCCAGCACCCTGAAGATGAATCCGTGGTCATCCTCGGGCCCGGGCTGATGGGCCTCGCGCCGCGTCTCAACCCAGGCGCTTTCATCCAAGGGCGGAAAAACAACATCGCCAGGGGGGGAGGCGTCGACCTCGGTGAGGTAAAGCCGCCGCGCGCGGGGGAGGGCCAGAGCGAAGATTTCCGCCCCGCCGATGACGCAGATCTCAGCTGCCCCATCGTCCTCCGCCTGGTCACGCCCGATGCCCACGGCCTCGGCGAAGGTCTCGCAGACCACGGCGCCGTGGGGCGCGAAAGTCCCGTCCCGGGAGAGCACGATATTGGTGCGGCCAGGCAGTGGACGGCGGGGGAGGCTATCCCAGGTCTTGCGGCCCATGATCACGGGCTTGCCCAGGGTGACCGCGCGAAAGATGGCCAGGTCCGACTTCAGCCGCCAGGGCAGGGCGCCGGCGGCCCCGATGACGCCGTTGGCGCCGCGCGCCACGGGCCCCAAGGCCAGGGTCACCGTCATGACCGCGAACCGCGCCTCAAACCGCGATGGGCGCCCTGATCGCGGGGTGCGCGCGGTAGCCCTCCAGGACAATATCCTCCGGCACGAAGGCGAACAGATCGGTCTTTGGCGCGAGCGCCACCCGGGGCGGTGCGTAGGGCGGGCGGGCGAGCTGGGCAGCGGCCTGGTCAGTGTGGTTGAGATAGAGGTGAGCGTCGCCCAGCACATGGACGAACTCGCCGGGCTCCAGGCCCGTGACCTGGGCGACCATGAGCGTCAGCAGGGCGTAGCTGGCGATATTGAAGGGTACGCCCAGGAAGATATCCGCCGACCTCTGATAGAGCTGGCAGGAGAGCCGCCCCCGGGCCACGTGGAACTGGAAGAGGCAATGGCAGGGCGGCAGGGCCATGGCGTCCACATCCGCCGGGTTCCACGCGCTGACCACGTGGCGACGGCTGTGGGGGTTCTGGATGAGGCCGCGCACCAGAAGCGCCATCTGATCGATGACCCGGCCATCCGGCGCCGCCCAGGAGCGCCATTGTTTGCCATAGACGGGGCCCAGGTCGCCGTTCGCGTCGGCCCATTCGTCCCAGATGGTGCAGCCGTGCGCATTCAGCCAGGCCACATCGGTACGGCCTTGAAGGAACCAGATCAGCTCGGTGACGATGGACTGGAAATGCACCTTCTTGGTCGTGAGCATAGGGAAGCCATCGGCCAGATCAAAGCGCATGGACCGGCCAAAGAGGCCGAGCGTGCCCACGCCCGTGCGATCCCCGCGCTCTTCCCCGTGGGTGAGCACCTCGGCCAGAAGATCGAGATACTGGCGCTCGCCGCGCGTGGGATCGACAGGCGGCGCGCGATCAGTGGGGGCAAGCAGCGTCATAGCGAGGGTTGACCTTACGCCGACTCGCGGGCATGCGCACGCACCGCCTTGACCTTCACCGCGATTGCCTGTGGATAGCGCGCCTTTTCCGCCCGCCGCCCCTGGGCGACCGACTATATGAAAGACTTCGACACCATGCGCGTCTATTATGACAGCGACGCCGACCTCGCCCGCATCTTGGATAAAAAGATCGCCATTGTAGGCTATGGCTCGCAAGGCCACGCCCATGCCCTGAACCTGCGTGACTCCGGCGTGAAGCAAGTGGCCGTCGCCCTGCGCGAGGGCTCATCCTCGGCGAAGAAGGCCGTGGCGGAGGGTCTCACGGTGATGACGGTCGCCGAGGCTGCTGCCTGGGCCGACGCGATCATGATTCTGGCGCCGGACGAGCTTCAGCGGGAGATCTGGCAGACCGATATCGCCCCCCATATCCGCGATGGGGCGGCCCTGCTGTTCGCTCATGGCCTGAACATCCATTTCAAGCTGATCGAGCCAAAGGCCAGCATCGATGTCTTGATGGTGGCGCCCAAGGGGCCGGGCCATACCGTGCGCGGGGAATATCTGCGGGGCGGCGGGGTGCCCTGCCTTATCGCGGTCGAACAGGACGCCACGGGCGGGGCTATGGATCTGGGCCTCGCCTATGCCTCGGCGGTCGGCGGCGGGCGCTCGGGGATCATCGAAACCACGTTCCGCGAAGAGTGCGAGACCGATCTTTTCGGCGAACAGGCCGTCCTCTGCGGCGGCCTGGTGGAGCTGATCCGCGCCGGTTTCGAGACCCTGACGGAGGCTGGCTACGCCCCGGAGATGGCTTATTTCGAATGCCTGCATGAGGTGAAGCTGATTGTCGATCTGATCTATGAGGGCGGCATCGCCAATATGAACTATTCCATCTCCAATACCGCCGAGTTCGGGGAATATGTCTCCGGCCCCCGAGTGGTCACGCCGGAAACCAAGGCGGAGATGAAGCGAATTCTGGCCGATATCCAATCGGGCCGCTTCGTTCGCGACTGGATGCTGGAATGCGCCGCCGGCCAGCCCAGCTTCAAGGCCACGCGCGGTCACGGCGCAGCTCACCCCATCGAGGACGTGGGCGGACGCCTTCGCGCCATGATGCCCTGGATCACCAAGAACAAGCTGGTGGACCAGAGCCGGAACTAGGGCTCACGCCCACGCGAGCCGAGACGCGCCGCGCAAAATCGCCTCGGCGGCGGGGGTGTGTTTGGCGTCGCCCTCCCGCTCATGCAGGACAAGGGGCGGCAGGAGCCGGAGCGGGGCCTTGCCGGTTCGCACCGCCCGCACGATCACCCGCTTGGCCGGGGCGTCGGCGAAGGGGGCGATGGGGCGGATCTGGAAGGCGCCGGCTTTCGGCGCGAGGGCAATGAGAAGATCAGCAAGGCGGTCGGCCCGGTGGATCAGGGTGATCGTTCCGCCCTCACGCACGGTGGTAATGAGGAATCTGGCCCAGAAATCCAGGCCTTCAGGGTTCATCCAGGCCTCGCGCTTGGCGGGCGCGGGCCCCCGCAGGGCGCCTGGGTCATCAAAGAAGGGCGGATTGGCGAGGACGCCGTCGAAAGGCGTGAGGCCCAGACCGGGCAAGGCGGCGCCCAGCGCGCCCTCTGTGACCTGGGCCCGCGCCCCAAGGCCGTTCAGGGCGATATTCTCCCTCGCCAGGGCGGCCGCGTCGGGATCGCGCTCCAGGCCCATGAAGCTCAGATCCGGATTGAGAAGGGCGGCCGTGAGCATCACGGCGCCAACGCCGCAGCCGGCGTCCAGAATCCGCGCCCCCGGCCTTGCCTGGCAGGCGGCGGCGAGAAGCACCGCGTCCATGCCCGCCCGATAGCCCTCTCTGGACTGACGAAGGCGCAGCCGACCATCGATCAGGGCGTTTTCCGTGATGCTCATCGCTTGACCCTGCACCATGGCCTCACCATTGTCCCGCTGCGGCGCGGGCTTCGCGCGATCTCGTGATCTGGCTCATTCACTCCGTTCATGTGTCAGATCACCGGATTTTTGTTTATGCATCAATTTTCCAAGCCTCGGCTGTCGCCTTCGTTTGGATCGATGCCCAAGAACACGATGCGTTTTGTCGGAACCGACAAAACGTTGAATCGTGCTCGCGGACTTTAAGTGGCGAGCCTGTTCTTCCCGTTCTGATGGATTCCATCAAAAAGGGACAGGCTCTAGAGGGAGCGCTGGTCCTTGGACGCAGCCAAAGCCGTTATGCCGCGCCCTTCCGGTTCGGTCGATCACTTGGCGCGTCTGGCGCGGGACGACATGGCCGGGGTGGATGTGATCATCCGCGCGCGCATGCAGAGCCCGGTCAGCGTCATTCCCGCCCTGGCGGACCATCTGATCGACGCCGGGGGCAAGCGGCTGCGACCGCTTCTGGCCGTGGCGGCCGCGCGCCTGGCGGGGGGCGAGGGCGATGCGGGGCTGAAGCTCGCCGCGGCCGTGGAGTTCATCCATACCGCGACCCTGCTGCATGATGACGTGGTGGATAGCTCGCGCCTGCGCCGGGGGAAGGTGGCGGCGCATCTGATCTGGGGCGCGCCCTCCAGCGTTCTGGTGGGGGATTTCCTGTTCGCCCGGGCCTTCGAGCTGATCGTCGAGACCGGCGCTCTCAGAGCCATGGAAATCCTGGCGCGAGCCTCGCGGGTGATCACGGAGGGCGAGGTGCTGCAACTGACCCGCGCCCACGATCTGGGCCTCTCGCAGCAGACCTATCTCGATATCATCTCGGCCAAGACCGCCGAGCTCTTCGCCGCGTCGGCGGAGGCGGGGGCTGTGGCGGCCGGGGCCAGCCTGGAGGCCTGCGCGGCCCTGCGCGCCTATGGCCAGAATCTTGGTCTCGCCTTCCAGCTCGCCGACGACGCCCTGGACTATGGCGGCGTCACCGAGACGCTCGGCAAGAACGCCGGAGATGACTTCCGGGAGGGCAAGGCGACGCTCCCTCTTCTCCTGGCGATCGCCCGCACCGGTCCGCGCGAGGTGGAATTCTGGGAGCGCGCCATCGGGCGCAAGGAACAGACCGAGGCGGATTTCCGCCGGGCCCGCGAGTTGATTGTCGGCGCCGGCGCCCTGGAGGCGACGCTAGACCTGGCCGCCGACTATGCCGACAACGCGAAGGAGGCCTTGAGACTCTTTCCAGCCAATGACTGGCGCCTGGGCCTCGAGAGCCTGGCGGATTTCGCGGTGAGCCGCCGGGCATAGGCACTGGTTATTGGCGTCATCCCGCAAAGGCGCGCAGAGGCTTATGCGGGACCTAGGTGACTGGGCGGGGCGCCCGGGTCCTCACGGCGAAAATTTGCTTCCAGTCCCCTGGGTCGCGCATCTACGCTTACGCTTCGTGCGGGATGACGACGAGGGTGATTTGAGATGGCGGACGACCCAGTAAACCCAACCCTCGCCCCCCGCCGCAGAGACCTGCTGGGCATGATCGGGGTTATGGCGGGCAGCACCGCCATGTATATGGCCATGGCGGAAATGGGCCATGCGCAGCCCAGCCCCTTCACCGGGCCGCCCAAGCTCTCCAAGCCGCCCGCGGGCGCGTCGGTTCTGATCCTGGGCGCGGGGGTGGCCGGGATGGTGGCGGCGATGGAGCTGCGGGACGCGGGCTATAGGGTCCAGCTTCTGGAATATAACGACCGTCCGGGCGGGCGGAACTGGTCGCTCTATGGCGGGGACACCTTTACTGAACTGGGCGGGGCGACCCAGCACATCCAATTCGACAAGGGCCTCTATCTCAATCCCGGGCCCTGGCGCATTCCCTATCACCACCAGGGCATCCTGCATTATGCGAGCCGCCTGGGCGTGGGGATGGAGCCCTTCACCCAGCTCAACTACAATGCCTATGTCCATTCCACGTCGGGCTATGGCGGCAAGCCCCGGCGCTATCGCGAGATCCAGGCGGACTTCCAGGGTCATGTGGCCGAGCTGCTGGGAAAATCGGTCAATCAGGGCGCCCTGGACCAGGCCGTGACCCGGGAGGACCGGGAAATCCTGATGGCGGCCCTGCGCTATTGGGGCGCCCTGGACGCCGACTATCGGTATGTGAGGGGGATGGCCTCGGCGGGGCGCCGGGGATACGCGACTGATCCCGGCGGCGGCCTGACGGGCGAGCCCGCCCCTTCCGAGCCCGACGCGCTCTCGGACATCCTGAAGTCCGGTCTGTGGTCCAGCCTGGGCGCCCACAGCACCTATCTGGTCCAGCACGCCATCTTCCAGCCCAAGGGCGGCATGGGCATGATCGGCAAGGCCATGGGCGCGGAACTCGGGCCCCTGATCCAGTACAATTCCAAGGTGGTGGATATCCGCCAGGACGCGGTGGGTGTGACGGTCACCTATCTGGACAGCAAGTCAGGCGGCCCGCCGCGCACCGCCAGCGCCGACTGGTGTGTCTGTACGATCCCCCTGCCGGTGCTCGGCCAGATCCCCGTGACCGTGGGCGCGCCGCTCAAGGCCGCCATCGACCACATGGCCTATCATCCGTCGCTGAAGGTGGGTCTGCAGTTCAAGCGTCGGTTCTGGGAAGAGGACGACCAGATCTATGGCGGCATCAGCTATACCGACATGCCCAATGTACAGATCGCCTATCCCATGAGCGACTATTTCTCGAAAGGTAAGGGCGTGGTGCTGGGCGCCTATGTCTCGACCCCCGAGGCCTATGTGGCGGCCGCCAAGTCGCCGGAGGAACGCATCCAGGACGCCCTCTACTGGGGATCCAAGATTCATCCGCAATATATGGCGGAATATGAGTGCGGCGCGGCGGTGGCCTGGCACCGGGTTCCCTGGATACTGGGCTGCGCCAGCCAGTGGACCGAGGCGACCCGCGCCGCGCACTATAAGAACCTCTGCGCCATGGACGGCCGGATCGTCCTGGCCGGCGAGCATGCCTCCTATCTGGGGGGCTGGCAGGAGGGGGCCGTCACCTCGGCCATCGACGCCATCACCCGCATCCACCAGCGCGTGACGGAGGCGTGAGAATGAACCGGTCCTTCGCGGCGCTTATGCTTGCCGCCTCGACCCCAGCTTACGCCGCGCCCCAGCCCATGGTGAAGGACGGCCACTACGTCATGCGGGATGGCGCGGCGATCTATGCCAATGTCTGCGCCGCCTGCCATATGCCAAACGCCAGGGGCGCGGCGGGGGCGGGCGCCTATCCGGCCCTGGGGGGGAATCCGCGCCTCGCCGCCGCGGTCTATCCCATCCACGTGGTGATCCACGGCCAGAAGGGCATGCCCGCCTTTGGCGCCCTGCTGGATGACGACCAGGTCGCAGCGGTGGTCACCTATGTGCGCGGGCATTTCGGCAATGACTATCCGGGCGCGGTGACGGCGGCGGAGGCGAAGGCGGAGCGGTAAGTTCCCCAATCCCCGCTCATTCTGGACAAGCCCGAGCGAAGCGCAGGCGCGATGCAGAACCCGGGAGACGCATCTCCGCTGGACAGAACTGGGTCTTGGCGTCGCCAGGATGAGCGGGTTTATGGGATCACCCCGGACCGATCATGTTCTCCGGCCGCACGATCGCGTCGAACTGCTCGGCAGTCACATAGCCGCCGCCGACGGCCTCTTCGCGCAGGGTTGTCCCGTTCTTGTGGGCGGTCTTGGCGATCTTGGCGGCGTCGTCGTAGCCGATCGTGGGGGCCAGGGCGGTGACCAGCATCAGCGAGCGGTCCAGGGCCGCCTTGATATTGTCTTCCCGCGGCGTGATCCCCTTGACGCAATGGACCGTGAAGCTGCGGGCCGCGTCGGCCATGAGACGCGTGGACTGCAGGAAATTATAGGCCATTACAGGGTTGAAAACATTGAGCTCGAAATGGCCCGAGGCGCCGGCAAAGGTGATGGTGGCCTGATTTCCGAAGACCTGGGCGCAGACCATGGTCAGGGCCTCGCACTGGGTGGGGTTCACTTTTCCCGGCATGATCGAGGAGCCGGGCTCGTTCTCCGGGAGTGAGAGTTCGCCGAGCCCTGAGCGCGGGCCTGATCCCAGAAAGCGGATATCATTGGCGATCTTGAAGAGGCTGGCGGCGAGGGTGTTCAGCGCCCCGTGGGTGAAGACCATGGCGTCATGGGCGGCGAGGGCCTCGAACTTGTTGGGGGCGGTGGTGAAGGCGAGGCCTGTGATCGCGGCGATGCGCTCGGCGACGCCCTCGGCGAAGCCCACCGGAGCATTGAGGCCCGTGCCGACCGCTGTGCCGCCCTGGGCCAGCTCCATGAGCATGGGCAGCGTCATTTCGATCCGCGCGATACCGTTCTCCACTTGCTGGGCATATCCGGAGAACTCCTGTCCAAGGGTGAGGGGCGTGGCGTCCTGGGTGTGGGTGCGGCCGATCTTGATGATGTGGGTCCATGCCCTGGCCTTCTCATCCAAGGCGGCATGCAGGGCCCTTAGGGCGGGCAGAAGCCGCCCGCTCACCTCTTCAGCCGCGGCGATGTGCATGGCCGTGGGATAGGTGTCGTTGGACGACTGGCTCATATTCACGTGGTCATTGGGATGCACCGGCGATTTCGAGCCCATGGTCCCGCCCATCATCTCGATGGCGCGGTTTGAGATGACTTCATTGGCGTTCATGTTGGACTGGGTGCCCGAGCCCGTCTGCCACACCGCCAGAGGGAAGTGAGCGTCGAGACTGCCGTCGATCACCTCCTGAGCGGCGGCGATGATGGCCGCGCCAATCTTCGAATCGAGGCGCCCAAGCGCCATGTTTGTTTCGGCCGCGGCGCGCTTGACGATGCCGAGGGCGCGGATCACCGGTGCGGGCTGTTTTTCCCAGCCGATGTCGAAATTATGCAGGCTTCGCTCGGCTTGCGCGCCCCAATAGCGGTCGGCGGCGACCTCGATGGGCCCGAAGGTGTCGCTCTCCGTGCGCGTCGTAACGGTCATACGTTTAAGAACTTTCTGAGGGCGAGGGGTCAGGCGCTCCAGGGCGCCAGAGCGCCCCAATAAGCGAGGAGCGCGCCGTAGGCCATGAAGATCAGGCTGGTCAAGGTGAAGGCCAGCTTGCGCCCGCCGCTCCAGCTTTCAACCCGCCGGCCGCCTCGCCAGACAAACGGGGTGAGGAAAAGGATCGGCGCGGCCAAGCCCGTGGCCACCAGGGCGCAGCTTGAGGCGATGATAAGAGCCAGCCCCGGCCAGCCATACATGCGAGCCACGGCGTCGCCCGCGCCCAGCCGCCACACCCCGAAGAGCACCATGGCGGTCAGCCAGAGCAGGGCCTGGGTCACCTGCAGCCAGCGAGCGCGACCCTGGCTGCTGCTTTCCCGGAAGCTGGGGCGGCCCGCGGCGGGCACGTCGGCAAGGGCGCTGACCGACAGCAGCGCGATCACAAGGCTGAAGACCGCCAGGGTGCGCACCTGATCCAGGGGACCCGTCCGCTCGAAGACCGTCTCGCCCGAAGGCGGGATCATCTGACGCGCCTGGCCATCTGCCGGCAGAAACGTCAGAACGCCGGGCCCATCGCTCTGGCGCAGTTGGCCGCTGCCGGCATCGCCTTCCTGAACATATGTTTCCGGCCCTCCCGAGGCGCGCACCACGAGATGCTGATCATCAGCCACCTTCACCGTGGCGGCTTTCAGGATGTGATCCACGAAACCCTCCAGACCGGCGAATGCGCGCTGGTCATTGAGATAGACACCCTCCAGATCCCCCCGGATCGCCAGAAGACCTGAGCCGGATGGCGGCGGGCCTGCTGGCGGCGCATAGAACCGCCGCACGATCTCCCCAGCCAGGTCCCGGGTAAGGCGCCCGCCCGTATCGGTGTTGGCCGCGATGAAAATCCCCAGATTCAGACTCGGCGCGAGGGTCACGCTGGCCGCGGAGGTCAGGGCGCCCCCCGCCTGGCCGACCCCCATGACGCCGCCCGGAAGGGAGATTTGCGCCAGACCATGACGCCATGAGGCGACGGGCGTGGGCTCCCGCGCGGCGAGACTCTGGGCCGCCGCCGGCCCATAGATACGGCGGCCATCCACCGCGCCCCCGGCCAGAAGCAGCGCCATGAGCCGGCCCATATCCGCGGCGGTGCTCGAGGCGGACCCTGACGGCATCCGTTGTGACATGAAGGCGAAGGGCGCGCGTGACAGGCCTTCGGCCGTCCAGTCATAGGTGTCGGATAGATCGGTCGCCAAGCCCGGTGCAAGCGGCGGGGGCAGCCCCGCGCGGGCGGGGTAGGGTTCGGCGAAGCTGGTATGGGTGAGGCCGAGGGGCCCCAGAATCTTATCATCCGCCAAAGCCTCGAAAGACTTGCCCGAGACCTCCGCCACCGCCGCGCCGGCCAGGGCGGCGCCATAGTCGGATTGGACCACCAGACCCCCGGGTTCTCGGACCCGGCTGGGACGCTCCTGAGCCAGGTACTGATCCATCGACCGCACGCGGGTCGGGTCGCGCTCAAAGGATTGGCCCAGATCCCGGACCTCCAGGCCATCGGTCTGGTTGATCAAGTCAAGGACCCGGATGGGGTGGGCGAACCCCTGATCGGGAAGACGCAGACGCTCAGGAAGATAGAGGTTGACCGGCCCGTCGAGCCTCATATGCCCTGACTCCACCTGACCCATCACCAGGATCCAGGTGAAGATCCGTGAGACCGGACCCAGGCGAAAAAGCGTCTTTTGCGGATCGACCGCGCGCCAGGGCGACAGGCCCGCGACGCCATACCCCTTTTGCAGAAGCACCTGACCGTTCTGCACCACCGAAACCGTCACCCCGGCGATGTGGTCCCGCGCCATGGCCTCACGGGTCACACCATCGACGAAGGTCTCAAGCTCCGCCGCGGGAAGGGGATCGGTGGGCGCAAGCCGCGCGCCGGCTGGAGCCGGCACAGCCGGTTTCGCGGTCGCGCTGGCGATCTTGGGGTGCAATCGCGGGTGCTCGCCAGCCCCCTCGCCGGGCGTCTTGAGGGCTTGATAGGGAATCGGCGCGGCGGGTGGCCCGGCGGCGCTCGGGCTGGCCGGGATGGCGGCAGTGTTAGCTGGTGTGGTGGCGGGGGGAGGGGACGATGGCGGCGACGTCTGGGCGCGGCCGACCTGGCCTATACCCGCGAGCAGGCCCGCTGCGAGGACAAACCCATATGTTCGGAGCGCCATGCCCACAGTCGGACCCTTCGGCCCGGATATCGGACCCCCTGTCCGCCCTTAGCCTCTTTCGCGAAACGCGACCTAGGTGAAATCGTATCCGGGGCCCTCATTTCGGAGGGAATTGGAGGATTTACCGCCAGTCTCGTGGCCGTTCGCCGTCCTAGGATCCCGCGAAGGCAGGCGCCAGGGCGCGGAACGCCTTACCGACGAAGATCTGGGGCTCGCTTCGCGGTCGCATGCGCTCCTCATCTTCGCGCACCGCGACGCATTGGCGAACCCTCCCGGCCAGGTCGACAAAGTCATGCGCCATGGGCAGATCGGCGATCACGCAGCCGTCGAAGAACGGATAAACATCATCCTCGCCGCAGCCGAAGGAAGACCGGTCCCGGCGGGCCGCGGTCATCACGAGGCGATTTGCGCCGGCCAGGGTGGGCAGGTAGGTCCCTGAGAAACAGGCGGAGATGATGATGGCCGTGGGATGATCGCCACACGCCCTTCGGACTTTCGCGTCGGCCACCGCGGGCGGCAGGATGTCATCGCCGACCAGAGCGCCATGCGGCGAGCCGTGGGATGTCAGATAGACCAGGCAACCACCCGGAGCCGTTTTCGCGAGGGTGGCGAGGCGCGCGAATATGGGATCAATCTGGGCCGGTTCGGCGCCCAGGCCGCCCGCCACGGAGAACTGGGCTAAATTCGAGAGCGTAAAACCGCGGCGCGCGAACGCTTTGATGACATCGCGGCGGGCGTTGTCGAAGGCGCGGGTCGGGGTGTCGGCATGGGCGGCCTCGTCATCGCCTGCCACGACGACCCAAGCCCAGTTCGCCAGGGATGCAGACTGCGCGCGCTCAGGCGAGGGTGATGGCTGCGCCCGCGCGCATCCAGCCAGGATCGCGATCAGAATGAACGAGAGCCCGAATCTGGCGATGAGCGCCCCCTATTTATAGCTCTTGAACGGGGTGGGAACGGCGGTCCCCGTGGCCTTGGCCACCAGCCGGCCCGCCTCGTCGTAAAGCTCCCCCTCGGTGAAGGCCAGGGTGCGGCCCCACCGGATCACCCGGCCCACCCCGCGCAGGCGCCCTGGCATGGCGGGACGGAAGAAGCTGGTCTTCATTTCCGCCGTGGGGGCAACCGATGTCATGCCGGAGGCCACCATACAGGCGACGGACATGCACTCATCGAGCATAGCGCAGAGGTAACCGCCCTGAATCTGTTTCATGGGGTTGGCCAAGAGTTCGGCCCTGGCCTCGAAGGCCACTTCCACGCTTTTGGTCTCCTGACAGACGCTGAGGATATGAAAGCCCAGGGTCTGTGAACCCGTCGGTTGGTTCTTGCTGCGGTGAAAACGCTGCAGGATTTCGTCATCGGTGAGGGTCGGCGCCTGATCGCGCGGCAGACGCGCGGGGGTCTCGCTCATCAGGCCCTATTTCTTCCGGAACTGGTCCAGCGAGACGATCTTAGGCTCCGATCCCCCGTCATCGCGGGCCTTGCCCGCCGGCGGCCCCGCGGATTTCGCGGATGCCCCGGGGGCCGGGGGAGGAGGACTGAATTGCAGCAAATACTGCACACTGGGATCATAGAAGCGGGTGATCGCCTCGTAGGGAATGGTCAGGACCTTGGGCTGGCCGCCAAATTGCAGGGTCACGGAAAATTCCGTTTCCGACGGCGTCAGATCCCAGAACTGGTTCTGAAGGACGATGGTCATCTCGTCGGGATAGCGCGCCGCGAGATCCGACGGGATGCTTACGCCCGGGGCGGCGGTGCGGAAGCTGATATAAAAGTGATGTTCGCCCGGAAGGCCGCGTGGCGGCGCGACGCGGGCCAGGGCCGCCTTGATCACCCCGCGCAGAGCCTCCTGCTGCAGGGTTTCGTAACCCATCAGGTCTTTGGGTTTCTCGTCTTTAGCCATCGGACAAGAACCTAGCGACGCCCACGCGCAAGACAAGGCCGCGCGGGGCGATCCGAAGGAAATGATCTAAGTCCGGAGAATAAGTGGGGAGCTTCTGGCGCTAGCCGCTCGCACATTTACGTTTTCGAGGGGAGAGCCTCCCCGACGATGTAGATAAGTGGGGAGCTTCTGGCGCCAGGCGCTCCCACATTTACGTTTTCCAGGGGAGCGCCTCCCCGACAATGTAGATAAGTGGGGAGCTTCTGTTGCCAGGCGCTCCCCGGGCCCCGCCTGACGCTGCTAAGACATCAGGACTTTAGAGGTCGAGTTCGACCGCACCGCATCACGCGGCGAGGGCGTACTCTTGAGCGAAGTTATCGTTCGCAGTTAGTTTAAAGCCCGGAACGGTGAGCCACGCCGAGAGAAGGCTACGTCTTTAGACGTCTGTCGATGCTGATCGGCCCCATGACATCCCGCCGATAACGCGGGGGAGAGAATTGGTGGAGCCGCCGGGAATCGCACCCGGGTCCAGTCCGCTTATTGCACGCGCGTTTATCTCCATAGTCCGGACAAGTCCGAACCCCCCCGATATAGGCCTTCGCGCGCCGTCAGGAAAGGACGGCTCAGAATTCCTTGGTGATCCCGCCGAAGATCTGGCGGCGGGGACCGTATTGTGGGGCGAAGACGCCAATACCCTGGCCTGTGCGAATCTCGATCACGCGGTCGCCCACATTGATCACATCCACCCGCAGGGTGATGGGGCCACCAGGCGCGTGTTCAAAGCGGTGCGAGGCGGTGAGATTGACCTGCACATAGGCCGGCGTCGTGGCGCCGTTGGGAATATCGCCGCCGCCTGGGAGATCAAGGTCGGCCCGCAGGCCGCTGCCATAGAGCAGATCCGCCCCGACCCGCGTCCCCTGCCAAAGATATGAGACCCCGCCCGAGGCGGTGAAGGTCGCGCTGTGGTCGAGGTAAACATAGTTGTTCGCGATGTAGGCCAGGTCCTGGGGCGTGAAGTTAAACTGGCTTGAGATGATGTCCTTGCCCTTGGCGACCTGGGCGGCGAAGTTTGCATAGGCCGTGAAGGGGCCCTGGGCGTAGGTGGCGTCGAATTCGGCGCCTTCCTGATAGCCGGTGGCGTAGTTGAACGGCGTCAGAATGATCGGCGCGCCGAACTGGCCTTCGTCGACGAGGTTCTTGTCCTTCTTGTAATAGGTGTCGATCGCCAGGGTCAGATGCCGGTCAATGACCTGGGAAATGCCGATGTCATAATAGTTGGCCCGCTCGGCATAGGGCGTGGTGTCGGTTGTCACCGTGGAGGCGGCGCTGGTGCCCGCGAACTTGGCGATGGTCTCGGCGCCCACCAGTTCGAAGGGCGGCGGTGAGAAATAGCGGGAATAGCCCGCGTGCACCGTGGTGTCGGGTGTCGCCTTCCAGACCAGATTCACCCGGGGGCTGAGCTGATTCTCGTCGCGGTAGCCGTCGAATTGATCGAACCTCAGACCATAGTTAAGGGTCAGATTATCCAGAATTTTCCATTCGTCCTGCAGATAGACGCTGTAGGTCTGGGCGGTCTTGGCGCCGTCATCCACGATCGATATCGGCTCGTTGGCGTTCACCGGCAGAACCTGGGACGCGGTGTCGCTGATCGCGCGGTCAATTTCTATGATGAGACCGGCGCGCAGCGTGTGGGCGGAGGTCAGGTGATAGACCCCCTCGGCCTGGAGGCCTCCGGCCGTGTCGCTCTTTCGGGCCGCCTGGGAGATACCGTCGTAGAGAAGGTCGCCCAAGGGGTCGGGGCGGAAATCAAGGGTCGAATAACGGCCATAGAGGGAAATCTGGCTGGTGAAGGGCCCGGAATTGTAGAGATAGCTGACCGCCCCGTATTGGCTGTTCTCATGCTGGTTTTCGTTAAGGTTCTGACTGGGATAAAGCGTCTGCACGCCGGTGGGACCGCCCACTGAGAGTCCGAGCTGCGGCTCGCCACCCATAAGGTTTGGGATCTGAAAGGTCTCGTCTGAGGTCCCGGCCAGGATGGTGAGACGGCTGCTGTCGCTCAGGATGTCCTCGGCATATCCGAAGGCGTGAAACTGCGTGGTGTTGTCATGCAGGGGGTTGGCGGACGGGTCCGGCGACTCGATGCCGAGGTCATTCTGGAGGTAGCTGGCCGAGAGGAAATAGGTCCAATTGCCGGCGCTGCCGTGAACCTCGCCGCTGGGATTAATCTCGTGCTGGCTGCCGCCATACATGGTGACCGAGCCGCCATCGCGGGTGGCCGCCTTGGTGGTGATGTCGACGATCCCGGCCGTGTCCAAGCCGTACTCGGCCGGAAGTGCGCCGGTGATCAGGTCGACCTTCTGAATCAAGTGCGGATCGAGGATCTGGCTGAAGACGCTCAAACCCTCCGGGAGGATAATGCCGTCCAGCCGATACTGCAGGCCATTATGTTCGCCGCGCACATGGATCTGGCCGTAGGAATCCTCCGAAACGCCGGGCGCCTGGAGGATCACCTGGTCCAACTGCACATTGTCGCCGCCGGGCATGGCTTTGATGGCCTGGTCACTGATGGAATAGACGGATGCGCCGACCTCTGGTTGGATCGAGGCCCGCGCCTCGCGCAGGCGCTGGGCGGTGACGACGATCTCGGAGACGGTGGCTGGTGAGGCGGGCGGGGCACGCGCGGCGCTTCCCGCAACGGGGCTCGGCGCAACAGGCGTGGTCTGAGCGTGGCCGATGAGTGGCGCGGCGACAATGGCGAGGCCCAGCGCCATCCGTGACGCCTGGCGGGCAAGTTGAGAGTTCACTTAGGAGTCCCAGTCTTCAAAAAGTGGGCGGGTCCGACGCACCGCATAGCCCCGCCGGAAGTCGAGCTAAGCGCTAGCGCCATAGAGATGTGCCATTTGTTGGGCGGCGAAAGCGACGGGATGTGAATGGCCTCAGCCCCGTTGCAATAATGTCTCGTGATGGGACCCCGAGGGCCCGGGAAACGCCCGGGCCTTCGTCACGAGCCGGTGTTCGCGAGCGGTTTTCAAAGCTAGTGAGGTCGTAATCGGAGCCGCGCCGAGGTGCGCGCGAAGCTCCACCATGACGAGGAGGAACACGTCCCATGACCACCGCCCGCGAAATTCACCTCGTCCGCCGGCCTGACGGCATGCCCGTCCCCGAAGATTTCGCCGTGGTCACGGCGGCCGTGCCTGAGCCGGGCGAGGGCGAGTTCCAGGTCCAGAACCTCATCATTTCCGTCGACCCCTATATGCGGCCGCGATTCAACGCCGATCAGGCTCTGAACGAGGCTTTGATTGGCGGCGGGATCGGCCGCGTCGTCGCCTCGCGCCACGCCGGGTTCAAGGAGGGCGACATCGTCCGGCACGGGGCCGGCATGCGCGAGGTATTCATAAGTGATGGAACGGGGGTCCAGGTCCTGCGACCCGACCCGGCTCTCCCTTTAAGCGTCTATATGCATGCCCTGGGGGGAACGGGCATGACCGCCTATTTCGGCCTGCTGGAGGTCGGCAAACTGAAGGACGGGGAGCAGGTTTTCGTCTCCACCGCTGGCGGCGCCGTGGGGTCTGTGGTCGCCCAGATCGCCAAGATCAAGGGCTGCTATGTGGTGGGGTCCACCGGCTCCGATGACAAGGCCGCCTGGCTGCGCGACATGGCGGGGCTGGACGCGGTGATCAACTATAAGACCCAGCCCCTGCGCCAGGCCCTGGCTGAGGCCACGCCCAACGGGATTGACGTCTATTTCGAGAATGTCGGCGGCGCCCACCTGGATGCGGCCCTCCTACGCATGAACCTGAACGGGCGCATTCCGGTCTGCGGCATGATCTCGACCTATAATGGCGGCGGCGAGCCGGTGAGCGGCCTCTTCAACATCATCTATCGCCGGGTGACGCTCCAGGGTTTCGTGGTCAGCGACTATATGCATCTCGCGGGCCAGTTCGCCGCCGACATGACCGCTTGGGTCAAGGCGGGCCAGATCAAATATCAGGAGACGATCCTGGACGGGTTCGAACGCGCCCCCGAGGGCCTGATCGGGCTGTTCGAAGGGCGCAATGCGGGGAAGATGCTGATCCGGGCGGGGGTTTAGAGTCAGCTTGGCCTGGACTTGCCGACGCATGGTCCCCACAACCACGACACCCGTTTTTTAGGAAGGATAGCCCACCGTGAGCTTCACTCTGCACGCCGCCTCGGCGCCGCTGTTCGTCAACGCCATGACCAATATTGAGGCGTGGCTGGACAAGGCTCTGGCCGATGGCAAGGACGAGGCGGCCCTCATGGAGGCCCGCCTGGCGCCGGATATGCGTCCCCTGCCGGCCCAGATTCAGATGGCCTCCGACACAGCCAAGAATACGATGGCGCGGCTCGCGGGCATCACCGCCCCGGCTATGCCCGACACGGAGGCGAGCTTCGCCGAGCTGAAGGCCCGTTGCCACCGCACTATCGCCCTAGTGAACACTGTCGGCCCGGCGAGCCTCGACGGCGCCGAGGAGCGCGAGATCGTGCTCAAGTTCGGCAATGGCGTGGGCTATCGCCTGTCTGCGGCCGCCTTCCTGACCGGCTTCGCCATTCCCAACTTCTTCTTCCACGTCAGCATGGCCTATGCCGTCCTGCGCGCTCAGGGCGTCACCGTCGGTAAGTCTGACTTCCTCCAGCACATGGGCCAGCCCGAGATCATGCCTGCCTAAGCCGCCTTAGCGCATGTCCATATTGCCCATGGCCATATGATCCTTGGCGGGCGGTGGAGAGGCTTGGACGTAGAACTCGACCTTGATCGCGCCGGCCCGGGCGAAGTTCAGGGTCGCGGGAATATGGTCGCCAATCTTGAACATGGTCTTGGGCCCGACCATCATCAGATGATAACCGCCAGGCTCCAGCCTGACGGTCGCCCCTGGCGGGATCGTCAGGCCGTCCGTGAGCAGGCGCATACGCATGACGCCCCCGGCCATCGACATCTGGTGCAGCTCCATCCCGGCGGCCATGGGACTGGAACCCCCGAGAAGGCGGTCGGGCGCCGCGCCGGTGTTGGTCACGGTCAGATATCCGGCGGCTGTCGGCGCCCCTGGCGGGGTGGGGCGGGCCCAGGGATGGCCGATCTTGAGAGCGCCTAGAACATAGCCGTGAGCGGAGGCGGCGGCGGGGAGGGCCATGGCGAGAGCCAGGGCGAGACACGCGCGGCTGATGGGTCCAGGCATTGTTGGTGGCCTCGGTTGAGTTTGGGCGATGTTGTTCACGACACGATGGTCTTGGCGGCGGCGCGAACCTGATCGGCGAAGGGCGAGAACATGCCCTGCATCATCGCCCGCACCTCCGGGGGTGCGGTATGAAGCGAGCCCGAATTGAACGGGGGATGGGGATCATACTCGCAGATCAGCTGCAGGTTCTCCGCGTAGTTCGCGTCGCGAAGCTCGGCGACCATGGTGAGACCGAAGTCGAGGCCGGCGGTGACGCCCGCCCCCGTGATCCGGTTGCGGTCTCGGACCACGCGTTGGTCGGTGGGGATCGCCCCAAAG
>Ga0116230_10001300_pt1 | contig 23486 bp, 26 predicted proteins | sample S1TSphfallax_3_FD_88678 | JGI IMG/M metagenome (GOLD analysis project Ga0116230, IMG submission 88678) | Host-associated microbial communities from peat moss isolated from Minnesota, USA - S1T2_Fd - Sphagnum fallax MG | ecosystem: Host-associated > Plants > Peat moss > Unclassified | place... | reverse complement strand
GGCGCCAAGGGCGGTTTCGTGGTCAAGCGCGCGCCGGTGGGCGACCGCGAGGCGCAGGCGGCCGAGGTGATCGCCTGTTATCAAACTCTGATCCGCGGCATGCTCGACATCACCGACAACATCGTCGGCGACAAGATCGTCCCGCCCGCCGCGGTGGTGCGTCACGACGGCGACGACGCCTATCTCGTGGTCGCCGCCGACAAGGGCACGGCGACGTTTTCCGACATTGCCAATGCCATCTCGCAGGAATACGGCTTCTGGCTCGGCGATGCATTCGCCTCGGGCGGCTCCGCGGGCTACGACCACAAGAAAATGGCCATCACCGCACGCGGCGCCTGGGAGTGCGTCAAGCGCCACTTCCGCGAACTGGGCATCGACATTCAGCGGCAGGATTTTTCCGTGGCCGGCATCGGCGACATGGCGGGCGACGTCTTCGGCAACGGCATGCTGCAATCGCCCCACATCCGGCTCATCGCCGCGTTCAATCACCAGCACATCTTCATCGATCCCGAGCCGGATGCGGCGCTTGCGTTCAAGGAGCGCACGCGCCTGTTCAAGCTGCCACGATCCTCCTGGGAGGATTACAGGACAGCCGCCATCTCCAAGGGCGGCGGGGTCTTCCCGCGCAGCGCGAAGAGCATCACCCTGTCGCGCGAAGCCCAGGCGCTGCTCGAATTGCCCGCACAAACCACGCCCAACGAGGTGGTCAAGGCGATCCTGAAATCGCATGTCGACCTGTTGTGGAACGGCGGCATCGGTACCTACGTCAAGTCCAGCGCCGAGAGCAACACGGACGTCGGCGATCGCAGCAACGACGCGCTGCGAATCGATGCGCGCGAATTGAACTGCAGGGTCGTCGGCGAGGGCGGCAATCTCGGCCTGTCGCAGCTCGGCCGCATCGAGTACGCACTGCGCGGCGGACGCCTCAACACCGACGCCATCGACAATTCGGCCGGCGTGAATTGCTCCGACGTCGAGGTCAACCTGAAGATCCTGTTGAACGGCGCCGTGGCCGCGAAGGACCTCACGCGCGCCGCCCGTGACCGTCTGCTCGTGAAGATGACCGACGAGGTGGCGGGTCTGGTTCTGCGCAACAATTACCTGCAGAGCCAGGCCATCAGCACCGCCGAATTCAGATCGAGGGAGCGGCTCGGCGAGAATGCGTACGTCATCCGCGCGCTGGAGCGTTCCGGCGATTTGAACCGGCCGCTGGAATATCTGCCGTCCGAGGAGGACATCGCCGAACGGCGCAAGGCCGGCGAAGGTCTGACGCGGCCGGAGCTCGCCGTCACCTTAAGTTACGGCAAGATCTGGCTGTACAAGGCCCTGATCCACTCCGACGTGCCGGAGGACCCCTATCTGTCGGCGGAACTCGCCCGCTACTTCCCGGCTCCCGTGCAGCACCGTTTCGCGGCGCGCATCAAGCGCCACCGGCTGCGCCGCGAGATCATCGCGACCGCGATCACCAACAGCCTCATCAACCGCATGGGTCCCGTGTTCCCGGTGCGTGCACAGGACGACACCGGCGCCGAGCCAGCCGCCATCGCGCGCGCCTACACCATTGCGCGCGAGGTGTTTGCGGTGCGCGAGATCTGGGCGCAAATCGAGGCGTTGGACAACCTCGCCCCGGCAACCGTGCAATACACGGCGATGTTCCAGACCACCCGGCTGCTCAGGCACATGAGTTACTGGCTGCTTGAGAACCGGCGCGCGGATCTCGACATCGAGCGCGCGGTGCGCCGTTATGCGGCGCCGGTGGCCCAGTTGTCGCTGCATTTGGGCAAGGCCACGAGTGCCACCGAACTCGCACGCATGAACGCGGAGCGATCGCAGCTCATCGCGCAGCATGTTCCCGAACAGCTCGCCTCGCGGCTGGCCGCGCTGGAGTCGCTGCATTGCGCGCTCGATCTGGTCGAAGCGGCCATGGCCGCGCGTCTCGAGGTGGGTTTCGCAGCCAAGGCGTACTTCGACATCGGCGAGCGCATCGGTCTTAACTGGATCAAGGATCAAATCGAGACGCTGGCGGCCGACGGCCATTGGCAGTCGGTCGCTCGCAGCACCTTGGGCGACAACTTGTTCGCCTTGCAGCGTAAAATCACCACGTCGGTGCTCGCCTGCAAGGGCGTAACCCCGGAGGCACGCGTCGATCAATGGCTGGGCCGCCACGCCCTACCGGTCGAGTCGCTGCGGCGCATCGTGGTCGATCTACGGACCGGCGCGGCACCGGATTTCGCGACCTTGTCCGTTGCCTTACAGGCCGTGCGACGCCTCGCACAGGACTGACTCTCATGCAAGATTTCGGCCGGGAGTATCTGCAACATCGCATCGTGTCCGAGTTCGCGCTCGCGCGGCATATCGGGATCGTGGTCGAGTCAGCCGACGATCACGGCGTGATCCTGCACGCACCGCTCGCGCCGAACGCCAACTACAAGGGCACTGCCTTCGGCGGCAGCCTCTTCTCGGTGGCCGTGCTCGCCGGCTGGGCGTGGGTGACCCGCTACCTGGCCGACGCCAACCTGCCGGCCGACGCCGTGATCCAGGAATCTAGCATGCGATACTTGACGCCCGTGGAGGGCACGCTGCGCGCCGTGGCGGTGTCGCCGCCCACCGCGCAGGTCGATAAATTCAGGAAAATGCTCGACCGGGCGGGTCGCGGCCGGATCAGCCTGACGGTCCATATCCATCAAGGCGAGGCACTCGCGACAGTTTTCGACGGCGTATTCGCCGCGGCGCTGCGTTAAGGGCAAACTTGAGGGCGTCAACCCACTCGAGGAGAACATCGTGGCCGGTAAACTGATCTTGGTTCGTCATGGACAGAGTATTTGGAACGTCGAGAATCTATTCACCGGCTGGCACGATGTCGACCTCAGCGAGTTGGGACGCGAGGAAGCCGCCCAGGCGGGAAGGGAATTGCTGGCGGAGAAAATCGAGCCGCACATCGCCTTTACGTCCGTGCTGAAGCGCGCCATCCGCACCCTCTGGCTGATCCTCGACGCCACCGACCGCATGTGGACGCCGGTGGAGCGCAGCTGGCGGCTCAACGAACGCCACTATGGCGCCCTGCAAGGCCTCAACAAGGCACAAACCGTGGCCGAGCATGGCGAGGCACAGGTCAAGATCTGGCGCCGCAGCTATGACATCCCGCCGCCCGCACTCAAGTTCGATGACCCCCGGCATCCGCGCTTCGACCCACGCTACGCCGGGTTGGACGTGGCCAACCTGCCGGCGGCGGAGTCGCTCAAGGATACCCTCGCCCGGGTGCTGCCCTTTTGGGAAACCCGCATCGTGCCGGAATTGCGCGCCGACAAGAACGTGCTGATCGTGGCGCACGGCAACTCGCTGCGCGCACTGGTGAAGATGCTCGACATGATGTCCGAGAGCGACATCGTCGAATTCAACATTCCGACCGGCATCCCGATCCTCTACGAGCTCGACGCCCAGATCCTGCCGACCAGCCGCCGTTTCCTGGGCGATCCAGCAGCGCTGGCCGCGGCTCAGGACGCGGTACGGCGGCAGACCGAGAAAAAATAACGACCATCCGCGGCGGCAAGCTCAGCCGACGCTTGAGGTGTATCAATCACGTCTGTCCGCCCGCCCCGCTATGGCGGGAAATGACGGTCGAAAGCTTCCAGCAACAGCCTGTATTCAGCGGCGGCGCGCTGCGTTGTGAAATAATCATCGCCTCGCGCCTCAGCGAGCTTTCTGCACACTTCCAGCTTCCATTCGTGTTCGGCCAGGCGATCCGTCAGCAGTTTTCGGTAAGCCTGGACGTTCGTCACCGCGCCGACCCGCTGGATAAACGCCTCGCGTTCGCTGTCGTCCTCGATGCAGGCGAGGTGGCAGGTTTGCAGCATCTTCGCGCGGAACCAGTTACCGAAGGCCTGCCACATCCCAAGCGTGCGTCTAGGTATCCGGTGCGATCGCGACCTTGATGCCGCTGAGGGCCTCGGTGAAATCAACCTGGCAGGACAGGCGCGACGTCGCTTCTTTGAAATCCGGCAATTCCCGCAATAGCTCCAATTCGTCGCTTTGCGGCTTCGGCAGACGCGCCGTCCACGCCGGATCGACGTACACGTGGCAGGTCGCGCAGGAACACAGTCCGCCGCAAATCGCGGCGACGCCATAATCCAGCTCGCGCAAAATCTCCATCACCTTGAGCCCGGGCTTCGCTTCGATTTTGTGTTCTTTGCCATCACGATCCACTACAACCATCTGCGCCATTGAATTCTCCGTTGCCTGGTGCGCTTAGTGTGCCGGAATCCACCGGGTACGACCACCGCTACGCACGCCGCGGGCCAGGCGCGTCGCGAGGACCTCGGCCCGCGCGGCAATTTCCGCACGGTGCGCACCGGGGCGCCGGATCAGGTAGAGCTCTGACCACAATAGACAGACATAATCATAGAGCCACACCCACGCTGCGAGCCGCTCGAGATCCGCGTGTGCTGCCGGCCGCTCGAGATAGCCCTCGACCAGGCGCAGAGCCTCGGCCGCGCCCCAGTCGTTGTTGCTCACCCACCCGGCCAGGTCCCAAAACCCATCCGACACATGCGCATATTCCCAGTCCAAGAGCATCGGCCGCTCGCCGATCAGGAGGTTCTCCCGGTGCAGATCGCTGTGGCACAAAACCGCCGCGAACGGCCGCTCTCCTGCCATTCGCGCGAGTCGTAGGTCGCTCGCACCGCGAAGTAACGCCGAGCGCGGCAGTTGCGGCCCTGGCGGCGGTGGCGTCGCCCCGGCATCGGGTGCGTACCGCTCGAGTGCGGCACGGTAGTGCGCGATCCATGCGGCGGGATCCATGCGGCGTGCCGGCTGCGGGATCTCGAGCGCATGCACCCGCCGCAGCAATTCGGCCATCACGTCGATGTTGCCGGGCAGCCGTGTATCCGCGATGCTCCACCTACCGCCGGTCACCCAGTCGGTGACCAGGATCCCGGGATGAGGCCGGCAGCACTGGACCGGCGCCGCCAGCCCAGCCGCCGCCGCCCGCTCGCGAACCGCGCACTCCCAGTGCCGGTCGAGCCCCAGATCCTCGCCATCGGCGGCAGCCAGCCGCAGTGTATAGACCCTGCCGGCTCGCAACACCCGGCAGCTTTCGTTGACCAGCCCGGCAGCCAGCGGCTCGATTTCCACCGGGCCTACGCCCGGTACCCATTGCTCAGCCGCCGCCTCAAACCGGGTGCGCGGCATCGAGCGACGGTGGCACGCTGCGGCGCCATTCGCGCATACCGATGACGATCATCACCAAGTAGGCGGCGAACAGCAGCATGGTTAGATACAGCCCGCGGTTGTAGTACAGGCACAGACTCACCGAGTCGATGATGAGCCACCAATGCCAGTTTTCGTAGATCTTGCGCGCGACCAGAAAAGTGGCGACCACGCTGCTCCAGGTGACCAGCGAATCGACAAAGGGCCAGGCGGCCGGCGTGAAGCGGCGCAGAAAAAACGAGGTCACCAGCGAGAGCGCCGCCGCCGCCGCCAGCGCCACGACGCTGCGCGACCAGGGCCAGCGCGTGATGCCGGGCGCGGCACCATCGGCCCCGGGCGTCCACTGCCAATAGCCGTAGACCGCCATGGCCGCATAGAACGTCTGCAGCAGCGACTCCATGTACAGGTGCGCGTCGAACAGCACCCATACATACAGACAGGAACTGACGAACGCGGCGACCCAGCAGCTGCGCCATTGTTTGATGGCAAATACCAGGTAGGCCACCGCCAGCAGAGCGGCGACCATCTCGATCCAACTCGTGGTACGCCAGGCGTTCACGAGTTGCGCCAGCCCATCGTCGATCACGGTGGGGCGAGACCCGGCAGCACTTTCATGACGAAAACCGGTTGCGGTCCGACGGCGGCCGTGCGGCCGATTTCCAGCGCCAGAATCGCCATCACCCGCTCCAGCGACCCCCATACCTGGGTGCTCAGTGAATTGGTGAGCACCTGTAATTCAGGATACGTATTGAGGCGATCGATGAACGCCTGAATCAGCGGCCGGTAATCCGCAGCCAACGGATACATGCTGATCTCGACGGCGGTACGCATGCCCGAGTGTAGCCTGATGCCGGGAGGCGTGCAAAAAAGGGCTTAGTTCAATTCACGGCGCGCCTGGTCCAGCCATTCGGCCTGCGCCTTGCGATAGTGCGCCGGGCTGAGCTTGGCCCCGTCCAGAAGTTCCTTGAAGATACGCCGCGCATCCTCGAGCTTGCCGCGTCGTTTCAGCAACAGCCCGTAGCGCAGCCGGGCCTCCGCACCCGGGTACGCGGGAGCCACCGCGTCGTACTCGTGCTCCGCTTCATCGAGCGCATCCTCCGCCTCGAGCGCGCGGGCGTACAACAGATGACCGTCTGCGGATTTGAAATCCGGATTCTCGCGGATGAGGCGCTCGAGCGTTGCCCGAGCCGCCGCATAGTCGCGCGCCGCAAATTGCGCCCGCGCCATCCCGAGCAACAGGGTCGGATCATGTTCGAAAATACCGCGCAAGCCCGACTGGTAGACGCCGATGGCCTCGGCATACTGACCGCGGTCGTACATTTCCTCGGCGAGCCGGCGGCGTGCATCGAGGTTGCCGGAGACCTCGACCTCGGCGGCTGCCCGGCGCAGATCGCGGTCCGGATCGATCATCCGTTGCACCCCCGCCTTGGTGCGCCTCGCCGTGGTACCGCCGAACACTCCCGGCAGTATCTCGATCACGACGTAGGCCAGGCAGCCCGCTCCCGGCAGCAGCGCGATCGCCCAGATCCACAGTGAGTTTCTGCCGGTTTTGATGACGTGCACGATCAGACCGGCTTGGATGGCGAGGGTCAGGATGAAAAATAACGACACGATGCAACTCCCACGACGCCGAGGCGCCAGGCGGCGCCGCTGATCGCGATAGTGTAAAGCAGCCGGGGTCGCGGCAAACAGTGTCAGGACACTGGCGGGCGCTGGCCTATCGCTCCGCGATGCGGATCTTCCGCTCGACCTCGCCGCACTTGCCCCAGCCCACGTTGGCGAGCGAGTAGCCGAGCACATGCTGCGAGCGGATGTCCACGGTGACTTCCATGTCGCAGCCGTGGAAGCCCGAGGGAGCGCCCGGCGGCACCTGTTCCAGGAACCAGACGTACACCCGCTGGGTCGGGGTGCTGTCCACCCGGCGCGGTGCGCCGAATGCCTCCTCCAGTCGCTGCACCGGCTTGCCCACGGTGTCTGCGGCAATGCTCGCGACGGGCCGCACCGTGTAAGCCGAATGACTACACGCGGCGAGCGCCACCAACCCCAAGGCTAAGGCAATGACAAGGGGGCGAACCGCAACGCAGAGAGGCAGCATGCTCCGATGTTGCCGAGCGCGCTGCGGCTTGCCGCGGACTCAAGTCGCAGAATGCTCACGTCGCAGCGTGCACATCGACCCGCGTGGCGCGGTGATTATGTAACTCGAGGCCATGCGTCATGCCCCGCGGCAGATCTTCCCGATGATGCACGGCGATCACCAGAGTGATCTTCTCCCGCATCAAGCGTTCGAGCAGCCGCTTGATCGCGGCGCGCTGCCGCGGATCGAGCCCGGTCAGCGGCTCGTCGAGCAACAGAATGCGCGCGTTGCCCGCCAGCGCCCGCGCAAACAAGGCGCGGCGCAATTGGCCGTACGACAATTCGCGGGGCCGGCGCCCGGCCACCGAGAGCAGCGAGAAGAACTTCAGCCAGCGATGCGCATGGTGGCGGTCAGCGGCGGTCGGTGCAGCGTTGAGACCGATGCTCGCGTACCGGCCGCTCGCCACCAATTCCAACACCGTGACGTCCACCCCGTAATCGGTTTGCAATTCGGGCGACACCAGCCCCACCTGGCGTTTCCATGCCTCGATCGGCGTGCCTCGCGGAAAGCCCGCACGCTCGATGGAACCGCCGAGCGCTGGCGACAGATCGCCATGGAGTAATTTGAGAAAACTCGACTTGCCCGCCCCGTTCGCGCCGAACACGGCCCAATGCTCGCCTTGATTGAGCTGCCAGTTCACGTTGCGCAGCACTTCGCGGTAATCGACGAAAAGATCCGCGGCCGCGATGCGCAGCAACAGCCGCGGCCGCCGCAACGCACGGGTCGGCGCCGCTGTTGCCGATGCCGCCCCACGCACCCGCGTCCGAGGCGGCGGCTGTTCGGCGGCGCGCGTCGCCAGTGCCTCGAGGTCAGTCGCGGTCAGCCGCTTGGTCGAGACGATTTTACCGGCCTTGAGCTCGATCACCGCGGCCGTGCCCGGCGGCACATCCATCGCGCGGTGCGCGCTCGCGACCCACGACTGGCCGCGCTCTGCCGCTTGCGCCAGCAGCGCGTCGATTCGGCGGCGGTAGTTCATGTCGAGACCGTTGTAGAACTCGTCCAACAACAGCCAGTCTGGATCTTGAATCAGCGCCCGGGCGAGCAGCGCCAGCCGCTTTTGGCCGTAGGACAGCGACAGGAACCTGCGGCTCGCGAGATCGCCGAGCCCGCAACGCGCGAGCATCGCGTCGACTTCCCGCCGCTGCCGTGCGCTCACCCGCTGTTGCAAAAGGTCCGTGCGATGTATGCCGGTGGCCAGCAAATCCGTCACGCTGAGATTCCAGCCATAGCGCGCATACTTGTCCTGCAGCTCGGCGCCCACGTACGCGACGCGTTGCTTGGCCTCGATGACGTCGACGCGGCGCCGGCCGAGCCGGTACGCGCGGGTCTCGCGTCCGGTCGGCGTCGGCCAGACATCGGTCCCGATGAGCTTGAGCAATTGGGTCTTGCCGGCCCCGTTGCCGCCGATCAGCGCCCAGCGCTCACCGGCTTTGAGCCGCAACGACACGTCGCGCAATGCCCACTTCCCGCCACGCCGCACGCTCACCGCATGCAGCGCGACGCTGAGCCGCGGCGTCATACGCCGTGGATCCGCCAAAGGTCGTCGTTGCGGATTACTCGACCATCGCGTTCCAGCTTGATGAGATGCGCTTCCAAGGTCAGCCGTGCCCACGCATGGCGGTCCGCGGGCACATCGTCGTAAACCGGCGGCGTCAAGTGCCCGAGAGTTACCGGACCCAAGCGCGACAACGCCTCGAGCACCTTGCTCTCACGACGCAGGCGATGCTCGCGCAGCGCCGCGACCACGCGCTTGCCGTCCGCCATCACGCCGCCATGGCCGGGCGCAATGAACTCGAAGTCGGCCACCAGCAATTTTTCCAACGAGCCGAGGTATGCCGACATATCGCCGTCGGGCGGCAGGATCACCGGCGACACGCCTTGCAGCACATGATCTCCGGTGAACAACAGCCGCTCCGACTCGAGCAAGTAGCACACGCAATTGGACGCATGTCCCGGTGTGCGTATCGCGGTCAGCACGACGTCCCCCAAGCCGAGCCGCTCCCCGTCCCGCGGCACATGCTGCGGCCGGAAATCTTCGTCCTGACGGCCGTCGGCGGGCGGCGGCACGCCAATCAACCGTGCACCGCAACGTTCCGCAAGGCGCGTCGCCAGCGGCGAATGATCGCGGTGAGTATGGGTGACCGCGATCCAGCGGATCGGCGCAGTGCAGGCTGCCAGGATCGCCGCCATGTGAGCGTCATCATCCGGGCCCGGATCCAGCACCACGAGTTCTCGCGTCCCCAGCACATAGGTGTTGGTGCCGGGCCCGGTCATCAAGCCGGCGTTCGGCGCGACGATGCGCCGACCGGCGCCGGCCGGCCGGCCGGGGCGCGCGGGATCAAGGAACACGGCGACGCCCGGGATTAGTGGTGCTTGGGTGTCCAATTGCGCTCACCCTGGGTGCCGCGCGTCACGATCACGTCGGTGGGTAGAACTGTATCCGCTCCATAGCCCGGCACATCGCGAAAGGCGCGGTAGACGGGAATGAAGTCCCGCTCGTAGCTGTCGCGGAATAGTTGCTCGAAGCTGTCGACCACGAAGTAAGTCTTCTGGAACGCGTCGATGAGGTATTCGGTACGCATGACGCGTTCCAGATCGAAGCCGATGCGGTGCGGCTGCGCGCTGTCGATGCTGTAGGGCGTCTCCCCTGCAGAGGAGAGAATGCCCGCGCCATAGGTACGCAGGCCATCATCGCTCCGGATGAGCCCGAACTCGACGCTGTACCAATACAGGCGCGCCAGCATCTTCACGCCGCCCTCGGCGACGGCCTTGCGGCCGGCGATGCCATACGCTTGAACGAATTCGGCAAACACCGGGTCGCAGAGCAGCGGCACATGACCGAAGAAGTCGTGGAACACGTCGGGTTCGGCGAGGTAATCCATCTCCGAAGGCGTGCGCAGCCAGACGGTTACCGGAAAGCGCCGCTCTGCCAGATGGGCAAAAAACTGCTCCTCCGGGATCAGGCCGGGGACCGCAACGATTTGCCAACCGGTGGCGCGGCGCAAAACCTGACTCGCGACCTCGAAGCGCGGAATCCGACGCTCCACCTCGAGCGCGCCCAATCCCGCCAGGAACTGCGGGGCGCCGTAGCGCTTCGCGAGTTCGAGCTGCCGGTCGAGCAACCGGGCCCAGCGGGCGTGCTCCTCGGGCGTGTACCGGTGCCACGCTTGTTCGACCGCATAATCCGAGCCAGCGGCGGAATAATCGCCGCGGAGCGACAGCGCACTGGCGCTGGGTGCATCGGGTATTTGCATGCCGCTTATGATAAGAGCAGAAAATTTTTTTTGACAGCCGTTAAATGGACACAAATATTCGTAATATTTACAAAGAATTACGAACGTCTGTGAAGCCGCTCGCACTTTGACATAGTTGCGATGGGCGCCGGAGCGGCTACACTGACGGGATGCCGAACTCTCCGAACGCTAGGCGATTGGGTGGCCCGCTGTCTTGGGAAGAACTCGCCAGACCCGACGCGGAACAAAATCAGCGGTTCCTCGCCGAAGCGTTGTCGTTTCTGTTAGCTGACCTGTTGCGCTCGGTCCTCTCCGATGCGAGCCCGGCGCTGCCGGCCGACGAGCCCGCGGTGGAACGCTATCGGCACCTGGCCGACTCGTTGGCTGACGGCGAATCACGGCGGCGCACGAGCCTAGGGATCACCCGGGCCGGGCTCGCCAAGCGCTGCGTCACGTGGCTGAAGTTACTCCTGACACCGGCACCCAATGCCGCCACCGCCGCGCCGATGCGCGAATTCGTCGACGCCCTGGGCCTGTTTCCCGCACTCTTCGACAGCGAACCGTCCGCGCGCTCGCGGCGCGCGCGCCTGACTTGGTTGCTGACCCATGACCGGAGGCTCGATGCGAGTACCCGCGAGGCGGCCATCGCCTTGATCGAGGCCTGCGAGCACTTGGGGGTATTGCTCTGGCCCGATGCAGAAACGGCCTGATGGAGTTCCGCCGATAGAGTTCTTTGGTACGCCGCTGCCGTAAGCGTATAATCCGCGCCCATCCCCTTGTGTGCCGGCCGGAGTGTTTAATGCTAGCGCCTTCCTCCCCTGAACCTGAGATCCTTGAGGCGTCCACCATCGCGCCCGATAAGTCGCGTTTCAAATTCCAAAAGCTGCTGCAGCCGTTCACCGTCGAACGCGCGCTGGTGGCGCCGATCGCTTGGTTCTTCCTCGACTGGTTGGTGCTCGGCGTGGCCATCGGTAGCCTGCTGGTGGTCGAGGCGTGGTGGGTGAAGGTGTTCGCCTCGCTGGTTGCCGCGTTGTGGATCGCGCGACTATTCGTCATCGGTCACGATGCTTGCCATGGTTCCTACACCGCGAACAAGACGCTCAACAAGTGGATCGGGCGGATCGCGTTCCTGCCCTCGCTGACGCCCTACAGTCTCTGGGAGGTCGGCCATAACCTCGCGCACCATGGCTTCACCAATTTGAAGGGCCGGGACTATGTCTGGACCCCGTATTCGCCGCTCGAATTTGCACGACTGCCGTGGATGCGCCGGCAACTGGAGCGCGTCTATCGCAGCGGCTTCGGGCAGGGCGTTTACTACATGGTCGAAATGTGGTGGAAAAAGCTGTTCTTCCCGGGCCGCAAGCACGTCACCACGCGTCGCACCAGCCATCTCGTCGATAGCTTCCTGGTCTTAGGGTTTGCCACCCTGTGGATCGGCGGTCTCACGCTGTGGGGCATTTCCAGCGGTAGGTCGGTCTGGTCACTGCTGACATTCGGCTTCGCGGTGCCTTTTTTCTTGTGGAATTGCCTGATGGGCTTCGTGATCTACGTGCAGCACACACACCCGCGCGTCGCCTGGTACGAGCGACGCGACGAGTGGACCGCCAATGCCGGCTACGCCACCACGACGGTGCACATCAAGCTGATGCGGCCTCTCGATGGTTTGATTCACTATATTCTCGAGCACGGCGCGCATCATGTGAACATGGGCATTCCGTTGTACCGGCTGAAGGAGGCTCAGGCGCGTCTCAGCGCGACGCTGGACGAGCGGCTGAATTCCGAGGTGTTCTCTTGGCGTTATTATTGGAACACCGTGCGCCGCTGCAAGCTCTACGACTTCGCTCAGCATGTCTGGACGGATTTCGACGGCCGGATTACCTCGCAAACGTCGGTTCAATCCCGCTAGGCGAGCGGCACACCGGGAAGGTACGGTCGCTCATGGATCGAGCGCCGGCCGCCACAGATGAGTGCCCTTATAGTCGACCACATCGATCGGCGTCTCGAACGCGGCGGAGAGCCACCCGCCGGCGAGCGCTTCGCGTACCGTGCCGTGGCCAATCAGTCGATGCCGGCCCATGACGATCACCCGATCGGCAGCCAATGCCAACGACAAATCGTGAATGGCGCTGACCACGCAGACCTCACAGCCGTGCGCCTGCTCGCGGATCAGTCGCACCACGTCTTCCTGGTGCGGCGGGTCGAGGTGGGTCGTGGGCTCGTCAAGCAACAGCACGGGTGCCTCGACCGCGAGCGCGCGCGCCAGATAGATTCGCTGCCGCTCGCCCCCGGACAAGCTCGATAGCCGGCGCTCGGCCCAGTCCCATGAACCGGTGGCGACCATCGCGCGCCGGATCGCCGCATCGTCGTCGATTTGGCGCGCCGCCAACCATCCGCCATGGGCCAGACGGCCGAGGCGCACCACCTCAGCCCCGGCGAGATCCGTGACGCCGGCGTGCTGCGCGAGCCACGCGAGGCGCCGCGCCCGCGCGCGCCGCGGCCACGCTGCCAGCGGACGGCCGCACAAGGAGATGCCGCCGCTGCGGCTACGATCCAGTCCCGCGAGGGCGCGCAGCAGCGTCGATTTGCCGCAGCCATTCGGTCCCACCACCGCATGCCACTTTGCGGCTTCGAAATCGAGCGACACCCGGTCTAGCACCAGGCGTTTGCCATACCCCACCGTCAGGTCATGACACGATAACACCGCCCTCTGGGGCGCCGCGCTGTCGACCGTGGCGCGCGCCTCAACCATCGCGACGCTCACGCATCCCGATTCCTCCGCCACAGCAACAACACCAGGTAAGCGCCGCCGACGCAGGCCGTGACCGCGCCCACGGGGAGCTCCGCCGGACGAATGATCCAGCGGCAGATGAGATCCGCGGCCTGCAGCAGTGCACCACCGCACAGCGACGCCGCGATCAGCAATTGCCGGTGATTTACCGACAGCGTTTGGCGCACCACATGCGGCGCCATCAAGCCGACGAACATCACCACACCGACCTGGCCGACCGCGGTGGCCGTGCCCAAGGACATTATGCCGAGCAACGCGAGCCTGAGCATCGGCAACGACAGGCCGAGCGAGCGCGCCGTGTCCTCACCCAGGGTCAGGGCATCGAGACCGCGCGACCACACCAGTGCCGGAACGAGGCAGATGGCGAGCACCGCTGCGACCAAGGCAACCGACGACCAGCCGAGAAATCCCGTGGTGCCCAGCAGGAAGGTCTGCATCGCACGGAATATCTCCGGCTTGGTGAGCAATATCAACGAGGTGGCGGCAGCCAATACCGAGGCCACGACGATGCCGGCGAGCAGCAGACTGGTGGTCTGCAACACGCCGCGCGACAGCGCGATGGTCAACGCGGTGGCGGCGACGGCACCGATGCATGCCGCGCCCGTCATGCCGAGTCTGGCGACCCAGGCGAGTTCACCGATCGTCGAATCGAGCGCGATCAGACTGAGCGCCACGCCGCAGGCGGCCCCCGACGCGGTGCCGAGAAGATACGGTTCGGCCAGCGGGTTGCGAAACAGGCCTTGCGCGGTGGCGCCGCACAAGCCGAGCAACGCGCCCACGCACCAGGCACCCAACGTTCTCGGCAGACGAATCTGCCACAGCACCACCGCGGACTGCTGGTCGGGCGCCAACAACCAGTGCCAGGAGGTCTCGATGCTCGTCGTACCGATGACCAGACTGCCGGCGGTCAACAGCAACGTCAGCACCAGGCAACAGATGAGCCAAAGCGCCATGCCGTTCGCGGCGCCCAGCCGCGTGGTCCGATTCGCGAGTACCGCCGCGCGCGGCGTGCTCACGGTGCTACCCGCGCCAGGCACCCGGCGAGAGCCCGCATGCCGTCCGCCACTCGCGGACCGGGCCTGACGATGGTATCGGTCACCGGCGCCGGAAACGAACAGAAGCGCCGCTCCTTGACCGCGCGCAGTCCTGCCCAGCCGGGCCGCTGCGCGAGTTGCTCCGTGTCACCCTCAGCGACGAAGATCACGTCCGGTGCGTGACGCACCACGTACTCCGGATTGAGCTTCGGAAAAGCCCCTAGATCGGCGGTGACGATGTTGCGGGTGCCGAGACGGGAGAGCAGCTCGCCGATGAACGATGCCGGTCCCGCGGCATACGGCGCGCGATCCACCTCGAAGTACACCGACGGTCGTGGCCCACGCCGTCGCGCCACCGCCTCCGCCCCGATCTGCGCGACCGCCGCGGCGATGCTGCGCTCCAAGGCGTCGGCGCGAGCGGTGGCGCCCAATATCCGACCGACGGTCTGGATGCTGCGCGCAATGTCGGAATACGTTTCGCTGTTCAGCACGAAGCTCTCGATGCCGAGATCACCCAGCCGTTCGCTGATGCGCTGCGAACGGCTGAGAAGCACCAAGTCGGGGCGCAAACTGACGATCAGCTCCACCGTGACGTCATCGAGATCGCCCACTTTAGGCAGCGCCTCGACCTGTGCTGGAAAATTCGAATAACGATCGATCGCCACCAACCGATCGCACGCGTTGAGCGCACACACGGTCTCCGTGAGCGATGGCAGCAAGGTGATGATGCGTCGCGGCTCGCGGGCGAAAGTCACCTGCCGCTGTGCATCGTCGCGCAGCACGAAGGCTTCCGCATACGCCGCAGGCGCGGCGATCGCCACTGCCAGTACCGCAAGCACCGCCGCGAATCGGTGCACGCTCATGCCACCCTTACGCACGGTCGTCCGCCGGGCGCTTCACCGGCAATGGCAACCCCGCCACCATGAACGAGACACGATCGCACTGCGCTGCGAGCTCTTGATGCAGGGTCCCCGCGACATCGGTAAAACGCCGTGCGAGCGCGTTCACCGGTATGATGCCGAGGCCCACTTCATTGCCCACCAACACGCAATGCCCCGGCAGTATCGCGAGCGTCTCGAGCAACTGCCGCGTTTCGTCCTGCAATATCTGTGGATCATCCTGGCACAACAAATTCGTCAGCCAGAGCGTCAGGCAATCGACGATGATGACCCGCTGCGACGCGGCGACCGCGCGCAGCGCGGCACCCAGGTGCACCGGCTCCTCCACCACCTCCCAGTGGCTCGGCCGTGTGCGCCGGTGCGCCTCGATGCGCGCCGCCATTTCCTCATCGAGCGCCGCGGCGGTGGCGATCAACGTCACCGCACAGCCATAGGCATCCGCCACGCTGCCGGCATGGCGGCTCTTGCCAGAGCGCACGCCGCCGAGGATGAGCGTCTTCACTTAAGTCGTCCGCAACGCCGCGAGTTCGATGCGGTGCACGGAACCATGGTCGATCACCGCCTGCGCAAACGTCGCAATGGTGAGAGCACCGGTACACAGTTTGGCCACGCGGATCACGCCGGCATGCGTGACCGCGACCGCGGTCCCGATGGCGGAGCTCTGCAGCGAGGCAGACCAGCGCAGCCAGCGATCCGCCACCATGGACGCCGACTCGGCTCCACCCGGTCGATAGTTCCACACATCGGCGGCCCAGGCATCGAGATCCGCGCGCGGCAACGCGTCCCAGGCCAGCCCTTCCCACGCACCAAAATCCATTTCCATGAGATCGTCACTCGGCGTCACCTCGCGCGGCGCGGCGAGCGCGCGAGCCAGCCGCAGACAGCGTGTCGACGGGCTGCTGAAAAATTCCGCGTGCAGCAGCGTCTGCGCATCGCGATGCGCGCGAATCGACGCCACCGATTCCTCGAGCGCGGCGGCACCGATGGCCACGTCTTCGCGGCCATAGCAGCGCCCGTGCACCTGCAGAGGTCGTGGATGGCGGATCAGATACACGTTCAAGAATTACCCAGCACGGCAACGCCGGTCATCAAGAAGCCAAGTTCGCTCAGCTGCTGCACGGCGCCGAGACAATCACCGGTGTAGCCACCGATACGCTGACGGATATACGCGCCGGCGAGCAGCGTGATGACGGCCGCGGTGAGTACTGCCGCGGCGCAGGCGCGAAAGGGCAGCGCGCCTGCCGCCAACGCATCGTGCACAGGCAACGGCCCACCGAGTGCCGCCACCGCGCACAAGGCAAAGGCGCACACCGCCACGGCACCGAGGGCACCGCTCAGCAGCCAGTCGGCGCCGCCCTGGCCGTGAGCGAAGGGTTTGGCCTTGGCGTCGGCCTCGACGCGCACATAGGGCAGGCGCCAGATCAGCGCCGTCGCGCACCAGCGGCTGACCATGTGGGCGCTCACCACCATCAACGGCAGACAGGCCGCAGGCATCGCGGTCAACGTCGACCATTTCAGTCCAAGCATCATGACGATGCCGATCGCGCCGTAGGCCCCGATGCGCGAGTCCTTCATGATGTCGAGCACGCGCTCGCGGGTGTAACCGCCGCCGAAACCGTCACAGGCATCGGCGAAACCGTCCTCGTGAAATGCGCCGGTCACCAGCAGCGACATCGCCAACATGACCCCGACCGACACCGCCGGCGTGAAAACGCGGGCCGCGAGCCACCACACCACCACGTTGACCATGCCCACCAGCACGCCCACCACTGGAAAGTAACGCGCCGACGAGGAGAGCCACTGTGCCTGGTAGCCGGGCAGCGCCGGTACCGGCAACCGCGTCAAGAACTGCACCGCCACCACGAACAGCTCGGCCTGACGCCGCACGTCAGGACTTCTCGCTCACGCCGGCGCCCGCGAAGGTCGCCATCTGCGTGAACAGAGCCACGGTCGATTGCACGATCGGCAGCGCCAACGCCGCACCCGAACCTTCGCCCAAACGCATGCCGAGATCCAAGAGCGGCCGGACCTGCAGATGCGCGAGCAACGCGCGGTGCGCTTTCTCCGCGGAGACGTGGCTGAACACGCAGTAGTCGAGCACGTGCGCATCGAGCCGCGCCGCGAGAGCCGCGGCGACCGTGACCGTGAAACCATCCACGATGACGAGCAGACGGCTTGCGGCCGCACCGAGGATCGCGCCGACCAACATGGCGATTTCATAACCACCATACTCCGTCAGCAGTTCGAGCGGATCGGCGCACGGTGGACGCCGCGCGAGCGCCGTGTCAAGCGTCGCCAACTTTCTCGCCACACCCGGATCGTCGAGTCCGGTGCCGCGGCCGACGCAGTCGGCGAGTGGCATGGCGGTGATGCCATGCGTGAGGAGTGCCGCAGACGCTGTGTTGCCGATGCCCATTTCACCGAGCAACACGGCGCTGGTCGGTGCTTGCGCCACCCGGCCGATGATCTCGCGGCCCTGTTGCAACGCGATGTGACACTCCGCCACGGTCATCGCCGGCCCGGCAACGAAGTCACGAGTTCCCTCCCCCATCTTCGCAGTGATCAATTGCGGATGCACGGGACACTCGCCGTCCACGCCGGCATCCACGATCCACAGCGGCAGGTCGAGTGCCCGAGCGAGCACGCTGATCGCGGCGCCGCCGTCGAGAAAGTTCTGCACCATCTGCCGCGTGACCTCGCGCGGATAGGCACTGACACCCCGGTCCGCGACACCATGATCCGCGGCAAAGACCACCGCCACCGGCGCGGTGATGACCGGCGTGAGGGTGCGCTGCGCTGCACAGATCTGCGCCGCCAGCGCCTCGAGTGCGCCCAAGGCACCCAACGGCTTGGTGAGCGAGTCGATGCGTCGCCATGCCGCGTCGCGGCACGCTGCATCGCTTGCTTGGATGGCGTTGAAACCGAGGCGCGTCAGCAGCTCGGCCGGAAAGGATCTCGACATCGTTCGACTCCGCAACGACGTCGCCCACCGCAACGCGTGCCGATGCGTCGCAGGTCGGTATACGGGCTCGCGATTGGGTTTCCCCGGCCGGGTCGCCTTCCCACGCTCGCGCGCAGTGGCATCATGACTCGACGTGATTCGCCTACCGTTGCGGGGGCAGCGCCGGATTTGAGACTCGTCGCTCGACCGGCTTCCCGTTTCACCCATCGGCCGAATGACAGATGGACTCCTGCACGCCTACGTAGTGTACTCCATACCAACGCCGATTTGCCCCGCCAGTTGACGGAGCAAAGAATTTCCGGCAACGTTCGCGCCTTACGACAAGTTCCCCTCACGGGGATTCAAAGGGAACTCGGGTTCAAGTCCCGGGCTGCCCCCGCAACTGTAAGCGGTGTGCCCCGCGTCAAAGGCCACTGGATCCAGCGGATCTGGGAAGGCGATGCAGGGACTTCAAGCCGCGAGTCAGGAGACCTGCTTGCCGTAGTCGCCCATCGAGCAGCCGGGGTGCGCTGAACGATAGGAACATCCCTTGTGGCGACGGAGTGTGGAACCGTGTTCGGCGCGGTCTCTACAGAGCTGTGCCTGTCGTACGCTCTGTGAGAACCCGGTCGAGCGCGATCCATGAGATCGGCGTCGACTTGCGGAGCTTGCCTTGGAAACCAAACATGGGCGCTATATTGGCGCGTTGCTGCTTTGCGCACTGCTTTCGTGTTACCTCGCGATCGTGCCGCCAGCGCGATCGGCGGACGATGAAGAATCATTGGATGAGGTGGTAGTGGTGGCCAACCGCGCCCCGGAGCCCTTGTCCAAAGTCGGTAATACGGTGACCGTACTCGATCAACAGGCCATTCAAGAGAGCCAGCAGATCAATGTCAGCGACCTCTTGGCCACGACTCCCGGCATCACCTTCAGCCGCAACGGCGGCCCGGGCGCGAGCACCGGTGTCTATATTCGCGGCGCCGGCTCCGATCACACGATTGTGCTGATCGACGGTGTGGTACTTAATGACCCGTCCTCGACCGGTGGCAACCTGGACTTCGCGAATCTTCTCGTCGGCGATATCTCGCGCATTGAAATCTTGCGCGGTGGCCAGTCCACCCTCTACGGCAGTCAGGCAATCGGCGGTGTCATCAACATCATCACCACCCTGCCGCAGTCCGGGCTCGGCGCTGATGTTCAGGCGGAAGGCGGCAGCCTCGGCACCGGCATGGTGAAGGGAGGTATTGGCGATAAATCCGAGAATTGGAGTTTCCGACTCGGGGCTACTTACTATGCAACCGACAGCGTCCCGTCCCTCGACAAGCGCTATGGCGGCACGATCACGGATCCTTTCCACGACTCGGTCGTCTCCGGTCGGGCCACGTACGATTTCACCCCCGACGTGCAATTCGATGAGCGCGCGTATTGGACCGAGAGCCGGGCTTTCTACGATGGCTATTCGCCCATCACTTTCTTGCTCGCCAATTACCCGCAATACGAGGACACGCGCCAGCTGTTCGACTACACCGGCCTCAACTTCAATGCCTTCGATAATCAGTTGAAGAATCGCGTTGCCTACGAATACACGACGACGCAGCGTTCGGACTACAACAGCGCTGTCGATCCCATTACGCAAACCGACACCTACCGGGGCAACAACAGCCGCGTGGAGTATCAGGGGACCTGGGCGATTGTCCCGGACTATCAAGCGGTATTTGGCGTGCAGCAGGAGAAGAGTTGGTCAGATACGACGCCGTATCCCCCTGCCCATGCCGAGACGGGTCAAGTCGGAGAATATGTACAACTGCAAGGTGAGGTCATCTCAGGCCTGACGCTAACCGCCGGCGAACGGCATGATCACTACGACACCTTTGGCCAGCATTACACGGGACAGTTCGCAGCTGCCTGGGTGCTTCCCACCACAACCGTGCTTCGCGCGAGCGTGGCCCAAGGATATAAGGCGCCCTCGCTGTATGAGCTGTACAGTCCCTACGGCAACACCGCGCTGCAACCTGAAGTTTCAACCGGCGGCGATGCCGGCGTTGAACAGCATATGTGGAATGATCGAGTGACAGTCTCGGCGACTTACTTCTTGACTCACTTCAAGAATTTGATCGGGTTCTTGGAATGTCCCGGCAGTCCCCTCTGCGCGACCCTGGGACAGGAGGGCGGCTACTACGCCAACACGGATCGGGCCAAGGCGAGCGGTGTCGAACTCGCGGCCTCCGCGGCGCTGACCTCCTCTCTCGCGATATCGGCCAACTACTCACATATTAAAACCGAGGACGAAACTCCGGGATCGCCAACCTACGGCCAGCAACTCTTTCAGCACCCGGAAGATGCCGCCAATGTGTCGTTGAGCTACACCTGGCCGCAGAGCATCAAGACAACCGTTGCGGCGCGTTACGGTGGTCCGAGTCTGGACGAAAACTTCAGCGTCTATCCCACGGCCAACGTACGGCTCGGCGGATACACCTTGCTCGATCTGCGCGTGTCCTATCCCGTGACCGAGAAGCTCGAGCTCTATGCCCGGGTCGATAACCTCACCAACAAGTGGTACGAGACCATTTATCAATATGGAACCTGGGGTCGCACCGCCTTCGCCGGTGTGCGCGCCAAACTGTAAGGATAATGGGTCCAACGAGGGCGCGAGATCTCGCTCACGTCAACAGCTTGGCGTGATGCGTCAGATGATCGGCCATGAAGGTTTGTATGAAATAGTAGCCATGGTCATATCCTTCCTGCATGCGCAGCGTGAGCTTTTGCCCCGACTTCGCGGCGGCCGCCGAGAATTTCTCCGGCAACAGCTGGTGATCCTTCAAGAACTGATCGGCGGTCCCCTGATCGATCAGGATGTGCGACCGGAAAGGCCGGCGTGCCACGAGTTCGCTGGCATCATACTCGCGCCAGGTCTCCTCATCGGCGCCGAGATAATTGCCGAAGGCCTTCTGCCCCCACGCACATTGCATCGGTGCCGCGATCGGCGCGAACGCCGACACCGATTTGTACCGTTCCGGATTGCGCAACGCGATGGTCAGCGCACCATGCCCGCCCATGGAATGTCCGAAGATGCCGGTGGCCCCGGCGAGCGCGGGCAGGTTGGCGCCAACCACCTCCGGCAACTCGCGTGATACGTAGCTGTACATGCGGTAGTTCGTCGACCACGGCGCCTGGGTCGCATCGACGTAGAAACCGGCGCCCTGACCAAAATCCCACTTGTCGGCATCGCCGGCAATGCGCGGTTCGCGCGGACTGGTATCGGGCGCCACCAGCATCAAGCCCAATTCGGCGGCGACCGCCTGGGCATGCGCCTTGGTGGGGAAGGTTTCATCGGTGCACGTCAACCCGGCCAGGTAGTAGAGGACCGGCACCTTGCCGGCTTTCGCCTTGGGCGGGAGATACACGGAGAACTTCATCGTACCGGCCGTTTCGCGCGAATCGTGTTTGTAGAAACGCTGCAGGCCGCCGAAGCAGGCATGTTCGGACACCAATTGAATCGAGCTCATGAGACTCCCCCCACGCTGACACGGTGATAACGAGCTATCCTATACCAATGAACATTGAACTATCTGCCATCGAGGCGCGTGTCATCGGTTGTTTGCTCGAAAAAGAGCTCACCACGCCGGACCAGTATCCACTCTCGTTGAACGCGCTCACCAACGCCTGTAACCAGAAAACCAACCGCGAACCGGTGCTCGAGCTCACCGAGGCGGCCGTTCAACAAGCGGTCGATGCGCTCATGAAAAAATACCTCGTGAGCGACAAATCGGCGGGCTACGGCGGGCGTGTCACCAAATACAAACACCGCTTCTGCAATACTGAATTCGGTTCACTCAAGTTCTCACCACAGGAAGTGGGCATTCTCTGCGTGCTGCTGTTGCGCGGACCCCAGACCCCCGGCGAGCTGCGCAGCCGCACCAATCGCCTGTGCGAGTTCACCGATGCCGCCCAGGTGGAGAACACGCTCGCGGGGCTGATGCGGCGGGAAGATGGGCCGTTCATCGCACGACTCGCACGCGCACCCGGCGCCCGCGAAGCGCGCTATGCCCATCTATTCTCCGGACTCATCGAATCGAGCCCGGAAACCGACGAGCCCGCGGAACCATCCGGCGTCACCGTGTCGCTCGGTCAGCGGGTCACGATGCTCGAGGAACTCGTCGCCCGACTGCGGACGGAAGTGGACGAGTTACAGGCCGCGGCACGCGCCAAAGAGCCTTGAGCGATCGCCGGCTCAGGGCAGTGATGCGGTCTGTTTCGCAATCCCGTCGCGCTCCTGCACCCACTTGTCGAAGGAATCGATGTCCGCGGCGCGCATGCCTCTCGCGTCGCCGCGATGCGCAATGACCCATTGCTGCATCGGCACCATCAACTGATCGGCCAATGCGCGGTCGTGGTTGAACAGATCCATGTAGGCGATCTTCGCGTCATCCAGGCGATCGATCGCCACAAAGGCTTCGGCCCGATGTTCGATGGCCTCCATCAGATCAGGTTTCAGCGCCAGCGTGTGGTTGTAATCGTCGACCGCTTCCGCATAGGCGCCAAGACGCAAATGGATGTAGCCCACGTTGTTCCAGGCTTCGTACATGTCACCCTTGTTGCTGAGCGCTTCGGTGAATTGATCGAGCGCCCGTCCGTAGGCATCGTTCTGTTTCTCGAGGGCGGCGTTTTTCTTGTCCTCGTTTGGCGCATTGGCGGCCGCCGTTTCATAGTCACGCGCCTTGTTCAGCGACTTCAGACCCGCCTTGTAGGCCTTTGCAGCGGCCGCGTCCGGCTTGTCGACGCGCGGCGTGGTTTGGATATCCTCATTCGGCGGCCCACCGGCACCGGGACGCCCACCATAGCCACCCTGTCCGCCCATGCCGCCCATGCCGCCCATTTGGGCATTGGCCGTCGCCGCGGCCAGCAGCGAAAGCGCTGCAAGAACGTTCATCACACTTCTATGCATCGTGCCCTCCGAACGGCCCAGCGGGCCAAAAAAAACGCCCCGGCCGGAGTTGACCCGGTCGGGGCGTTCCTCAAGTAATCTTACTTGGCAGTCGACGGGGCGGCCTTCTTTTTCTTCTTGCTGTGCTTTTTTGCCTTCTTCGGTGCATCCGCGCTGGTGCTCGCAGCGGCGGGCGCGTCGGCAGAAATCGGAGCAGCGGTCTTCGGCATATCGGCGGCCATCGCACCAGCGGCGATGCCGAGCGTCAACAAGGCAGAGGTAATCAGAATTCCGGACTTATTCATAGCATCTCCAAACGGTGGGTATG
>Ga0116230_10001299_pt1 | contig 23488 bp, 17 predicted proteins | sample S1TSphfallax_3_FD_88678 | JGI IMG/M metagenome (GOLD analysis project Ga0116230, IMG submission 88678) | Host-associated microbial communities from peat moss isolated from Minnesota, USA - S1T2_Fd - Sphagnum fallax MG | ecosystem: Host-associated > Plants > Peat moss > Unclassified | place... | reverse complement strand
TAAGGTGTTCCATGTCTTTGATCGTATTTAAAAGCTGAGAAAAAGAAAGAGCCATATTGCCTAGCAAAGGCATAAGCGTATTTTTTAAAGTAATTGTTGCCGTTTTGGCCAATTCTAGATTCTTCTGATGATGAATAAGATGAGAATCGGGTGTTTGCTCAAGGCTTTTATAAAACTCTTCGATTGTTCCAGAAGTTTTAGAAGAATCTGTTTTAGCAGATGGTATGTTTGCATTTTTAACCCTTTTTTGAGCTGCTTCTGCATGCTGGGCGGACTTTAAGAAGGCCAAACTTAAAGCTGTTTGAGCCAGCTTGGATTGGGTCAAAGGCGTCACTAACAACCGTTGGGAAAGAGTTGTATCAAGCCATTCAAAAATCAGATAACGACTTTCTAAATCACCATCTTCAGGTAATTGAGGGTGAAGGTTGTGCCAAAATTGCTCTGAAAGACCAGTTAAAAGGTTAATACCACGACTGTACCCTTGGATACCATCAAGACAAGTCCATGCTTCTGTTAACCAAGCAGCAATTTGAAGATCTTTAGATATTTTTAACAAAGCTTCCACACATAAGGTTTCGACCTTGTTCCATTCAGCACGTTTCAGTTCTCGTTGCCAAATTCCCATGGATAGTCGATGGTCATCCTCTTGCCGAGCGAGGCGTACTTCATCATATAAAGATCGATATCTTAGCGAAGGACCAACAGGTGCTCTAGAGGAAAAATCTTTGAAAAACTCCTCTAGGGGGGGGATTTTTGTTCGCAATGAAAATGATGGAGAGGAAGACGTGCTAATCATTGGCCGCTACTTTTTGGTTTTTCTGCTGGAGCTGGTTCTTCGGCTGGTGCTTCTTCTTCAGTTGGTACTTTCTTTTTAGGGTTCTTTTGCTCTTTTTGTTTTCTTGTCTCAATATCACTCATGATTTCTGGTGAAGGTTCAACGAGGCCCTGGACAATAACGGGTTTATCAGCTGTGTCGAGAATTTTTTGTTCCAAAGCTGGCGCTTCTGTTGGAAAAGGAGGCAGAGTAAGGGGGCCTCCTGGTTTTTTTCCTTTAGGGGGCTTGAGTAAGCCCACTCGGTTGTATACAAGGGTTTTTTCTTCTGGACCATTGGGAATTTCAAAACGTAATGTATAAGGATTTGTATCTTGCATGGAAGTAAAATCACTGCCAGATGTTTGCTGAACGCGCAGTAGCCATAAAAGAGCCCATTGTCCGGGGTAAGTATAGGTAACTGTTTGCTCATCAACACTCATAAAAACCTGGGCATCATCAATGAATGGTTGCGTTTCTGCTGAATCTGGCCACCGAAACGTTAAAGTGACTGGATTGCCATAGGTCCATCGTCCAACTTTTTTCTTATCTGTATTGGAAATTGTTGATGTATCACTGGGGGAAATGCTCCACTCAATGATCATATTACCGCCTATTTCGTGGTCTTTATTAACACGAAAATCAATTTCAAAGTCAAAAGAAGGCACATCTCCTGGTAATTTTGATATGAGGAAGGTATGGAAAAACTCTTTAACAGCTTCCATACTCTTTAAGAACGTATAAGGTTCCTTCGCATCTTCACCAAGTTGATAGACTTGATCCAAAATCTTGTCTGGGCTATTTCCAAAGTCGTGGAATAGTTGGAAAAATTCTTTAAGGTCATTAGGGTCAGCTTCAGCTTGATCTTTTACAGGGGGTTCACTGGTAAAAGGAAATTTATCTTTAAAAGAGGTATTGAAAGCCTCGACAAGTTTCTCATAATTTTTAATACTATCTTGGCGCTTAGTGATTTCACAACGCGCCATGAGTGCGCGCTGAAGTTGGATGCGGCGGTCCATAAAAAAGTCACCAGAATTTGTTTTAATACTGTTAAGAGAAAGCTTATCAAAACAATTGCTCATGGTTAAATTGTTCGTATCATTTTCAATGAAATTCTCAAGCGCGGAAACAGTATTTTCAGGCCGGCGCTTGTCATATTGCGAAAGTTGATTAAGGATACGCTTCCACCGGTTTGTGAGAGCCCTCTTGCCAGTAAACCCTTGCATCGTATCAGCATTTAAAAGGCCCATGATGGGTTGGGCATATTCTACAGCTAAATGAGAGATAAGCTGGCGTTGTTGGTCGAGGTAAGATTTTAATTCATCTAAGTCTTTAACATTAAACCCTTCAAAAAATACGGTTGCTTTTCCATCCCACCAGTCAAAATTATTATTTCGTACGGTATAGGGATGATAAGAGACCAGTAACGCATCAACTTTTTCAAGCAAACGGATGGAAAGGGTGCCAAGGAGGTTTTGTAACTGGACGAATATGTTACCAGTATAATTATTTCTTAAAGTTTCTAACAATTTGATAAAGGAAGGGACAGTTGCTTTGACATCTCCAATGATTGTGCGTAAAAGTTCTTCATAAGCATCTCCGACCTGAGTATTTTTGGGAATGTCTGTAAAATTTTGAGCTTTTGCAATGTTACTGACCACATTTTGATAAAGATTTTGCATAGCAATTTGTTTAAACGTTTCCCTTAATTGGCCTGGAAAAGCATCTAATTCTTTTTGCACAAATGTATCGTAGCGTTTAATAAGCTGAATCGCATCCTCAATCAGTTTCTGGTTCCATAAAATTACTTTGTTTTCAGGGACTTGGGCGATAAACATTTCGCCATTCGTTTTAGCCATAAATGGTTCGGCAAAAAGTTTGCTCAAGATTTTTTCTAAGTTAAATAATCCTTCTGAAGGGAATGGCTGCTGAGTAGGGGAAGGTGTACTTGGGTTGATTAACGTACGGTTGATTTCAATTAAGTCTTGACGGAAAGCATGATAAACAATGCTTGTTTGCTTAGCTAATTGTTCTAGGATGATGGAACCAAAGAGAGGAAGGCTATCAATTTTGCCCATTAAATCAGAAAATTCTGGTCCAGGATCAAAAAAATCACCATCAATCCAGTTATGCCCTGGTGATCCTAGACTAGGTAAGCTTTGAGACAGTCCACTGACGAAAGTGCGCACCCAGTCAAGATTGATCGGTTGATTCCTTTGCCCACTGCCAATAGCAACCGTAAGGGAACGCAATTGTCCTAAAAGAGACATAGGATCTTGAGGGGAAAATAAGATACCAAGGAAATTCATATATAATCCGTGTAGGGTGCCTTGGGCTACAGAATAGTAAGGTTTAAGGTCAATGGGAGGATAAGGGGCTTCTTGCAATACTTTTCGAAAGTTTTCATAAGTAACTGAGAACCCCGCAGGGAGTTGCATACCAAAAGTATAGTCAATCAAGTCACTTAAAAGAGCTGAATCAGAATATTCACGTAGACGATTATATTTTGCAACGTTCTTTACCAATTGATCGAGTTGGTCGACATAAGTCTTTAGTTGCAAAAATTCAGCTGTTTGAATGGGGGTCAGAAGCGTATCCATAGATGTTGTTTTGATAGGAGCGCCCGCTGCTGTAATACCAGGTTTCATATTGAGGGTATCGCGGGTTTTTAACAAAAGATCCATATAAATTGTGCGTAAGATAATTTGCTCATAAGATATTTTAAGCGAGTTATTTAATTGGTCATGCAAAGGACTAAACCAAGAAGATGGGATGAAGAAGGAGAAAAAGCTTGCCCTATGGATGTGGTTCATCATTTCCAATAGGCTTTTAGCTTGGAGTTCAAATAAAGCATCAGAAGTTGGAAGCTGCGCAGATGAATTAACCGGAAGTTGGCTTAAGATTGCGTTCACTTTCTCTAGAACGGGCATAAGGTATTCACGGTTTTTAGTAAAATTATCATAAGCATTAAACATTCCAAAAGTGCCCATACCCACAAATACAATCATACCAGCTTTGGCTAGATTTATATTCCTATTGGCAGAGACAAGCTGACTGTAAATGGGATAAGCAAGACCTGATTCAAAGAAAATTTTTGCCTCAAATATATCCCTTCCAAAGAAAATATTTTTCCTGGAGGTTGAAGGATATTGAGATTCTTCAGGTGAGAAAAGGCGAGCTTTACTGGTCCGGCTCAAAGGTTGATTGATGCTTGCCCCCCCTAATTGAAGGGCGTCTTCATTAACGGGGTGAGGTTGGCTAAAGAGCTTTAAATCTTCTTTTGTCTCACTCGCTTCATTGGCTTGTGTTGAATCTTCGCTTACTATAACGCCAGCCGGGGTATAACCACCATCACCGGAGAGGTAAATACCCCTTAGCATAAGGGCTTCCTCGTAAGCGCTGCTTTTGAACAGATGATCAAGATAAAGTTTCAGGCCGCTTTTTATAGAAAGAAGTTCATTGGGGAAAACAAAGATACCATCCTTATTTTCGTCAGCAGTTCCATGGGTGAACATTTCAAGTTGGACTGAATTTAAATCGTTACAAATACTATGAATGGCTTCATCAACCCAATGGGATGCGTAAGCGCTGTGAAGTGCATAGGGAACAGACCATCCAAGCATATTGTGGTGTTGGGCAAGGGGAAGTTCATGGCAGAAATTTTGAAATCCTGGTAGAAAATCGCATTTAGTAACAATAACATAAACAGGGAGCCGAAGCCCTAAATGGTGCTGAGCTGCCAGGAGTTTATGGGACAAAAATTTGGCGCGGGCGTTTAAGTTTTCAGGACTTAAACATTCTTTGCCATATAATTCTGATACAGGAATGGTAACAATAATGCCATCAAGAGGGCGCTTGGAGCGGTAGCGTCCAAGTAAGCTTAATATAGCACGCCATCCTCGTTCTTGCGCTGTTGTCTTATGCTCTTCCATAACCAATGAGCCATGGATATCCAATATGACAGCCCTATTATAAAACCACCAGCGGCAAGAAGGATGGGGATCAGAAATGCCAAAATCTGGCATGCCAACAGGTAAGCTCATCCCACCATATTCAAGTAACGTTGATTTGCCTGAACCGCTGGCACCTACCATGAGATACCAAGGGAGCTGATATTTATAAGTTAAGCCATTGAGGCGATCCCTTAAAAAAGCGAGTGCACGTAAAAAGGATAGACTGGTGTTTCCAACGCGAAATATACCTTTTAAGGCTAAGAATTGGGATAAACGGCCACCAATAGGGGGCATTCTATACTCAGGGATAATTTTTTCCTTACTTTTTTTTGGTTCAGGCTTTGGTTTTGCCTCTTTGCCAGCTTTTTTAACCGCATAGTTCGTTAAAAAAATTAGGATAAGGACCATCACGATGGCCAAGATAATGATCATAAGGATCGTTTCGGGAAGTCGATTTCCTAAATGAGAAAGAGAATTTAAAAATGACCTCATAAAATCCCCATTTGATGAGCTTGGTAGGAAATATGCCCAAGGGATTCGTCCATATCTTTGGCGAATTTGTACCATAAGACTGTAGAAATAAAGAGGTAGATTCCCAAAATACCTAGAAATGTCAAGAGCCACATCCGAATTTCAGGAAGACCTTTACTGAGAGTTGAATCTAAGACGTGTTCATAACAATCTTGAATGAGGTGATCCCGCCCAGGTTCATAAAGCGTAGACGGATGGTGGTTGATCACACCATAAAGTTGTTGTCGGTAAAGAGCTAATTGATGGGGGTCTTCATCTTCGTTACGGAATTTGCCTTTAAATCCTAAGCCCAATACCAAAAGATAAATAATAGCAAGATCGGCTCGCATAGGGTCATTATTGAGAATGAGCTGTTCTATTTTCTGAAAAAGCAATTCCCCAGCAATCTGTGTTTGGAAGAAGCGGCTTTCAAGTAAACTATTCTCCCAATATTTTTGGCCTGTCCATGTCATATTCAAAAAGGTTTCGTCAGCAAAGGCAACCATAGCATATAAAGCATCTTGGTAAGAGCTAACCGCGAATTCGCCAGCTTGTACAGTTGATTGGATGGCTTGTTCTTCCAACAGCAGGCTTAAACGTCTTTGAATGGTGTTGGCCAGGGAATGAATTTCCTTTTCTTCATTTTCTTGTTCCAATTTGGTGGGGTCACCGTCACTACCTTTATGAGAGCGTAACGCCAATTCTTTTTGGCGTAACAAAAGATTAAAAAACTCTCCAAAATTTTGGATGAGAAAAGAACGTGATGCAATTTTCACACGGCTCATGGGTTTGTTTAGCTCTCTTGTTCTGTCGGCTCATCCTCTTGGGGGTGGGGGCCTTTAACATACAATACAATCCCAGATGGCCTTTTGTCCGGCTGATCTGCAGCATGAAAAATCATTAAATTTTCTCCGGGAAGAATGTAATGTGGATCCATATGCACCCGGTAAAGCTGGAGTCCGCTGCCAGGCATAAGGTCAGACATTTCTTCCAGATCAACAGCCTCCCGCGCAGCTCCTGTGACTCGGCGTAGGCGTGCTGATTCAAGATGGCTTTCTGAACTGATCACGCATTCTCGGACCCATTCAGCCATTTCACTGGCATCCATGGTAGGAGGGATACGAACGCCAATTAACAAGTCTTCTTCTGCCCAGCCACGGGCAAGTTTGTAATAAAAAAGACGATCATTTTGTAAGAAGGGGATAATTGTATAGGTACGCTCGATGCTGCTGATAATCCTATCGAGCCAGTCAAGTATCGGACTTAAAGATTTAAGAATATCATTATGCTGATAAGGTGGAAAGGTTGGCATAACCTGATTTAAGCGCAAGGTTGCAAATCGTCCTGCTACCATACATAAAGTGAGATATAAATCATAAGGGTGGGTTTTCCCTGTTCCAACAATAGCTTCTAGAATTGGCAAGCATTCTACCAAGGGACGTGATAGCTCACTTGTTTCTCTTAAGAGATCTGTTCCGATTTGGTTTTGCCACTTTTCAGCCAAATAAGATGATTTTTCCCGTATTTTCATGGTCAGGTTCGCACAGCGGTTATGCAAGTGAGAGTCTGGGTGAATTGTAAAGCAAGGAGGTATATAAGGTGTTAGGATATAAGCTTCATCTTGGTATACCAAACGGGCGAAAGGAATATATTCATAGCGGGCTGGTGGTATGGGTCCTGCTAATAAGGCTAATTTTGGTAATAATCTAGGGATGCGTATGACATTGTCAGGAGTATTGTCATCTATGACCTCTTCGCCATCAACAGAGGTAAATCGTGGCCAATCCCCTATAACGGAAGAGCTTGTCATCGTTCGCTCAGGCACAACAAGATAAACGGTTATTTCTTCCTTTGAGAGCGTTTCTTTAAGGGGTGTCAGATCCAATTCTAAAGGGGCTTCTAAATCACTATGGCGGTAAATGATTAAGCCATCAGGCATGACAGCATCAATTTCTAAAAGACGAACAGTGCCCCTATTTAAGACAATAGGATCAAGCTTAAAATGGTGAATACCCCAATAAAAAGGCGACAAGCGCCGTAAATGGTAGCTCAAGATTTGTTGATTGCGCAATTCCATTTGTTGAAAATGCTGAGGAGATAGGAGCATCCCTTCATGCCATTGAATTTGGGGTAATACAGGTGGCTTGGTCATCTGTTATCCCTCCTTGTAACGCGTTAAAGCGTTCTAAAATTAAAATTTAGTTAAAATAACTGATTCTTAGTATGAGCACATTAAATTCGACAGACAAGAGGCGTCATAGATTTTCTTCACGTCATTACGACTGATTTTTTTTGAGGGAGATCACTGAAGAGATATTTCTATGAAGGGGTATGGCAATTCCCGCGGTATGGTTTAGGGTAGGAAAACGCCTATTTTACTCATTGCTTTGAGTAATTTTACTCAATATAATGAGTAAAATGATTCACTTGAGAAATCCTATTTCATGACTTTTGAGCGTCCCTTACTGCAAACCCTTGTCAATCGATTGAAGGAAACGTTCCCTAAAATCCAAGTTTTATCCGGTGCGAGACAGGTAGGGAAAACAACACTAAGCCTTCAAGCTCTCAAAAAAATAGATGAACCCCATCATTATGCAATTGCTGAAAGTGGGTTTACTTTAAATTGGATTGAACAACAGTGGGGATTAGCTCGGTCTTTATCCCAGGAAAGATACGCAATTTTAGTGATAGATGAGGTGCAAAAAATAGCAAATTGGTCAGAACGTGTGAAGCGTCTCTGGGATGAAGATAGAGCCAGTAACCGGAATCTAGTCGTGCTGCTGTTAGGTTCTTCTTCTTTGTTACTTCATAAAGGTCTTTCTGAAAGTATGGCGGGGCGTTATGAGGTTATCCATGTTCCTCACTGGTCTTTTTTAGAATGCCAATCGGCTTTTAACATAAGTTTAGACCAATATATTTATTTCGGCGGATATCCAGGCGCTCTTCCATTCATACATGAAGAAGATCGGTTTTTATCTTATATTCAAGATTCTATTATTGAACCGGTTGTAACTCGTGATATATTATCACAATTCACAATTCATAAGCCGGCTCTTCTTCGAGAACTCTTTCGATTAGGGTCGGAGTATTCAGGTCAAATATTCTCCTTTAATAAAATGCTTGGGCAGATGCAGGATGCTGGTAACACAACCACTCTTGCCCACTACCTTACTTTATTAGATCAAGCCGGTGTTCTCAGAGGAATCAATAAATATGCAAATGAGCCTTTTCGGCAACGTCAAAGCTCTCCAAAGCTTCAAGTTTATAATACAGCGCTCATGGCAGCTGTTCTTAAAAGCGGGTTTAAAAAGACGATGGAGGATTCTGAGTTAAAAGGCCGATTTGTAGAAAGTGCTATCGGCGCCTATCTGCTGATAGACCATAAATCCATAATTTATTATTGGAGAGAAAACAATAAAGAAATCGATTTTGTCGTGCAAATAAAAGGAAAGACGATAGGAATTGAAGTTAAGAGTGGGCAAAAAACGATGTCTCTTTCAGGCCTAGATTCTTTTAAAAAGAGGTTTCAATTGGATACAATCCTACTTGTGGGAACGGGAGGAATTCCTTTAGAACATTTTTTTAAAACCCCTTTAGAACATTTTGTATAATTGCTAAAAACGGCAGTTAGCCCCCCTGTTTCCCTCCAGATTGCTGATTCTCATCTCATCTTATTGACGTATTAAGGAAAATCATGTTTGATTAAGAATGCGTAAAAGTAACTATACTAAAGAGATATCATCATTGTATATGCCTGAAATTTTGCCGTCTGTACCGCCGGTTGTGCCTACTCTAGATCGTTTACCTCAGCATGTTGCTATTATCATGGATGGAAACGGAAGATGGGCTGCCCAGAATCAAGTCTCAACCATTTCGGGTCACCGGATGGGGGCTGAAACAACACGTAAGATTGTTCGCCATGCAGCTGAACGGGGTATTCCTTACCTAACACTTTATGCGTTTTCTGCCGAGAATTGGCTCCGTCCACAAGGCTGGATAGATGACTTGATGGGTTTATTGCGCTATAACCTTAAAAATCAAATCCAAGATTTATATGAAAACGGCGTGTGTTTAAAGGTTATTGGTGAGCGTACAAAGCTGCCTGCAGATGTTGTATCTCTTATTGAAGAAAGTGAAGCTAAGACAGCCAGTAACACCCGTATTACTCTTATTATGGCTTTGAGTTATAGTGGACGAGATGACATTGTCTTAGCAACAAAAAAGCTGGCTGAACAAGTCAAGGCTGGTGTTTTAAGTAGTGAAGATATTACTCAAGAGTCTTTCAGCAACCACCTTTACACAAAAGGCATCCCTGATCCAGATTTGCTGATTCGTACCAGTGGTGAAAAACGCATAAGTAATTTCTTATTGTGGCAAATGGCTTATACAGAATTTGTATTTTCATCCGCTTTATGGCCTGACTTTTCTCCTGCAGATTTTGACCAAGCCCTTGATATTTACCAACAAAGAGAGCGTCGCTATGGTGCTGTTATTGCTTCCAAAACATAACTTGAGAGTGAGCAATTTTACAAAACGTATCTTTTCCAGCGCCATTGGGGGGCCTGTTGCTGTTGGAACCGTTATGCTTGGTTCTCCTTATGTGGATATTTTAGCTTTTATTCTTTTGGCTATTCTTTTGTGGGAATGGTCAAAAATGTCGGGGCTGCCCCTATCCCATCCTATTCATGGTGTGGTGGGCATAGGGTTTATAGGTGTTATTTTAGGGGGGGGCTTCCTTCTACCATCAGTCTGTTTAGCTCTGGTAGGGTTTTTATATGTGGGTTTTTACCATTATCGAGTCAGAGCGCTACTCTTGCCTTCTCTCATTCTCCTTGCAGGTCCCTTGTATATTGGTTTTGGAATGGCCGCTCTTTTGTACTTGGCTAAGTTTGCTCCTTTAACAGTCCTTTGGGCACTTTTAATTGTATGGGCAACAGATATTGGAGCTTATGGTGTTGGAAGCCTTGTAGGTGGGCCTAAATTAGTACCACGTATGAGTCCGAACAAAACATGGTCGGGCCTTATTGGTGGTTCTATATTGGGATCTGCTCTTGGAATGACTATGGCTCCTATTTGTCAGATCGATACTCAAAATGAGATATTTTTGTTAGGATTAACAATAATGGCAACATTGGTGGGGCATACAGGGGATATCCTAGAATCAGCCGCCAAACGCCTTTTCAAAGTGAAAGACTCAAGCCATATTATCCCAGGGCATGGGGGGATGTTAGATCGGATGGATAGCCTTCTCTTAGTTGCTCTATTTTTCTATGCTCTTAAATTTTTTAAAATGGTTTAAGGAATTTCTCTGATGCGTTCAGTAACCATACTTGGAAGTACGGGATCTATTGGTCGCAGTACAGTTGACCTTTTGTTGAAGAACCCGGACGCGTTCTCAGTAGAAGCCCTGGTTGCCTATAAAGATGTTTCAACTTTGGTTGCGCAAGCTAAAGCTTTACATGCTCAAGCAGCTGTTGTCGCAGATGAGTCTTGCTATGAAGCTTTAAAAAGTGCCTTGGTTGGTACATCCATTAAAGTGGCTGCAGGTGAAGCTGCAGTTATAGAGGCAGCTGAACGCCCGGCAGAGTGGGTCATGTCAGCTATTGTCGGAACCGCTGGACTTCAGCCGACTTATGCAGCCATCAAGCGAGGAGCGATCATTGCGTTGGCTAATAAAGAGTCCATGGTTTCTGCTGGTCCTGTTATGCTTGAAGCTTTAAAGACTTACAAAGCTACCCTCTTACCAGTGGATTCTGAGCATAATGCTATTTTCCAAGTCTTACATGAGTCGCATCGTATCCATGTTGAAAAGTTAATCCTTACAGCCTCTGGTGGTCCTTTTCGCAAATATTCCCCAGCCGAAATGGTCGCAGTTACGGTTGAGCAAGCTTTAAAACATCCAACGTGGCATATGGGCCCCAAAGTTACCATTGACTGTGCAAACCTCATGAACAAAGGTCTGGAAATGATTGAGGCCTCCTACATTTTTGGATTCCCTCAAGAGCAAATTGATATTCTTATTCATCCTCAATCAATTGTGCATTCCCTGGTTGCTTATCAAGATGGCTCAGTTTTAGCACAGCTTGGTATCCATGATATGCGGGTGCCAATTTCCTATACTCTTGCTTGGCCGAAACGCATTCTAACGGATCTGCCTCGCCTTGATCTTAGCTCTATCGGCCAACTCAATTTTGAAACACCGAATTTAGAGCAGTTCCCCGCAATTTCTCTTGCAAGGCAAGTCCTTACAGAAGGTGGTGATCGCCCCACCGTCTTAAATGCTGCCAATGAGATGGGTGTTCAAGCCTTCATTGACAAAAAAATTGCTTTTACGGATATTATTCCTCTATGTGAGCAAGTCCTTGATCAAATTCCAAAGTCTAGTCCCCCCTCTATTGAGGAAGTTCTTCACATAAATCAATATACTCGGCATATCGCTCAGGAAGTTATTCGTAAAAAAAACGCAGCCTAGAGTTTTTGCGCATTTTCATACGGCAAATAATCGGTTAAGGTTGCAGGTAACTATAACATTAATAAAGTGGTGAGTTATCTATGGCTTCAATAATTCATTTTGCTGAATATGCAATTCCCTTCCTGATTGTTTTGACCATTCTTGTCTTTGTTCATGAATTAGGCCATTACCTTGTGGCTCGCTATAACAAAGTTAAGGTAGAGGTATTTTCAATTGGTTTTGGCCCAGAGGTGTTTGGGTGGTATGACAAAGCAGGTACTCGCTGGAAGTTTAGCATAATCCCCTTAGGAGGATATGTACGCATGTTTGGGGATGCTGATGCAAGCAGTCGAGCGGATACGCAAGCTCTTAAAAAAATGAGTGAGGAAGAAAGCAATCAAAGTCTTCATAACAAACGTGTGAGCCAGCGTATGGCTGTAAGCGTTGCTGGTCCTTTTGCAAATTTCCTATTTGCTATTATCGTTTTGGCAAGTTTGTTCATCATAAAAGGGGAACCCGTTATTCCTACAGTCGTGGGAGGCGTCGTGCCTGGAAAAATTGCCGAAAAATCAGGTATTAGGGAAGGTGATAATATCTTGAGCTTAAACGGTGTGATGGTTAAGGATTTTCATGACTTGCGCAATGAGATTACCAAAAACAAAGGAAAAGATATCACTGTCCGATTCATACGTCATGAAGTCGAGCAAACTCTTCATGTAAGAATGGTTGAGGTAGATGACACGGGTCAAGAAAAACCTGTCGGTGTGATGGGAATTTCTCCTTCCTTGCCAGAATATCGCCCTGTCAACCCCCTTATGGCTATTATTCTTGCTGTTAATAAAACATGGCTAACCTGTACTGATGCCCTAAAGGGGATTGGCCAAATGATCATTGGCCAACGTTCTTCAGAAGAATTAGGGGGTATTTTATCTATTGGAGATATGGCTGGTAAAAGTGCGCGTGGGGGTCCTGCAGCTCTATTTTTCTTCATAGCCTTTTTATCCATTAACCTGGGGTTAATTAATTTGTTTCCCATTCCAGTCCTTGATGGAGGCCATTTGCTCTTTTATGGTATTGAGGCCATTCGCGGAAAACCCGTCCCTGAAAAAGTCCAAGAATATGCTTTTATGGTTGGTTTAGTTATCGTTTTATGCATCATGCTCATTTCCACAAAGAATGATGTTGTACGTCTTATTTTAAGGTAAAGGATATCAATATGTTTTTAGGAGCAAAAACCGTTAGACTTCTTTTGAGCCAAAGATCAGCGAAAGCTAAACTGTTGTCTTTTGATTCATGGCATTGTCAATTTTTTCTGGCCCTGAAACAAAATTCTGAGTTTCAAAGGAAGTCTATTACATTAACTATGGCTAGATTGTTGCTCTTCTTAGTTTGTATTGAAGCAGCTTTTGGGGAAACGCTCCAATCAATTGAAGTCAAAGGAAACAAGCGCATTGAAACCGAAACTGTTATATCAAGCTTGCCTCTTAAAGTTGGTGATTCCTTTGATGACGCCCAATTAAATCAGGCTCTAAAAGACCTTTTTGCCACAGGTTATTTTGCAGATGTTCAGATCCATGGTCAAGGGGGCACACTTATTATTGAGGTTGTGGAGAATAGCCTGATTAATCGTATTTCATTTGAAGGTAACTCTAAACTAAAAGATGAAAAATTACTTGAAGAAATCCAATTACGCCCTCGGGAAGTGTTATCTCGTACTAAGATTCAGGCTGCTCAACAACGTATTTTAGAAATTTATCGCCGTATGGGGCGTTTTGATGCCACAGTGGAGCCAAAGGTCATTCGTTTAGAAGAAAACCGTGTTGACCTTGTGTTTGAAATCAATGAAGGTGAAGTCACCTATGTACGTAAAATTAATTTTATCGGCAATAAGCATTTCACCTCTTCTCGGTTAGAAGATCAATTATTTACTAAACGGGCAAGATGGTATCGCTTATGGGCAAGCGATGATACGTTTGACCCTGATCGATTTACTGCTGACCAGCAAAATCTTCAACAGTATTATTTTGATATGGGCTACCCTGATTTTCGTTTGATTTCAGCTGTTGCTGAATTAAGCCCGGACCATAAAGATTTTTACCTTACCTTTACTCTTGAAGAAGGTGAAAAATACACCTTTGGCAAAGTTGATATTGTTTCTCATTTAAAGCAAGTTAATGCTGAAGAACTGCGGTCTTTTATCGATATTAATGCTGGTGATGTTTTTTCACGTAAGCAAATTGAACGCAATGTGATCACCCTTAACACACACGTTGGTACCTATGGATATGCTTTTGCTGATATACAGCCACGTATTACCAAAAATAGAGAAAAGAAAACTGTTGACTTAACTTTTGAGGTTAAAGAAGGTCCGCGCGTTTACGTGGAACGTATTGATGTGGTCGGTAATGATCGAACCCGCGATGAGGTTATTCGTCGTGAGCTGAACGTTCTTGAAGGAGATGCCTATAATTCAACCAAAATAAAACGTGCGGAGAAAAACCTGAAAGATTTAGGTTATTTCAAAAAAGCAGAGGTTATTACCGAACAAGGTTCTGCCCCTGATAAGGCACGTTTAGTGGTGAAAGTTGAAGAACAAACTACCGGAGAAATGGGAGTTGCTGCTGGATTTTCAACTTTAGATGGCGTACTTGGTAATATTAAGTTTACTGAACGTAATTTTATGGGAACGGGTCGCATTGTCCATGCTAATGTTACGATCGCAAGGCGCCAACAAGAATACGATGTAGGCATTACGGATCCTTATTTCCTGGGTTATAATCTTGAAGCAGGCCTTGATTTATTCCGTGTACGTTCGACTCGTTTATCTCACTTTGTTCAATCAACCAATGGCGTCAGTCCCCACATTGCGTATGCTATTACAGAACATTTGTCCCAAACATGGACATATTCTTTAAAGGATGATCATGTTGCTCATGTTTCCTCAGATGCCTCAATCTTTATTAAGCAGCAAGCTGGAAAATTTATGACGTCAGCTATTGGTCAAACCTTAGCCTATGATCGGCGAGACAGCCGAATTGATCCCACGTCAGGCTATGTTCTGAGCTTAAGCAACCAATATGCCGGTCTTGGTGGAAAAGTAAACTATCTGAAAAATTCAATTGGTGTTTCTTGGTTTTACTCGCCTGTTGAAGATGTTGTACTTAATCTCCGAGGATCTGTTGGAGATATTGAACGTGCTGGTAAACGCCCAATTCGTATCGTTGATAGTATCATGTTAGGTGCAGATACTTTCCGAGGCTTTGAATATGGTGGCATAGGCCCACGGGATATTAGTACTGGCGACCCATTGGGTGGTACGCGTTTTTGGGTAGGAACTGTTGAAGCTCTCTTCCCTATTGGGTTACCCAATGAATTTGGTGTCAAAGGAGCTGTCTTTACGGACTTTGGTACAACTTGGAAACCTGGGCAAACGGGCCCTCAAGTGATGGATAAGCGCGCCATTCGCGCTTCTGTGGGTGTCGGACTATCGTGGAGTTCACCTTTTGGTCCTTTGAAAATTGACTATGCCATCCCTGTAAAAAAACAGAAATTTGATCAAGGACAGCGATTTCTATTTGGGTTCAGCTCTCGCTGGTGATTTTAAGGAAAGGGTATATGGTTCAGCGAAAAAATATTTTGTTTGGCTTGTTAATTCTAGGGATCGCTGGAACAGGAGTATGGGTAAGCAGTTATTTTTTTAAAACAAGCCTTCCTTCCAAGGCACATCCGATGTTGTTGTCTATTGGGATTGTTGATATTAACAGAATCAAAATAGATTCAAAAGTTTTTCAAAAGTTTAAGGAAATTTTAGACGGACTTAATGATAAGATTCATCAAGAAATTTTAGAAAAAGAAGTCAAGCTTCGTAATGAATATGAAAGGTTTAAAAAGCGTGAAGAGGAAGCAAAAGGGGTTAACTCTGAGCTTCTCAAACAAAAGGCAGAGCTTGACAAGAAACATGCCGAACTTGAGAAAATGGCACGAACTCGCCATGAAGCACTGATCAATGAGTATACTCGTGGCTTACTTAAAATTAAACAAACCCTTGAAGAGATCATGGATGACCTTGGACGTACCCATGGTTTGAAGCTTATCTTGAACAAATCTCTGGGAGAAGGCAATAAAATGGATCAATCCATCGTACTGTTTTTTAGTGAAGGTTTGGATCTTACAGGTGACGTTATTCAAAAACTTGATACTCACCCTTCTTTAAAAAATATCCGAAAAGACATAGAAAATTGGTAATACACCCCTTAAGTTCGATATAGGGTAGTTAGTTTTTACGTTTGTATTGCAATTTGCTGAAGGAAAGAGTACAGCTTAACTTAAGTAGTCTTTAATTTTGTAGATTTTCAAAAGAAGGGTCTTAACCAAATGGCGCGTGTTACTGTTGAAGATTGTGTTGAAATTGTTCCCAATCGTTTTGAGTTAGTTCTTTTAGCAGCACGGAGAGCGCGAGAAATTTCTGCTGGTTCTGCTTTAACAGTTGATCGGGACAAAGATAAAAATCCTGTTGTCGCTTTACGAGAGATTGCTGAACAAACGATTCCCTTATTGAGTTTAAAAGAAAATTTAATTAAAAGCATGCAACGGCATGTTTTTCATGAAGAAACCGATGAAGATCTTGACAGTGAATTAGAAGAAGCCTTGCAAGCAGATCGCGCCTCTCTAGGGGACGGAATGATGGAAAAGTTTTCTGGTAAAGATGAGGATGAGGAGGAAGATATTCTAACAAGCCAAATAGAAGAGGCTGAAGCAGCAAGCCATTTGGATGTTCAAGAAGACATATAAACAAACGGCCGTTTCTTAATGCATATTAGAAACCAGCCAAGTCCGTATAGCTTATTCTGTTGGCTTTTTGGTTTTAAGGCTGCTATGGGGCTTCATAGGTCTTACGTGCTACTTAACCTGAGTTTGATATAAAGAGTCTAAGTTTTTAAAAGAGGCATTGAGAATCAACAAGTTCCGCCATCTTTCAACATGCTTGTCTGGTTGGAGATCAAGAATACATGGATTGCTTCACCTCCTACGGAGGTTCGCAATGACACTAACCGAGGAATGGTATGAGAATAAGACTCGTACAAACCAAGGCACAGTCATTAGAAGGAACGCACGCGACGAAGCAATCTATGCATTTTTAAAATGACACTAACCGCAGATATCCAATAGCTGTAAGCAAGATGACGTAACATATTGAATATTATTTGATACTTATGAAGCTTGTACTTCTTATGTCAAATTGAGGTTGAGGTTACTTAAAGATGTATGATGACTCGTCAGGTTGAATTAGTTGAACGTCTCAAAGGTTATGATCCTAATGCGGATGAAGACCTTCTCAACCGTGCTTATGCCTTTTCTATGAAAGTCCATGGATCCCAAACCCGTCTTTCAGGGGATCCCTTTTTTTCTCACCCCCTTGAAGTTGCTTTCTTATTAGTAGATTTGCGGTTGGATTGTTATTCCATTGTGACGGCTTTACTTCATGATACAGTGGAAGATACGCTTGCAACCTTTGAGGAAATTCAAGATTTGTTTGGTCCAGAGATTGCAAAGCTGGTTGATGGAGTGACCAAGATCTCTCTTTTAGCATTACAATCAGAAAAAACGCAACAAGCCGAGAATTTTTGCAAACTTGTTTTAGCGATGTCTACGGATATCCGTGTTTTGTTAGTTAAACTTGCAGATCGGCTGCACAATATGCGAACTCTTCATTTTATACCATCTCCTGAGAAGCGGTGGCGTATTGCACGAGAAACCATGGATATTTATGTTCCTTTATCTGAGCGAATGGGGATGCAGAGTTATAAAGATGAATTAGAAGATTTAGCATTTGCCCAATTGAATCCAGAGGCACGAGATTCTGTTTTAAGTAGGCTCAAATTCTTACATGAGACGACAGAAAACCCTGTTGGTCAAATTATGGCAGAATTAAAAAACGCGATAGAAACAGCAGATATTAAAGCCACTATATCGGGACGAGAAAAGACGCCCTGTTCTATTTGGGTAAAGATGCAAAGTAAAAATATTGCTTTCGAGCAATTATCTGATATTATGGCCTTTCGTATTGCTGTGGATAGTGTGAAACAATGCTATCAAGTGCTGGGTACCATTCATAGTTCCTATTCGGTTGTGCCAGGGCGATTTAAAGATTTTATTTCAACACCCAAGTCTAATGGGTACCAATCTATTCACACAACAGTTATTGGACCCTTAAACCATCGGATCGAAATTCAAATCCGTACCCATGAAATGCACCGCATTGCAGAACTAGGCGTAGCAGCCCATTGGCAGTATAAGCAAGGGGAATCTCATGATGGGCGTCAGTATGCTTGGTTAAGAGGATTGCTTGAAATTATGGAGCAAGCTTCTGGACCTGAAGAATTTTTAGAACATACCAAGCTTGAGATGTTCCAAGACCAAGTTTTTTGTTTTACTCCGAAAGGAGATCTTATTTCTTTACCAAGAGGAGCGACCCCCATAGATTTTGCTTATGCTGTTCATTCAGCAGTGGGGGACCATACTGTTCTTGTAAAAATTAATGGACGCCAGATGCCCTTGCGTACTGTATTGCAAAATGGAGACCAAGTTGAAATTATCACATCTAAGACGCAATCGCCGTCGCCAACTTGGGAGCGATTTGTCATAACGGGCAAAGCGCGGTCACGAATCCGTCGATTTATACGCACACAACAACGTCAACAATTCCTTGAATTAGGACGTTCAATTTTACAAAAAGGGTTTTCCAATGACCCTATGGCTTTATCGGAAAAAAATCTTCATGAAACAGCCAAACGCTTAAATCATAATAGTATTGATGACCTTTACGTTGCTGTTGGAGAAGGACTTCAAACTGTAAGAGATGTTATGAGAGCTGCATATCCAGAGCAGGTTAAAGCGGTTCCAGACTTTCCTAAAGAGAAACAGGCCAAGGAGAAGCAAGACTCAAGAGATACAGCCATTCCCATTAAAAAGCTTATTGAAGGGATGGCAGTCCATTATGCAGGATGCTGTCATCCCCTGCCTGGAGATAAAATTACAGGTATTGTAACAACGGGCAAAGGTGTAACCATTCATACACAAGATTGTGAAGTATTGGACATATTTTCTGAGTCTGAGCGTATTATTGAATTGGCATGGGAAGATGAGTTGAATTTACAAAATTGTTATGCAGGGCGTTTGAAAATTACCTTTTTAAATAAACCAGGAAGCTTAGCCAGTGTGAGCACTACAATGAGTCAGCAAGGAGCCAACATAGCCAATATAAAGGTTACTAACCGTACGATTGATTTTTGGGATGTCTTGATGGATATAGAAGTTAAGGATGTTAATCATCTTAAAAATGTTATTGCAAGCTTACGTGCCCTGTCCATTATTAATTCTGTTGAGCGAATATAAGATGATCCTTGGTATTGGAAGTGACTTGGTCGATTGTCGACGAATTGAAAAAGTAGTGCAACGTTTTGAGACGCGGTTTATCAATCGAGTCTTTACTTTACAAGAACAAGCACGAGTTAGTCGACGGACAGAACAAATTGCGGGGTATGCCAAGCTATTTGCTATCAAAGAAGCGGTTTTAAAGGCCATAGGGACAGGATTGACCGGAGGCATCGTTTGGCACGATATTGAAGTATTTCGGGAAGCCAAACAAGCACCTCAAGCCATAGTGTCAGGAATGGCCCTAGAATTTATAAAAAAACAAACACCAACAGGTTATAAAGCCCATATTCATATTAGTGTATCAGATGAGTGGCCATATGCCCAAGCATTTGCTATTATTAACTTGAGTCCTATATAAAGAGTCTTAAGATTTTCAAAAAATACATTGAAAATCAACGAGTTTCGTCATCTTTCAACATGTGTGTCTGATTGGAGACCAAAAATACATGGATTGCTTCGCGTCGCTCGCAATGACTAACCAAGGATATGGTACTTATATTTCATAAATGGTGTGAGAATAAGGCTCATCCAGGAGTTGTAAACAAGATGACGGAACATGTTGAATATCATTTGATATTTATTAAAGCTTGTACTTTTTATATCGAATTGAAGTTATTATTAGCGTAGTATAGATTTGACTTTGAGGAAACTTAATAATGTTTAGAAGAGCAATACAGGAAATATTAGGGCTTTTGTGGGCCTTTGTCGTAGCCGTTTTAATTCAGACATTTTTATTTCAGCCATTTTATGTTCCGACTGGATCCATGTATCCCACCTTAGAAGTTGGCGATTTTTTTGTGGCATCTAAGTTTAGCTATGGTTATAGTCCTTATTCTTTACCGTGGTATCACCCTAAAATTTTTTCGGGACGTATCTTCGAAAATGATCCAACCCGTGGTCAAGTCCTTGCTTTTAATGGCGCACCAGATTCAACAGATGATTTTATCAAGCGGTGCATTGGTTTACCCGGAGACCGAATCCAAATGCGTAAAGGGATTCTGTATATTAATGGAGAGCCTGTAAAATTAGAACGGACAGGGGACTATTTAATGAGTGATCCGCGCAAACCTGGAGAAGTTAAAATCATACCGCAGTATATTGAAACGTTGCCCAATGGAGTTTCTTATAAAATATTGAAAGATCGCCCTTTTGGAGAAGGAGATTTTGATGAAACTCCAGAGTTTGTTGTGCCTGTCGGTCATTTCTTCATGATGGGAGATAACCGCGATCATTCATGGGATAGTCGTGCTCAAAGACCCATTGGTTTTGTTTCAGCTGAAAAGTTAATTGGTCCAGCTCAATTATTATGGTTTTCTACGGAAGCAAAGTGGTATGAGCCTCACCGTTGGCTTTCTGGACTGCGGTTGAATCGTTTCTTTGGGTGGGTGCGCTAGGATTCCGATATTGAGGATTCGAATACTTCCAAGTATGGCACATCAAAAATCTTCCCCTGAACTTTGGTTGTATGGCATCCATGCGTGTCGGATGGCGCTTTGTAACCCTCGTCGGCAGATTATGTCCATACTGGTATTGCCTGGTACCTTAGCAAAAGTGCTGAAAGAAGGAGATTTGAGGGATCAGTATCGTTCTAAAGTGAAGGAAGTGGATCGTAAACAGCTAGGATCTATCTTGCCACCCGGATCTGTTCATCAAGGAATTGCGGTACGCGTTGCGCCTCTACCTCTTTTCAGAATTCTTGATTTAAAGGATAACGACGCGCCCCATCAATGCGTGATTGTATTGGATCAGTTGAGTGACCCCCATAACGTTGGCGCTATTCTACGTTCAGCCGCTGTATTTGGAGCTAAAGCTGTGGTCTTAACAGATCACCATGCTCCTCCTGAATCTGGTGTTCTGGCTAAGTCCGCATCAGGTGCCTTGGAGCTTGTGCCTTTAATTCGTGTCACCAATCTGGCCCAAGCGTTAAAAGACTTAAAAAATATCGGGTTTTGGTGTGTAGGGCTGACAGAAATGAGTCCACAACGTCTTGACCAAATCGATTTAAAAGGCAAGATGGCCTTAATTGTGGGGGCTGAAGGGGAGGGCATGCGGCGTCTCACAAAAGATTTGTGTGATTTTACAGTTTACCTTCCTTCCGCTTCTTCCTTTAGCACTTTAAATGTCTCAAATGCTGCGGCTATCGCTCTATACGAAATATTCCGGGTGCAGAAAAACTTTTAAACTTTACACCTAATTTCTCTAGATCTTCATTCAACTTTGCCACATCGACTTGATCTGTGCCAATAAATCCCCACAATTTTTGTTGAATGTGCTGATCAACGAGTTGTTTTACCATTTTTACGTCTATATTTTGATTTTGAGCAATGCGGAGAATTTGATAAAAAGCTGCTTGAGGTGAAATATGTGGATCATAACCACTTGCTGAGGCAAAGAGAAGGTCATAGGGAACTGTTCCTTCACGAAGAGGATATTGTCTTATTTGTTTTAAGCGCTCCTCAAATTGTTTGTGCAGCTCTGCGCTTGTCAGTGATAAATTTGAAGCGCCTGAATAGGGACCCCCACTCATAGATGGGCGGCCATAGAATTGGGTCTTTTTTAGATGAGTTTGGGTTAATTGAAATGATTGAGATAAAGAAGGAATAAAAAAACCAACAATAACAACGATAGCTGGATAGATGAACCCAAGGGCTAATGTGGCAAATAGATTGAAAAAGAAGCTGATTTTAAGTTGTTTCTTCATCACTTATAAGACCTTCAAATAAGAAATGAGCATGTCAATCAGTTTGATACCAAAGAAGGGCGCTAGGATGCCTCCCAGGCCGTAAATCAACAAATTCTTCTCTAAGATTTCAACTGCTGAAAGAGCATGAAATTTTACACCACGCAAAGCCAAAGGTAATAAGCCGATTAAAACAAGGGCATTGAAGATTACAGCAGATAGAATGGCGGTTAAGGGGCACTGAGTTGCATGATATTTAAGATCTTTAAGTCGGGATACACACTTGAGAATAGAGCAGGGATAATAGCAAAATATTTAGCAACGTCATTGGCAATGCTAAAGGTTGTTAAGGCACCCCGTGTCATAAGCATTTGTTTACCAACAGCGACAACTTCAATGATTTTTGTCGGATCAGAATCAAGATCAATCATATTACCAGCTTCTTTTGCGGCTTGTGTACCTGTATTCATGGCAATAGCAACATCAGCCTGTGATAATGCTGGCGCATCATTGCTACCGTCCCCACACATAGCAATAAGATGACCTTCTTTTTGCATATGACGAATATAATTTAATTTTGATTCAGGCGTTGCTTGGGCAATGACATCATCAAGCCCTGCTTCAGCTGCAATAGCACGCGCTGTAATGGGGTTATCTCCCGTAATCATAATTGTACGGATACCCAAACACCGGAGACGATGGAAGCGATCTTTTAACCCAGGCTTAATAACATCTTTTAAATGAATAAGACCAAGCAAGGCGGCTTGCGATCCTTCTGTAGTCATAACGGCTAAGGGCGTTCCGCCAGATGAAGAGATTCGGTGGACTTCTTGGGTGAAGAAATCTGGAGGCGTTTGGGGGGATTTTAAAATTTCTCCCATATAATAAGTGATTGTGTCCGTTGCGCCTTTGCGAACCTCTGATGACTTGTGGCGAATACCACTCATGCGGGTATGGGCACTAAAAGGAATGGCTTCAAATTCCTGAAGAGAAGGGGGGGGTACCCAAGAGTATTTCTCTTTGGCCAGTTGGATAATGCTGCGTCCCTCAGGCGTGTCATCAGCAAGAGAAGCAAGCCCTGCTGCTTCAACTAAGCCTGCCATTTCAATACTCGGCATGGGGATGAATTCAACTGCACAACGATTGCCTATCGTTACTGTTCCTGTTTTATCAAACATCATAACGTCAACATCTCCAGCAGCTTCAACAGCGCGGCCAGAGGTGGCAAGAACATTAAGCTTTAACAGGCGGTTCATACCAGCAATACCAATGGCGGATAAGAGTCCACCAATAGTTGTTGGGATAAGCGTGATTAAAAGGGCTACCAAAATAACGATATCAAGGGGCTTTGGATTGGAAAAGAGCGCAAGGGGAAAGGTACTCATGACGACAACGAGAAAAATAAGCGTCATAGCCAATAATAAAATTGTTAACGCAATCTCATTGGGGGTTTTTTGGCGAACGCTTCCTTCAACCATGGCAATCATACGGTCGAGGGCTGTTTGTCCTTGAGGGGCTGTGATTTGAATCCGGATCCAATCGGATAAAACACGCGTTCCGCCTGTGACAGCGCATCGGTCTCCTCCACTTTCTCGAATAACAGGTGCCGATTCACCGGTGATGGCTGATTCATCAACAGAGGCAAT
>Ga0116230_10001298_pt1 | contig 23498 bp, 12 predicted proteins | sample S1TSphfallax_3_FD_88678 | JGI IMG/M metagenome (GOLD analysis project Ga0116230, IMG submission 88678) | Host-associated microbial communities from peat moss isolated from Minnesota, USA - S1T2_Fd - Sphagnum fallax MG | ecosystem: Host-associated > Plants > Peat moss > Unclassified | place... | reverse complement strand
TTATATGTCTTGTCATTGGAATTTTTGTTTCTATTCCCATGAACTAGAATAACACCAACCTCATATTGGTCACTTCCTTTATATTTTCATTATGCAAGTTTTTGCTTGCATAATAATTGATAGTTCATATCCTATTAATTTATATAGGTATTTATTTTGAAATAAATCAAGTAGTACCAAGTTTTAAAACATTAGATTCCCGTTATACAACATATTTTAAGTTATATATATATATAGTCTTCTTAGACATTTTTAAAAAAAATATTGATTCATGGAAAATGCATTACTAGTTTGGGTTCTTAGGGTTAGGATTTTGAGGATTTTTTAAATTTTTGATTCAAGGATTTATAACTTTTAGAATTTAGGGTTTATTGTTATTAAAACTAAATAATCTATTGCTATATCATTTTATAATTTTGAATATTTTTACAAAACACATATTCCATTCAATCTTCCAAGTTTGTTGGTAAGATCTTTTGGCATTTAATGTTCTAGTCATAATTATGACATTTTGTTTCTACTAAAATTTTTGACATTGCATTTCCAATTGAAACCTCAAATGCATATACAAATTTAAAATATACAGATTTCAATCAAATTATTCAAATTTTCATATTTTGACAATTGATATTAAAATGATAAACATGGAATCATGTACAAATATTGCATATGTTTTTACATTCATATCAATTCAAATGTGTCTCTAATTACATGTGTAAGGTTGGTGATTTTTTTTGGATTCTATATCATACATGTTATAAAATTCAAACACCTTTTCTTGATTGTGGATTAATGCTATGAGTTATCTTAGAATGTTTTTGCTCATGCAAACACCACTTGCCATAGGTTGTAAATAATTAAAATTTAATCTAGAATTTTTGCATAACTTACACAATGGCTAAGCTTCAACTAAAGAAATATATTTTGACAAAATGTCACAAAATGCAATCGATGGTTGTGTATGGGGAGATTTCATAATGATCTTTCGAATATCACAATACTTACAAAGACTAATATTTGTGTGGTGCAAAACAAGTATTCGAATAATGATGAAATGTGGAAAAGAATATAATCTAATAGTTTTAATGCATTTGGCTTTTGGGAATCAACATTTTGAACCTATTGAAACAATAATTTCATTTAGTTTACAAAGTGAAAATTTAAAAACGAAATGGGAACCAAATTTTAACAACAATATTCCAATACAAAAAAAAACCCAATCCATCCTTTTGTCACTTAACTTTAGGAAAAGAACTAACAAGTTACAACCAAAATTTGTCAAATCTTTACATATTGTCTAAAACAAAAAGACCATTCAAACAACTTGAACCTTCTCTTAAAAAATATTCAAAAGAAAAAAAACAATGTTTTAACCCAAAAACAATTATTTGGACTCAAAGTTATGGATAACACCTTGACCAATATCAAACTTGAAAACCCACTATCAACTACTCAAAATACCATAATTGCATTTCAAAAACAACATCCAAACTTGAACTTAACACCTTGACAAATAAATCAACGTTGGACACAATTGAAAAATAAAAATGAAAGTATTTTCAAACATTTAGAATCAAAACCTTAGACACTAAAGATGAATATTTACTTGAACTTGATAAAAACTTTTTAAACCTCATTATAACAAACACTACAAAATTATTTTGTGAACAATCCAATGATACAAATTTAAATCCAATTCAAGTACAACGATATTTGAAATATTTATGACCAAAAAAAAAATCAAAACTCAATATGAAATACATCATCCCAATTACAATTCAAAACAATAATTCTGATTTAACAAAAAAAGAACAAAACCTTCATAATCCAAATGTTAATTTAAATTATGATGTAAAAGAAAACATAAACACAAACAAATTTCAAAATGATGAAAATATGATAAAATGAAGGTTGTCATTACGTTCATGTGTCCGTCATGATGTAATGAACACATTTGGATGTAGACACACCCCTATGTCATGTTAGTATAGGGTTAACCTAGGTCAACTTAGGGTCAACCTAGGTCAAAGGCATTATTAGGCTACCCAAGGTAGGTGTATGGGCAACCAAAATCGAACCCATTTTGGTTGCCATAAACCTTGTGGCAATTGAAAAATATTTGGTTGCCATACCCTATGGCAACTAAAAGAAATTTCAATTGTTAGAAGTTACGATGATCAAGTTTTTTTTATCACCAAACCTTTTGCTAACCAAAATTTTTAGTCACCCAACCTTGTGGTTGTCATCTAACCTTACAAAACCTATGGCATCTGAAAAGGTTAGCTTGTGGCATCTTTTTGGAAAGTCCTTGTTAAAAGCTTTCCAAAAGCATGTGACATGCCCCCCTTTCATTGCGACCAAAAAATTAAATCACCAATGGATAATGTAAGTGTGTCAAATGGTGAGTGAATGTTTTTGGTCGCCATCCAACATAGCCCCACTGTTTGATGGTGACCAAATTTTTTCAATTGCCCAAAAACGCAATGGGGGGAAGGGCATGAAATAACAATAAGAACAAGGGGATATTGGCTAGACTAAGCAAAGGGAGGAAAAAGAGGCAAGAAGAAGAAAGAGAGAAAAGGGGGGTGGGAACAATAGAAAAAGGGGAAAAAACACAAGGCAAAAACAAAATAAGGAAAGCAAAACAAAAAGGAGGTTAGAAACCAAAGAAAAAAAACGAAAGGTGGGATGAAATAAAAAGGAATAAAAGGGGAGTGGATGAAAAAAATATGAAAACAAAACAAAACAAAAGGGGTGTGGGGAAAAAAGAAGCAAAACAAAGGGGCGAAAAACCAAAGAACAAGGACAAATAACCCAAATGGTGGGGAGGGAAAAAGAAAACAAAAATAAGGGTTTCACTAGATGGTGATTGAATTTGTTTACACCTGTCAAATTCAATTGGCCTTGTTGAATGGCGATTAAAATGAATTTGATTGCCACTAGATTTGGTCGCCACTATTGGATGACTTTCCAAAAACATATAACAACCCTCTTCCCCACTTTTTGTGGCCATTAAAAAAATTATGTTGCCATCCAAAAAATACGCTAGGATGGCAACCAAATATTTTTGGTTATCATAGGGATGGGTGACTAAAGTTTTTCGGTCACTTCAAAAGTGGGACAAGGTATGGCGACTGAAAAATTTTAGTCGCCATAAGGGGGCAACTAAAAAAACTTAGTTAGTTAGCCTTGGGCGATAGAAAGATTTTGATTGCCCCCATGTGACGATTGAAAATTTTCAATCGCACAAGGATGGGTGATTTGTAAAAATTTGGTCACCCCTCTTTGTGGTGATTGAAGAATTTTGGTCGACATCAAATTGTGAAGGTGTGTCAAATGGTGAGCAAAAAAATTTAGTCACCTTCCAACACACCCACACCATCAAATGTTGACCAATATTCTTCGGTCACCCAAGAGGGAAAATGAGGGATGAAAAAAACATTCTCCCAAAATCATAGCACAAGCCCCCATCCCTTTCGATGACTAAAAAATTTCAATTGCCATCCAATAGTTGAGGCATGTTAGATGGCAATTGAAATTTGTCAATTGTTAAAACAAGTCATCGAAGGTTGTTTATTCACATTGTAATGACCAAAAAATTTCAGTTGCCACATGGTTCACAACCAAAATACGTTTACAATCACCATTCATAACTAGGGCAATTTGACTATCAACAAATATTTTCTTGAATCCATCCTGATGCATGCAACAGACACATTATGACGAACATCGACGTGACATTTGATGCAAAATGGATGTGTGACGCTAGTTTTGACAACCCTAGATAAAACCAAATTTACAACATCAACAAAATATTAATATGAAAAATATTTAAAAGAGGAAGGAAATTAACCAAAAAAAAAATTCAAAATAAAACATCTTAAGTGTCAAATTTATTAAACAAAAGACAAAGATTCAAATGAACAAAAAGAATGGATACAACATTACAATCTATGTTAACCCACAATACACAATTATCTATTGAAAACATAATTAAAAAAATTCAAACATTCACATTCTAACTTGAATCTTAATGATAACCAAATATTGCAACACATTTAACATTATGAAAAAAATGCAATTTATGTTGTCACTTTCACAAGTGTTGAAAAAAAATGGATAGATTTAGTAGAAACATTTCATGAATTAAAAAAAATTCATAACATAAATAGTACAAACATTCAACATGAAAACAAAAACATTTATGAATTTGTTAGAGGAGATCCGGTAACTTGTGCACAATACTATGACTATAGAATGAAATGCCTTTGCAAGTTATTGCAATTAACAAATACATTATTTGGACAAGTACAAGATTATTTTTTTATAACAAAGTTTCAAGCTAAAGAAGTGAGTTTACATGATCACAAACTTTTTTATATAAAAGATGCACCAATATATGGAATCAATAATAATGATGAAATACAATCATTTCTTGATAAATATATAACTTGTGACAAATCTTTATTGTTTATAAATTTATGTGAAAGCCAACTTCACCATCATAAATGAACTTGTCATAAAAAAAATCAACTTGTGTAGGTTTCATTTCCCATTATGGCCATCACTGCATAGCACACAAATATTGAGTCCACTATTAAATCTAGACAAAAAATAACAATTCAAAGCATGATCTTTTTTTAACAAATTAAATGAAATAAACATCTAGGACAAGACATATCATTTGATGACTTTCTAAACATATTACAAATGGATGAACAAACTTACATATTAGCTTTGAGGTCTAGATTACAAAAGCCAACAATTTTCTTGAAATGAAATCTGAAAGATATACATACAAATGCAAATGGAAGATTTGTTGGTAAACTTTGGCAAGCCAATATTGATGCACAATTCATATGGATACATTCACAATAAAAGGAGCCAATGAAGTTGTTGACAGTGCTTAAAATTGTACTTACATTACTTTGAAAAATCACCATTAATTGTATTTAATGAATTATTTATCCATAATTTGTAATTGTATTTTGGTGTTAATGAAATTGGATTCCTATGAATTTGGACTCATTTCACTATGTTATTAGAGTCCTTTATCATACACAAAATACTTGTTGACAAGTTCCTTCTAAGAATTAAAAAATTTGAACGTGTTTTTTGTTACTCAAACTTTCATCAAATGTTCTCAAATTTATTATGGGCTCTAATATACTTCATAAGAAAGGCCACATGTGTTTATATTTTTAAATGCACATGTATTGAATCCTTTTAATGAATGTTGTTGATTTTGCTTTTGAACGTCCTTAATGGTCAAAGAAGTTCAAAATTTGTCATCATGGTTAAAAACAAAATTATACATTTGATTATAATCTAGGTCCTCATGCAAAAATAAATAAATTATTATAATATGAGTCATGCTTGGTCTTAATATTAATATCCAATCGTAGAAATTACATTTAAAATACAATTTTGATATTTAATAGACCAATACATGTAAAACATGTGTAAAATGAAATCTTTGGTAAGGACTGCGACCTTGGTTGCTGTGGTTCCTTTTATTGTGGACATACCCATATTGGATCCATATGTTGTAGCAAGTTATTTTACATCTTATCTAACCAAAGTAGATAAAAATGTTACATAAGAATTACATACCATGCTTAAAAAATGTAACACAAAAAAAATGAAAGTTTTTCAGTGCATTTGACAAATGGCTAATTGTTTTTTAAATGCTTAACAGATGTTTGCACATTTAACTATTTACTTATACTTTCATTTTGATTACACCATGCATCAAGATCATTCCAATTTATTAATACATCCCCAAAAGATGAAAGAGCTTTCATTTTGAAACTTCATAACATGTTGAAGAAATTGCCATTGACTACCACATATATATAATGTTTGTGAATGATCAATCAATATATCAATCAACCTACTTCATTATCTCATATTTCATTTATTGAATTTGTTGCAAATTATGATATTAAAACCTTAAAAAAAATACAAAAAATCAAATGTTGTTCGTTGGGTTGGTTTTAATAAACACAAAAATCCTAAAAACCATTATAGAGAATCATTATTATTATTTTCACCTTTTGTAATTAATGAGTGAAGTGTCACAAAAACAAACATATTCAACTTGGCATGATGTTTATAAAACAAAGGAATTGTCCATTCAAATGATTCAAATTAAATCCATAAATGCATTTGGTGCTAACAATACAATCATTACAAAAGTTGATTGGGATGAAATAAAGTTGACATTAACAAATTGGTTGTTGAAAACAATGACACATTATGAATGCAAATTTTTCCAAATTATGAAAACCATATTAATTTTTCAAAAAACAACACAAATTTCATATAAAATGTCATCAAACCAAATCTCCATGGCATGGAAAAATATGACATATTAAAAATTTCATGTGAATCCAAAAGCAAATAACAACCAATTTTCAATTGATTCATTGCGATTATTTAAAGATGAAATTCATCCATATTCCATTTTTTCAACCATGGTTCATTCAGTAAATGAGAATAACATGTCCTCTTTGATGATAATATGTATAAAAAACAAATGAATCCAAATAAACCTTTATCCATATTTTTTATTGGAGATGTGAAAACAAGAAAAACGTTTACTTTAATTATTCAAGGTCTTGTTCAAAATATTAAATCTCAAACAAAACATAGATTTAGATCCATCAAAATAAATTGTTTTAAAAATTACCTACACAACAAAATTTGCATATAATATTGTTGGATCAACACTACACTAAAGATTATCAGTTCCATTAACAAATCAATCAATGACTTAAAACCATTAAGTGGTGAAAGATGTGATACTTTGGCAAAACAATATACACAATTAAAATTGTTAATGTTGGATGAAATATCATTGATTGGTAGTCAAATTTTTTCTTTCATTGATAAAAAACTACAAATAATTAAACATAAACACAATAGTTTTCTTTGAAATTTAAATGTTTTGATAATTAGTGATTTCCATCAAGTGGTACCAATTCATCATTCATGGGTATTTCAACCAATAGATGAAGGACTTAATTTTTTGGGTATTAATTTTTGGCAAAAAATATACTATGTTATGAATTATGTTATGTTATGCAACAACAAGATACACAATCCTTAATAAATTTAGAAAAGCTCATCAAACACAATAAGATATTGATATAATTTAACAAATTATATTTAATATTTCTGCCATCTAATCCAAAATTTCTTCATCTCTTTTATATAAATAAAACAATTCGAGAACATAATGAAAATTTTATTTGAAGAAACAATAGGTCCAATTTATTATTTCTAAACAAAAGATATTAGACATGACATGTGTCCACCTAATTTCACATTATTTAAAACATATCCATTTAAAACTAGTGGATTACATTATGAATTCCATTTGAAACCAAACATGTTAATTAAATTATGTACATGTAATTATTGCACCAATGATGGACTTGTTAATGGTGTTAAAGGATTTTAAAAACTGCAATAGAATAACATCTAACATTTAAAATTTGGGTTGAATTTTCAAACCCAAAAATTGGACAACAAAAAAAAATGATCAACAAGATCAACAATTATCCCACCATTCAAAATAATTGGACACATATCATAGCAAAGGTACAAGTTGGTCATAATTCCAATCATTTATTCACACGTGGGTGTAAACAAAATAAAATGAACAACTTGATTACCTTGTCAAAATTGTAACAATATATTTAAAATAACAATAAGAACCATTATAAAATTGTGGAACATTGAATTTTTTCATTTCAAAGATTAAAAGTAATATATATTTACACTAATGTGTAGTGATTTTCATATTTCAAATGTAAAAGTAGGCTTTAAGTAGGTTTTTCAAACTTTAAATAGCTTTTGACATCTACTTTTCAATGCAGGCTTTGGTTTCAAGTAGGTGTCAAATAGGTTCTTACAAAAAGGAAATAGATTTTATTTTTGATGACTTGTTAAAACATATGTTGATCTTCATTTCCTAACTTATTACATATCAATTTCATTAATTTTTCTACCCAAAAAATAGGTTTGGACACATTTTTCAATTAGTTTCAAATATACTTTTTATCTAATTTTAAAATTCATTTTCTTTTAATATTTTTAGATTTAGATTCTTATAAACTTAATAGAGCAAACTAATCCTACTTGACACATACTTTTAATTAATTTGATGCTATTTTATAGTAGTTATATGAGTGGCATAGGGTTGAAGTGGAGATGTTTATTTATTTTTTCTAATTTATTTTGCTTTGACCCACATATACAATTTCCTATTGAACTAGTAGCAACATGAACAATACATCATGCTCAAGGCTTATCAATGGAAAATTTAGCATTTGATCTTCATGGTGTATTTCAACATGGTTTAACATACACAACTTTAACTAGGATACGAACAAAGGAGAACCTTTATTTATTTAATCCATTACATCAACAAAAATTCAATGTTGATGTGATGGTAAAACAAGAAACAAATATACTTGAAACAAAAGCAATATATGAATTATCTTTATCAATCTTGAAAACTTTTGATCTTTATATCTTATTATTCAATCTTTAAACACTCGATCTCTCAATCAATATTACCATGATATAATTGCCAAGCCTAATTTACAAGCATCACATATATTATGCCTTAATGAAACACAAATAAAAAGTATGGAATCTGAATGCATTGTGGCATTAACAAATCACAAGTTTTCAATTTGTCATGTTATGATGGACATGGCACTATTATGTTTTACAATGCAAATAACATTACATACACATGAAACATATTAAAAATTGGTAATGAAATTATTGTAGCAACCTTCAACATTAACATAAAAAGAACAATTCATATTGTTGCTATTTATAAACCACCCACAACACATATTCAAAGTTTTTTTCAACTATTAGAAAACATTTATATAAAAGCTCTACATCATTGCCCAACAATATTCATAGGTGATTTTAATGTGGAAGTGTTGAAAAACATAACATCATCAATACAACTAACATATTATATGCATCAACATAATTGACCTTTCTAAAAACTACAACAATTTATGATTCACAATTAGGCCATATATGGAATAATGCCATTTTAACATGTTAATCAGGAAGTATAGAAGCTTATTGGACTAGCCATGAACCAACATATTTTGTATTCAAATTACCAAATCACATATCTCACTTTTGCTTCCCTAGCAAAAAAGACATAAAATGTTAAAAATCCATAACTTTGCTTCTTTCAATATATGAGGAAATTAAGCCAAAAAAACTATTAATCACATGAATGATTGATTTTCCTTTTTGCATATAAAACCATATATATGGCAGGGCCATTGTGTGAAACACACCTTGTTTTTAATAGCTGAAAGTTGAAACAGAACGTTTCTCCCCAAAAGAAATGCTAGAATCGCCAATAGTATGTTCTGGCTTTTCGACTGGGATATTGGCCTGTTCCCATGGAAACTGGGGTTAAGTTGCTAATCAGTTCACTTGCAATACCAAGATTCAATAATAACCAGAACTACAAAGTTTTCCCGTGCAATTGCATCCTTCCACTAAATCTAGATCAATATGGCACATAGTAAGGAACAAATACAAACAAAAACCCTGGCCACATTCATTTAGTGTAGTTGCAGGTTACAAGCTGTAATAGGGCAGCAGATGTTCTAAAAGAAGTAATTTCTGTTTAGGTGGGCCTTCCGTTTATTGGAACGCCTGCTGTTGTTCCTTTTCCCCTACAATACGCAGTGTGTATCGAATGGGTACCCATGGGGTACCCACCTCATGGGACCCTTATTCTGGTAAAGCCCACATCCTCAGGCTTACCCCTGGGGCTTTACATGGAAAACAATTTTCACATAGCAAGAGAAGGTTAGCTTTGCTCTGAGTGGTCAGAAAGTGAGTCCTAATTGTGACCATGTTCGTTCTCTCTTGTTTGCAACTTGTAACCCAAGGCAATTCAGACTGAACAAGAAAAGACAGTCATGTGCTTTACAAACAGCTACATCCAGACAATGGTTTTCACCGAAAGTGGCTTGTCCTAGGAGTGCCTTTTTGGGGTTGAGGAGGGGAAACGACACATCCCTAGTACCAAATGATGCTAAATACCCTATTGAGCTTGTTCAGACCTTTTTTGGCTTGTCCTTTTGAATAGTGCTATGGGCCTAAGTTTCCCAACCTCCAGGACTGCATCAGTTTCATTTTGGATGAACTTAAGCCCATTCAAGTTATTAGACTTGTGCATGCATTGAGGTGGGGTCATTTTCTTCTCTCACCTACTTACCCATAAAAACAAATTTCACCATCTACCCATCCTGCCCACCCAAACTGCTTACCTATCAGGTCCATCTATTTACCTACACTTTGCCCATCTATCTCTACCTGCCAAGCCTACCATCACCCTGCCCACTCTTAGCAAAACCTCCACATTTTGCCAAAATCTCTCTCTTCTTAGTAAAAGCTTTATTTCTCAACAAAACTTCTTTACTTCCCCGTTAAACCTCTACTTCTCAGAAGAACTTTTATATATTTTTAGCTCAATCTTCTTTTTATTAAGTTTCTATTATTTGGCAAAAGAAATTTATTCCCTGGCTAAATCTTTACTTCTCAACAAAATCTTTTTATCTTCTTAGTTGCTTTTAACAAAAAATTTATTGTTTTTTCATTAAACTTTTACACTTGCAAGCGAAACAAACGCCGGAAAGAGCTCGATTGGGGAGGGGGGGGCCGTGGGTGGTGGATAGCGTATGCAGACCCATGCAGGGACGAGAAACATGTGGAAGAAGACAAGAGAAACCAGAGCCGGACAGAGCTCGATGATAGCGTCCCGCCTACTATCTACTCCCTGCCCCAAAGAAAAAGGCTCACAGTCATGCTAGTAGCTTTGGAATCTATTATACCTCTGTTAGCCTCTGACATTTTTTGGACCGAAGAGTGAAGACAACCAGAAACAATGATACATTTCCAGCACAGGGGGCGCAAGTAATGTAGACTTCACAGACAACAGGGGGTAACCTACCAAGAGACCCAAGGAATCCAGCAGCTGCAACTAACATGGAAACCAAATGCAACTGCAACGTCAGAAACACAAAGGAAAAAATTCTTTTGAACGAATAAAAGAACGCAGCGGACAGAGCTAATGTGACTAATAACGCTCGATTTCTCCCTGAAAGTTTTGAACTGCGCATAATCTTCATAATCTTCATGATCTTTTCAATTTCAACCTCGTAAGCATTAATTGCTCTTGTTGAAGACTACAACAATCTCAAGCTATTCAGAATTACACAAGAGATTCTTTTCTCGAATCTTTTTGAATCTGAGCAGAACAAATCTCGAGCTACTACTGATTTTTCCACGAGGGCCTAGACTTCCCGAAAACTAAAGAGATATCAAGCTATTGATTCCCTTGGCCAAGAGGGTGAACAGAGAATTCAGAAACCGAGCTTGAAAAGATAGGTATTGAGAGGGAAACTGGAAGGCGGAAATTTTCTATAGACTCGAGCCTCGTGGACTTCACTATACACTGGAAAATTACCCAGATGGACACTTTTGATTGCAATAAGCTTTGGTTATATGTATATTCATGAAGTTGATGACTATACATGAATCTCTCAGACCTGAAGGCTGGGCCTACTAGTGGATGAGCAATGACCTCACGAGCTTGCTCTAAAACGTCAGTTGGTACTTGAACATCTGAATTACATTTTTCTCATATTCTAGCCCTGGATTTAAGGCCACTTATGAATCCACCTGTAGCAGACAAAAATTCCTACCCTTTGCGCCTATGCCCAAGATCTCACTTCCAACATCTTCAAGCCTAACGCCGTGAAATTGTGGCTATGCCGAAGAAATCACCTTCAATTTGGATTGACAACCTAATCTTATAAGTGCTCAATTTTGTTATTGGACATGCCCTTAAGATCAACGGGCTTGTATGTACTATTTAGATCAGTTATATTATCTGATTACTTACTAATATCATACTGGAAGACATCTGCTAATATCTTGAAGGCTAATAACTGAAGTGTTAGGTTTTTGTGCAGGTACACAAGGAACACCTCTGGAGTGGTCTAGAGTGATGCTCTGCTTTAACTGATAGGCTCAGTAGGACTCAGTGTAAGAGGGTTTCTTGGATGGGCTATAGCCGCCTGCAGATTGCTGGACACGAGACTCACGCGTCCAGAAATCAGAGTGCTTCTTGACTTTCTTCACACGTCGAAGCGCTTTCTGAGGTTGCACATTTCCTGTTATCGTCACCCTCTGGTGCGACTGATCGCATAGTACCCCTTCCACACCTGCATCATGATCAGTCACATTCATAACAGTTACATGGTACTTTTGGTTGCCTAACTTGTGACTCATCACTTTCATCAATCAGATCTCGAAGAAGGCAAAACACCTATCGAAGGTTGACATGATCAATGCAACAGGTAGAAATTGTTTCACCACCATTAGGTGAGCAAGAGAAAAGGGGATATGTAGTAATATAAGATAGAAGACAAGCTGTATGCAAAGAAATACCCAAGTTAGCACAAGGGGCTCACCGTCCATGTCTAGGAGTGATTCCTTCACTTTCTCCTCGCACCTTTCGCAGCACAATGGCACCTTCAATTCCAAACGAGGCTGCACCCATAGTGCTAAGGGTTAGAACCTGTAGGCGACTTTGAGGTAATCTCGTACCCAAATTATAATCAGTATGCGAATCATCACATACATTGAAGATTATGAACTTGAAAATCCAAAGATCCTTTCACTCTATCGTTCATTTTTGAAGCTTGTGGGAAGAGTAGTCTACCAGCGGATTTTTGGAGCGCGCCGCTCCAGTTTGGTTGCTCAGCGGCACTTGCTGATTGCGGCTGGAAGGAGTGCTGCCCACGGAATATTGACGAGGCCAGTTCTCCGACGGATGAGTCATAGGAATCTCGTGACGAGCAGCATATTGCATGTCATATGGGCTCACCTGATGCATGTCTGTGTACGGGCGAACCTCGTGATCACGAGACGGTTGCATGTATCGACTCACTGTATACTGACTGCCTGTGTAAGTAGGAGTCTCGTAATCACGAGCTGGTTCGACGTATCGACTTGATGTATAATGCTTGTCTGTGTAGGTAGGAATCTGGTGATCACGAGCTGGTTGCAGGTATCGGTTTGTGGTATAATGCCTGTCTTCGTCGTAAGTAGGAAACTCGTAATCACGTGCTGGTTGCATGTAGCGGCTTGCTGTGTATTGCCCGTTTGCGTAAGCAGGAGCTGTCTCGTAGTCACGTGCTGGTTGCATGTAGCGGCTTGCTGTATACTGCCCCTGTGTGTAAATGGGAATCTCGTAATCACGAGCTGGTTGCATGTATCGGCTTGCTGTATATTGCCCGTCTGTGTAAGTAGGAATCTCGTAATCACGAGCTGGTTGCATGTATCGGTTTGCTGTGTACTGCCTGTCTGTGTAACTATAAGGAGTGTCGTAATCACGAGCTGGTTGCTGCATGTATGCCCTCACAGGATGGCTGGCATTGCCAATCACCCAGGTTGGCTCGTTGTCGCCATAGAAAAGCTGCACCATATCACCCACATGTTGACATTAGTTCATCTTTTCACTTGTGAACCATCAACCAGAACGCACAAAAGAGACATTCGAGACTAGTACTACGCAAAGCTACCAACTAATAATCAACTTCGACCTAAGTTCTCTGCAGAAAAAACAATACCCAATTGAACAGAGTGAAAAATGTGATTAATCTCAAAGAACTCTCTCCTCTTGTCCCTCTCGTTGTTTAATATCTGCAAGAGACGTGGATTAAACATGACATTACCTCAGTCATAGACATCATGTTCGCTGTCCAGCCTTTTTTAGTGTTGCAGTCTGATCGAAGCAACGTTACTTGAACCTAGAGAGCAGTATTACACAAGAAATCTTCCGGTCTCTCGAGTCGCTACTCCTCAATCGATAGCATCTAATGCAGACAAAGGGTGCCCAAAGGATGTAGCAACACTAGATAAGGTGGGCATGGTTCGGCAACACCGAGAGAGATAGAGAGAGAGAGAGATTAGTGGCCTATAAGCCACTTCAAGCTGGGTCTCGCAAATTTGGACACGAAGTGCTAATTGTACTCGGCAGCCAGTTAAGACTGGAAGCAGGAGTGAAGAGAGTAGGGCAGTACTGCAGAGGTAAACGCCAAAATGGAGGCTGAAACTCGATGAAAGTGTTAGAGGACTTCACTTGAAACTGAGATGGTTCCCTCGAAAGATGGTAGTGCGAATAAATGAGAGATGGGGAGAGGAGTTATATAGCATCACAGCAGGCACTTGGGCGGCGGAATTCTCCAAGCTAGAAGTCATACCTTTGAGGTAAGAAAAAAAACTCCGAGGGTAAAGGACTGGGACCCAGGAACTTGGAAGGTCTGTTCTGACGAGACACAGCTACCAAGGAAGCTGGTTGTTCGCACCTACACCACCCCCCTTTCCCGAGACACTAACTTCCACAAAAATTTCTGACAGAGGGACTGACATGCACTCCTATTTTGTCTTTTTGGCAGTCAATTAAACCCAATTAGACTGAAACACGGAATCTGACTGAAAGAAGGCTAGTTCTAGGCTGTAGTAGCATGAGACTATTGCGTAGGTACTTATGAAGGATTAGCGCATATACTCAAACCTATGATGGGCTTCACTGGCAAACTCTCCAAGGAACCAGATCGTTTAAATCCTCTATAATGCATTTTTGTAAGGCACCAGCAATTATGCCTGACACAGGAACCGCTCAAGAAATGCCTGTTACGGGCACATAAGTCCTTCTGTCAGACATATTATATTTGGGAATTAGTGACAAAGTTCCCCCTAGCCTACCGCTTCTTTTCTCTTCCATTTTGAAGGGATTGGAACCCCGCCCGGAACTTTCTATACCCTCCTTCCCGCTCATTTTTTTGGACGCCTCTTGATCGTACCCACTTTTGACAGATTCGTAGACTAAAAATGTTTTTGGACTACAGGTGCTCCTTGCGAGCGAGGTACACTCAAGGAGTTCCTTGTTGTACTCCCTGATATTTGCTGCACACTCCAGAGTACAGCCTGCCAGCAGTGGAGACCTGTACATGATTTCATGGTAACACCGCGCTCAGTGTGGTGCGACTTGGTCTCTGTGGTGTTGAGTGAACTTACAGCATGTAAATTTATAGGGACGTTGTCCTAGCAGAGAAAGGATGATGCCACAGATTCTTCAATCAACACTATTTTGTCTTTCTCCTTGGAAAGCCCATCTAACCTAAGATCTTTAGAGGAAGGTAGTGCCAGGAGTTCCCATCATTGGGCTTGTTCACAGGCTGCTCCTCCCAGTCAGGCATAGTCTCCCTGAAGTACTGCCCCCCTTTGCGGGCTCTATGATGAAGACTACTTACTACTGTGTGTTATCCTACCAGGATGTTATTTTGTTGGCTCTGCCCAAAGGGAAGAGATTACAGATTGGTTGTGGGATTTGGACATAAAATTTTGACTCGAACTTAACCCAATGTGTGATATCTGAAGTAATATATGTGCATATGATGAATGGGCATGTTCTATAGAAGTGCATGCATCTAGATGACAAGTGCTAGATCCAGTAAGGGAAGCTTTTCATTTGAAGTTTGAACAGGTTCAAACCTGTCATAAAGTGCAGAGTCATTGTGCCATGAGCTGCTTGTTTTGGTTATTTTACTGCATCTTTCTACCTCGGACAGGGTCACAGCACCAGTGATTTCTCCTTTAATAGATTAGTAGGTTCCCACAAGGATGAATTATCCACCCAGCACAGTTCACTACACATTGCAAGTTGCAGGCTGGCTGCTAGTCCAGACTTGACAAACTGTCATAGGCTTGCTGAAACCCAAGCTATATTCTCTTTTGCAGTACAGATTTAGAACTACAAGATGTTCAATAACATAATGTCATGCATTTCATATTGAACCATTATTGGGGAACTAATCATGAGCTCTGAACAGGGCACTGGCCCCCCTTGTATTTCTTGGATTTCTTTAATGTTTGATGGGGCTGCTGCCTCCCTCCCCTTCTCGGGTTTCTTTCTGAACAGGGCACTGAGTGGTGCCCTAAACACATCTGGGAAAAATGGAAATGGGCCAGGATGAACCAGGACCTAACTGGTACCTCACCTTCCTTGAGTGAGGAAATTGTAGGTTTTGAATGAAACAACTCCTTTCCAGAATATGGCTGAGCCTACATTTTAAAGGGATTTTTGTTAATTTCTAAGTGAGTTTTGGGTTTCCAGCATACCTTAAGGAGTTGCTTAGTGTTCGTGAATTTGATTGATGAATTTTTGGGGTGATTCAAACCTACATAATGGTGCTCCCGTACATTCCCAATCGTGTTTCACATTTGTCATGCAGTTTTACCTTTGATCTTCCCAGAGTTTCCATAATACATCCTTCCAAATCAGAGCTTGTTTTAATGAATCCTTCTTCACCAGCTCTAGTAGCAATATTTTCTGTAATTTGTGAAAATAGAATCTGCAAAAATGTAAATATTTTTCACACTATGTCCATGTGGGATCAGATTGAGCAGTGAAAATATCATTTGGTGACGAGGAACCTTTCGTTCAGCAAATGCTGCAAATCTGACTTGACAAGCGCCTGCTACGTGCAAATCTGCTCTTTGGGATTTTGCTTCATGCCAGCTTAGCTTTGGTTTCTTGAAAAACACACCTAAATCCGAGGGTGGATGTGATAAATATGCTGCTCTCCTCTTCCAACGCACAGTGAAGCTGGGAATTCCATGCTCACCTTCATATGTACTTTTAGGGCTGGTCAGGAAAGGAAGAATAGTAAGTTGGATGATCAATTGTTATCAGTATCATCCGTTTGTATAGTGCTAAGTATCGTATGGAATGCCGTTTTGAGATTTATACCAGGAAAGTGGTATCATTTGAAAGCAACTGTGCAGACTTAGACTCTGAATGATGACCAAAAAGTTCTGCATCAGAGTCACACGAGTCCTTGTGGTTTTGAGGTGGGCATTCTATTCCGCCCTGATACAGAAGCCAATGAGGCATCACAATTGCTATACACTCAGGCTACAAGTCAGTGTAAAGCACTCAAAGAAAAGCTTTAATGTAAAACAGAGGCATGATGGTGTAAATTACCTCCACAATAAGCATGGTATACTTCATTTCAAGGAGGATTCTTATGCTTTGTAAAATTCCCCTATTCATGAAGCAAACTCATGACATCATACAGGTTTATCTCAGCCACTGAATTTACATCTGTCTTGTTTGATCTCACCATTGGCCTCTTTCTTTACTCTGGGTAAGGCCCTTGAACAGTGACATCCCTAGAATTGGGAATTCGGTCTCCTTGAAACAAGAGTCCTAACTCTAGTGATGATGATGACATCCTAGGGCTTACTCCACACAAAGTTTCCTCTCCATCTCATGAGTCCCTAAGGCGAACCCAAGTCCCCCCATGCAGGACCAATCAACTGTGAGTCAATTTAGAGTTCCCAGACTGGAACAGATCTTGGTTTCTATAGATAAATGAATGCACTAGTCATGGCATTTAATGTACCTGGTATCACGCACCTATCTAGCCTTTGCTACTGGAATTCGGGACATGTTTTGGACAATGCTCAATGGAGAGCCATATGGACAAAACATAGCTTCCCTGGCATTCCTTCTCTCCCTGTCAGTCGAGCAGAGGGATCCATTTTCAGAGTGATCCTATCAGATGGATAGCCCTCTAGCATCTTACTACCCACTCTTTCAGTGTCTGAGCATGGAATGGTTCTCTAGATAACGTATCACAACTTCAGTTACACCCTGCCGTTCTCTGTCCATCTGAGACCCAGACTTGTTCAGGGAAATCATACCGTTTCAAACAAACATTCCTACAAAATGTGTGGCCACGCTTCAAGGTTTTGGCTTTTCTGTTTGGAGGCTTCAAACTCAGAAACATCAAGAACTGTGACATTATTCAAAGCCTTAGGTGGTATGAGAGAAGAGTATTTTAACATTGTGGCAGCCCCAAAATGTAAGCATAGTTGTACAAGAATGGACTGATAACCCATTCTCATATACGTAGGGGAAGAGCATTAGCCCTATTATCTTGTAGTGGTTGTACTAGTGAGGAACTGTACGGTTAAAGTTGGAGTCAAGTTGCTGGACGCAGGCATGGACGTCAGTACACTGACAAGTGTAGTTGCAGACACTAATGTTCAGGTCGCCTGAGGATTTGATCAGAATTCTCATACTCCAACTATGTTGGGCACTCGGTATGAGGAATATGTTGGACTGAATGTTTTGAGGTCTTGGCGGGTTAATTTAAATGTGTATCAGTGTTGTAACCGCTGTTGGGCAGTTCTTGACTTTTTATAAAGAACGTCTGGTTCCTATTGTAGAAAATAAATTAGAGAAGGTCCAGTTCCTGTTGTAGGAATCTGGTTCTGGGTCAGGTTCTTAAAACATATTCCAATTTTAGTTCTGGTTTCTTTCTTTCTTTCTTTCTTTCTGGTTTCGATTTTCAAACTCAAACGTGGTTTTTATCCACCAAAATTGGTGGTGAATGGGTAGTAAACCTCTTTGGCCTTCAGTTCTAGTCCTTTTGTTCAGAAATCCTGGTTCCAGTTCAAAAAAACCAGAAAAATCCTGGTTCCAGTTTTTAAAACCAGGAACCCAATTCCAGTTTGATTTCCATCCTTAAAAACCCCAGAACCTCATTCCAGTTCAGATCCTCAGAACCAGTTCCAGTTCCAGTTTTGACTAACCAAACTGACAGTTCTAACACTCCAAACTGGGTACTCACCAAACACTAGTTTAAACCTTTTGGCCCTCTAATGTCCACATATAGCTGAACAACTTCAAACATGTACCTTTGGACCCTGAAGGTGCCACTAAAAAACTGGAAGGGAGTCACATGATGTGGTGTCTAGCTACAGTGAATGATTTTTTCTACATTTAAATCTCTAAATTATACGCTCTTGAACACTCTGTTAGTGCTTTAGCAGGGTTGATCTAAAATGGATGAACCACATCAAGGGCTTTTGACGACCTAGAAGATTGAGCCTCCTTGTTGATTAAAACTTTCATCTTATCTGCGCCAGCTAGAGCAGACCTTACAGGACCTGTCACCTGACTAAGAGCCTTTTTTTTTCCTGGCGAACTGGTGCCAGATTTCGCCCTCCATTGGAGATGCGCAACCACCATAACAAGAGATTTTATTTTCAATTCGCCACACACTGCTGTTGGATGAGGATTAAAATTCCAGTTTGCATTCAGTTAGACAGGAGTTTTCGCCAGATTTCCATTAGTTTTCTACTGATTTTACAGTTTCCTTAACATTTTTCGCCATTAATGCTAAAATCTAAGGTGGGATCATTGCCACTCATGCTAAATCCCTTATGGAATGGTGGCCACCCATGCCTCATCATAAAAATGAAAAAAAAAAAACGTTGCTGACTAACCTAATCCTTGACCTCACAGACCAATGTAGCAAAACCTTGCGTCTAAGAAGAAACAGGAACGCAGTCAAGAAGCTGGTTCCAGCTGGGAGTTGCAGTCAGTGCAAGGCATGTACCATACTGTGTCCACATACTTGAGGATTCCATCTCTCAGCTTTATAAATTGAACACTCTAACAAAATCTGCTATTTACATTCTGTCCGGGCCCACTGTCACTCCACATTGCATACTTTGCAGAACCCAAATTTGACCAAGAAATCATGAATATATGACAACTCCAAAGGGGCACGGTGTCCAGACTCCAAAGAATAGGGATTAAAGTGGACCGAACTCCAAGGCCTCCATCACCAAACAAGACCACATGTCACGGCACCCCTCACTCACTCCATTCCAGTGGAGGTGGACAGCATGAGGATGGAAACCATGGAAACTTTATCCGTCAATGAAAAATGAACACATACATACCATTACAACAACCTACTCCTGTACCAGTTTGCCCCATATTCCCATGTAAAGTGCATGATATTGATGGGTTACTCTACCAAGAATGTTGTGCCAAAGGCTGCAGCTTGGGTACTGCTGCATGGGTTTTGCATCAATTCACATGGTCCCCAGCTGTGACTGAAAAGCTATGTCTAGTGCTCCTTGCGTGTTTGTGCAAAGGATACCGAAGAGACCATCATGCATGCAGTCACAGCGCGGGCTTTGATGTTGGTGCATCTGGTGCTGAGTAGGCGCTAGGATGAGATCACAGGCTTTTAAGTAGGGAGGATGATATTCTTACCATGGTAGAGCTGTCAAAACGGTAGAGTGAATCCTGAATATGCATTTTGGCATCAAGCAGTTACATTATGAGCAGTGTTTTTTCAATGGTGATTTATTGCAATTTTTCTAGTTTGGAAAAGAGGCAGCCACTAGTACAAAGGAAATACAAGTTTAAAAAGGGTCAAGTCGTTACAAAGCACCCAAACTTTGAATGTGATGGCCAGAAGGTTGTTTCCTCCCATCGTGAATTTACCACCCTAATTTAACCTTGTAGATCTCCCCATGTGACCGCACCTCAGGCCATAGATCTCACCAAAGAGCCATATTGGAGCCATCAAATGAGCCTTTTCATGAAAACCCTAAACCTTAGATTGCCTGATGTTCTCGCTTGTTTTGTGCAAAAGCTCATCACCACTTAGCTCAAGCTTGTCTCCTATCACCTACTGGCCCAAGCTTTTCCCCTCCTTTCATCAATTTGTTCTGTAATTCTATTGAGGATGCTTCATAATTGCCAAATCATGAGTGTCACTAAATTGGACTTTTTGTTTTGGATTCTAAGGTTCGTTATTGATGTTTCACAACAAAGTATCAAATTTAAGTTACACAAATTCTTCAAGTCTACCTACAACTTTGATTCTTTGTGATCTCCTTTCAAGAGTTTGCAAGATTTTATGCTTAAGCTAGAAAACCATTGAATGGTTGAAAATATGTTGAAACTATGTCATTATAACTAGTATGTGCATTCAAGTATTGTGTTTTGAAAGTTTGTGTGATTCTTGTTTTCTATGTTCTATTTTGGCAAGTTTCATGCATTGCATAACTCCAACACTCTTTTAACTTTGTCAAGTTTTATGCTTGTGTATGACCATAATAGTAGTGGGTGATTTGCTACAAACAAAACATCTTAATTCTGGACTTTTTATTACAAATTGTGATTTTTTTTCAATTTAGGTTATTTGCCTTTGTCCTTTTGATTTGTGTGAAAGATAATTTGCAAACAGTTTGAGGAGTGAATTTAGGGTTGAATTTAATGTGTAGATGTTTGGGGAGGTTTATGGCATGTGTAATGCAATTTGTCTAAAGGTTGTACATTACATGAGTTCAAAAATGTATGCACATTATGAATTGTCCAAGGGTTAGCATATTTTGACCTCCTTCCTTGTTTTCTATTTAATATTTAACTTTTTAAGAGGTAGTGTGCAATTCAAAGGTGTTGCAATATCTCCATTTTCTAATTAATGGGTCTTGAGGTTTCTTTTCTAGATTTTTTTTTGTCCAATCTTGTTTAATGCAATTTTAAAGTTATTACAATAGTTCTAGTTGTTTCACTAATGAATCTTGAGGTTTTTTTATAGATCCTCTTTTATCCATTCTAATTTAATGCAATTTTAAGTTGTAATAATAAATCTAATTGTTTCATTGGTGGGTTTTGAAATTATTTTATAGATTCTCTTATGTTCATTTTTATTCAATGCAATTTTGACTTATTGCAATAAAACCAATTATTTCATTGATGATTGTTAAGGTTTTTAGTCCAAATTTTCTTTTATCCATTCTCGTTTAATGTAATTTTGAACTATTACAATAAACCCAATTGTTTCATTGTTAAGTCTTGAGGTTTTTTTAAAACATTTGATTTTCTCCATTTTATTCAATATAGTTGTGAACTATTGCAATAAACATAGTTATTTCATTAATGAATCTTGAGGTTTTTATTCCAAAATTTTTTATATCCATTTCCTAGCTTGTTCCAATAAACCTAGTTGTTTCATAGGTGAATCTTGAGGTTTTTGGGTGAAAGCATGGTAAAGTATACAAAAAAAGTTACCGCAATAATATCAAGTTAAAAAAGAAGAAAATTTTCATGGAAACATAAGAAAGTATATTCAAATTTTACTTAAATTTCATTTTGAAACTATTGAGCCCTCAATTGGGTTTATTGCAAATCAATTACAAAATTTCAAAAACTTTGGAATAATAAAAGTAAGGAATAAATAGGTTTAAAATTGATTAATCAATATGGTGTTCAAACCTACATTTTTAGTAGAGAATTTAATGAAATGTACATGTATGAAGTTATAGCATAAAGATCATTGTATATTCAAGGGTCTCACCAAAAAACAAATCTACTTTCTCTTTGGTAGAATATACTTAACACATACTTGAATCAAATGTTACAATGTAAAAAGTAGGTTTTAAAAGCTACTTGAATTTACAAAGTTTACTTGAAACCTATTTTACAATGCAAAATTAAAAAATTAATGCATGATAATGAAAAAATATCTTGTTATTTATCATTCAACTACAAAGGTTAACGTATAACAATTTTGTGATGGGTTTTGGTCCTACTTTTTGTTCATTTATGAAGTAGACTAGCAAGTACTTTTAGTTGTATGCTTCATTGTGTTTTCAACCTTCTATATCCTCTTTTGTTCATTTTCACTATGTATCAATCATTTTTCACAATCTCTCCACAACTCCCACAAAGTTATAAATTCAAATACTTCTTTTTGAAATATTGGTGGGTTTTTTGTCATTTCTAGTCCCAATATAACTTTTTCATCTCATGGTCCTTGGTTACTAAGGTATGTCAAGGTGATATTCATAATATGTATTCAAGTTCACTATAAACAACTTTTGGGCCTTCAAATATCTACTATAGTTTAAATATGAAAACATTCAGATATGGTGGATATTTAATTTGAATTTTGAAGTTCAACATTTGGCACTTGAATTGAATGGCCAACATGTTTAAGCAATGCATCAAAATCTAGAAACTCCATGTTGCCATCATTTATGATTGAAAATGTGTTGTTATTATTGATTCACAAGTGAAAAACCAATACAAAAGTTAAAACCTACAACTTTATACAATTCATTCGTATTTTATTTTATTTCCAAGTTTTAAGTTTGTTTTGTGTTTTTATTCTCTAGTGTTTGGGATTTCATGTTCATGCAAATCCATGAACTAGGTGTGTTTTGGCAAGGATTAGAAAGGTTTTGATTTGAAAATTGAAAATTCAATTTCTAGCCCACAATTTCATGGATGTTCTTGGGATTGTGTATCCCCAATATTGGTTGCATTTAGATTCTAATGCATCATTTGCAAAACACCATGAAGGTATCAAAGTTACATTCTACTCTCAAAAATCCCAATCATGGGTGAATGGTTGGGAAAGAAAGGTCTTTGAATTGCTAATGCAAATGACCTTGATTACTAGCAAGGCATGTTCAAACTCATAATGAATTCAAATGTATAAACATGTATGGCACTGCCTTTTGACATTAATCCTTTAACCATAATGTGG
>Ga0116230_10001296_pt1 | contig 23512 bp, 14 predicted proteins | sample S1TSphfallax_3_FD_88678 | JGI IMG/M metagenome (GOLD analysis project Ga0116230, IMG submission 88678) | Host-associated microbial communities from peat moss isolated from Minnesota, USA - S1T2_Fd - Sphagnum fallax MG | ecosystem: Host-associated > Plants > Peat moss > Unclassified | place... | reverse complement strand
TTGCGATTCATTTATAGTTGTAATGGACACATGCGATTACAAATAGCCTAGTCACTTAAGATAAGTGCCAAAATACAGTCAATCACAAAAGACATGACATGGCCATGAAGTTGAAAGTGTAGTCGCAAACCTTATGACTAGGCCAAAATTCCTCATCCATTGTCATGGATGATCCTTAATATGATGTGGAACCCCAATTTGCAACTAAATTTGGGATAGTCACTTGCTACCAAATGTGCCATTGATGGGTGGTTAGAATTAATTTAACCATTGGTAATTTCAAAAAACAATGGCCATTAAACATGTGGCAATTTTTTATTTTTTCAAAAAATATATATTATAATTACAATAATTAGATATTATAATCACAATAATTAAATATTACAATTACAATAATTAAATATTATAATTACGACAATTAATTATTTTCATTAATTAATTAAATTTTATCTTAGGCTAAACTATAATAGGCAACCTATTTTAGGGTAAGCTAGGTTAGAATAGGTTAGCTAGCATAGGCTATGTAGGTAGATAGGATCTATTTATTTTCTTGGGTACAAGCCTTTTAATTGGCTCATCCCAAATGGCGCATGCATTATGTTTATAATGCATACCATGAATTTAGTTCATTCCTTCACCTACTTATATACTTTACAAGTTTGAAGTAGTAGACAAAAGATATGGGACAATTCTAATGAAAAGGAAACACTGCAACACTATAACACTATCACATCTTTTGTCCCATACAAAAACATTATCATATGTCCACACAATAAAATATTTATTGTTTCATTAATTATTTACTACCTATCTTACTTACTACCTACTACCTATCCTACTTATCACATACTACCTAGGCTACATACTTACAATCTACTACCTAGCCTACTTAATAAATTAATATCCTAGCCTACATTTAATAAACTAATTGTGCAACATAGTCAATTAATTAATTAATTAATACAAAAACACTATGACATACCCACAAAATAAAATACCTTTTGCTTAACTTATAACCTACCTATCTACTACCTAGGTTACATACCTACTATCTACTACCTAGCCTACCTAATAAATTAATTTCCTAGTTTACATTTAATAAATTTTTTTTTTAACATAGCTAATTAATTAATCAATTAATACAAAAACATTATCACATATACACAAAATAAATACCTTTTGCTTAGCTTACCTACCTACCTACTACCTACTAGTACTTATCCTATTTATTACATACTACCTAGGTTATCAATATCATAATTAATGTATATCAATATCATACACCATAAAAATATTCACCCAACAATTCTATACACAACCTTAATTGTAAAATATATATTCAAATTTTCAAACTTTATGACAAGTATTATTTCGTCATGAATATATTCCATATGTTCAAATTCTTCAATGTTTATTAAAAATTTCAAAATAATTGATTAGATGAAATCTATAGTTAATCAAATATACTTAAAACAAGCAAAAAAATCCAAGATGTGATGTCCATACATTACCAAAAACTTTAATTGCAAAAAACTTATACATGTGATTACAATTTTGGGGGGAGCTTAGTGTGCTTTCACCCACCTGCATAATATTTATGGACATAGGATCCTAGATTTCTTGACACATGATCAAAGTTAAAAATTAACTAAGATGAGAATTCTTGAAATGACAGAGATATTTTATTTACAAGCAAAGAATTAATGGGCATATTCACAATTAGGGTACCAATCTTTGACCATAGGACTTAAGGACTTTGTTTTTGCTATTTTCCAAATATTAAATCTAAATGGAATAGATTTAAGTGAGAGATATTGGATAATTCAAATTATGATAATTTTCATGGTGGTGGTAATTTTTCACGAGTGTATGTAATTATGCATAAATATTTTGGCAAAAATCTAGAAAAGTAAAAAAAGAATACATAAATTTTCATATATTACTTCACATGTTTTCTTGCATGAAATTTTCTTACACATTTGTCGACACTTGGGGTCACAAATTCTAAGCTTCATGTATACAAAAAATCAACAAAATGGGGAAAAAAATGAATAATTTTCCTTGTTGCCCTTTTAGAATGAATTTTGTAGTTTTCAAAATTCTTATATTGTATATTATTTAATCAAATGCATTATATGAACATTACCAAACATAGATGTATGCATTACTTATCCATGAAAGAAAATTGAAGTCAATTGCATTTTTTAATACATTCTTTTTGATTCCCTTAAATTGAAAATTACAATTCAAACAAGGATTCAAATTACTTATAAAGACTCAAAAGGAAATTTATATTATATCCAATTTATTCATAGATTATTTTAATAGATTAACATAACATCATTATGCTTACAACCATATACCAATCCCGACGCATTCCCAAGCTCCTTGGTAGATTCAAATGTGAGTCTGAAGTGAACATAGCAAAAAAGTAAGGAGTTGGGGCACATTCCCTGGCTTGTAGCACTTTGGGGGAAGAGGGGTGTGTTGGAGTTCCAGGATGGGACTAGAAAGAATGACAAGCAATCACCCATTCACACGGACCTACACAAAACCAAACAACAAGTTGGTTAATGCATAGTTGGAGCACTTTTGGTGTTAGTACGAACCACGGGCAAATTCGAACTCATAAGATTCACCATGACCCAAACTTGGGGGAAGCCACCACCTTCCCCCTTATAGTATATTCTTTGCTTGGCCATGGGACCAGCATCCAAATGTCATTTTGTCCCAGGACTCTCAAATGGGAGTCCCGAAATTCTCACAATTGGGACTCCCACAACTTTGGGGGCCCATAACTTTGCGTGTAGGCCTCTAATTGAGATGAGGTTTGAAGCAAAGTTGTAGCCCTCATCGAGAGCTTTTCAACAATATGTCGCATGCCACCTACACGCAAGGAAATCAGGGTGATTCCTGACCTTGAATGGTCGGGAGCCAATTTTCCCAATCTTGTCATACCTCCTTTCAATGACCCACACAATGTTTGTTATTTATTTCCATAGTTCTTGTTGTATAGTTATGGGATGGAAGGGGCTTGCTCTAAACTTGTCACTAGTTCCATTTTTTTCTAATGGTTACATATTTTGAATTCAAATGAAATCCATATATAATCAACTGGGATTTCAAGACTAGTTCAAGAATCTTACTTTAGATTTTTGCTGAATATGAAGATTAATTAGTTTAGGGCCTTCATGATTATGACCCCAATTTATTATAGGTACATGCTTCTATTGAAGATCAACACTTTGCATAATTACTCCAATAACTCCTAAGTTCCAAGTTTGTCCATTCAAAGTGTTCCCTATACAAAAAACACAAACTTGCAACAGATTCAATAATGCCAAGATTCACAACAACCCAAGTGGGTAACAAGGAATTGGAAATTAAAAAGGTAAATGATATGAAAAAAATTAGTGCGTAAATTAGTTACTCCCAATTTCTATAATTCTGTAAGCAACAATGTATGAATTTGATGAATCACTTGCATTCAACAAAAAGTTTAGATTGTGAGATTGGATACTCCAAGATACATCTATAATAATTTTATAATAAAAAATTCAAATTCAAGATGCTCCAAGAATTTCAAAACCAAAATGCCTTAGCAGTTTGAGCATAGAACCAATAACATGTCAAGTTTCAAAACACAATGCAAGGCAAATTAAATAAAAATAAAATTGGTCCAACAAATTAGATCCTTCCAATTGAAGAAAGCAAAAACAGTAACTACAACTAACATTTTTGGAATCCTACTCATAGCAAAGTTGCCTCCCTTCATAAACTATAACAAAATGCTCATGAACAATCTTAATCTTCACTTTGGCTTGTTGCCATTGTAATAATTAACTACATCTAGATTGACATCATTATCATCAATGATATTGGCCTTGTCCACTAAAAAATCATGCAAGGATTTCCTTTTGCGCATGTAATTTGCCCTTACATTAAAAGACCAATTTTTCTGATACTGACAAGCTTATCTAGATTCTCCATTCTTAGTTTACAACAACATAGACCTGTCAAAATTCGAGCAATACGAAATATTTTCTCGGTTTCAATCTAAGACCCAATAATCCCAAGGATCTGCCTTGTAACAAAAGATATGTTGGGAAACTGCAATTCATGGGACTTTCACCAATTTAAAGGTAGTAAGTAGTGCTCAAGTTTCACATGCAAATGGCAAAATAAAGATAGTTCATTTTTTAATAACCCTTGTAGAATACTTTCATTTGAAGCCATTGGGCCAAAAATGGAATCTTCATCAACAACCACCAATGCATTAGTTGGGTCAATAGAACCTAGATTTTATAGGTGAAAGGCTACCACGACTAATGACATCAAAGACTTAGTATCATACTTTGCTACCATCTCCATAACTTTTACCCATCCCACAAAATTTTTGACCCACATCTAGGCATTTGAAACGCAAGTCCAACATCAACATAAACATGTTATGTGTGTAGCTAGGAATGTAAATAGTTGCAAATGACAAAAAGGGAACTAGGATTGTCGTCATTTTTGCCATCATATGCAAGTGTAAACCTTGTAATTCAAACTCAAAATCCCCCTAATAAAATTGTTGGAGGTGGTTTTAGATTACTAAATCTCCATTTGCATATTCACATTAATTGAAAATGCAACATGTGAAAAATGAAATCCTTAGAAAGGACTTTACCCTTGGTGCAATTGGTTTTTTTTTTCATGCTTTCACCCATTAGGGTAGTGAAACACAAAAACTTTTCAACAAAAACCAACAATAGGGTTTTAAAAACATAATGAATTTTTAAAACTCTAAACCCAGCTTGGATAGACTATTTTAAGAACAATGTGCAAAATGTAACTTGAAGAACCCCAAAATTGAAGGTTGTGAAAACAATTTAGTGGCAAATAGAGGCTTTGAATAGAAGAATTTTCACAATAAAAACTAGCAGCAAGCTTTAAGAAACACAAGGAACTCTTGAAACTTTAAACCTAGCTTAAATAGACTACTTTAAGATTCATATGCAAAATGCAATTTATAAAACCTTGGAATTTAGGGTTTTGAAAATAATTCAATGGCAGACTTAGGCTTTGAAACATAAGAACTTCAACAAAAACCAACAACATGGCTTAAGAAACACAACTTTTGAAACCCTAAATCTAGCCTAGATAGATTGCTTTAAGATTTATATGCAAAATGCAACTTAAAAAGAAAACCCATAATTCAAGGTTGTGAAAGGAATTCAGTGGTAGACAAAGGCTTTGAAACATAATAGCTTCAATAGAAATTAACAATAAGGTTTAAGAAACATAAGGAGCTCCTAAAACCTTAAACCTAGCTTGGATAGATTGCTTCAAGACCCATATGCAAAATGCAACTTAAAGAAAATCTAGAACTCAAGGTGTTGTGAAAGCAATTTAGTGACAAACACAGGTTTTGAAACATAATAACAAGGACCTATTAAAGAACATGGAAGATGAAACCTTAGATCTCAAGTGCATCTCAAGTGAAAGACTATTTGAAGTAATAAGCAATCATGAAATGCAAAGGCAGAAATGAGAAAGAGTGCACACACATTTACAATATAAGAAAGAAACATTTCTTGGAAAGCTTGATGAATTGATTATTGAGGACAGTTGAATCCGTTCCAAGTTCCAACGCAAATCCCACCTTTGCGTGCTCCTCAATCTTGCATTCTAGATTTGTACTCATAGCATTGAAAGTAAATCCCAATGCTTAGAATTAACAACATTGAAAAAAAATAGCATCGTTGAAGATGGCGGCCATTCACTCATAAATCATTGTGCTACAAGATGTGAGGTCTATAGAACACCATTGCCAAAAGGCAAAGTTGTTGAACAAACAAGCTTGTGAATGATAGTTTTGCCACTTTAGGTTTAGGGTTTAGGCCAAAAAGACAAAACCTAAATGGACGAGACTTTTGGATGAACAAATATACATGGATGAAGAAATTAGATGGATGAAGATTGCATGAATAACTGACCTGGGTGTTTTTCATAAGGGTATAGGTCGCTTGTTACTTGTTTTCAAAGTGATACCCTATCAACATGATATTAATGGGTATTGAAAAGTTCATACTTACCCTATCAACAGGGTATTAATGGGTATTGAAAAGTTCATACTGAGCCGCATAGGTTCCTACCCAGGTAATCCTAAATCTCAGACCCAGTAGGTAGGTTATTTGGTACCCGGATCTGGACCCGGGTTAATAACCGGGTCAAAAAGAAATAACCAGCCAACACCGAAGGAACCAATTCGTTCCTTGGAACAATTCTTCTCTATATTTTATAGGGTTAGAATTACTGATGGACTTTGCATTTATTTCAGTAAAGTCTCAATTTGGATCATGACCTTAGCCTTCTGTCCTTGTTTCTCGGTTTACTTATGTCAAAAAGAGGCAGAGACAGAAGAAAACTTTCAAATGTGTACACTCAACAAGTCTGTAAATTAGTTCAGAATAAAAAGGTTACAATTAGTGTGTCAGTAATCAAAATGTGGGCTGAGAATTAAAGGATGCCACTTTGGGAGATTGGATTGATAGGCCTTGCAGCATTCAAGATTAAGAAGTTTTTCAAGTAGGACCAGGCAGCAAGCCAAGTCTGGCTCCAAGTTAGTTCCATGACCTGGGGGCCTTTGTTTTACCCATCATAATATTTATGATGGGTGGTGGAAGGCCCTTCAGTGAGGGACAGAAGACTAACATTTACATTATCATAAGCCCAAAACATAAATAAATGACTAGGCAAAGAAGCAAGACGCACCTTACACCTACTAAGAGGCCCCTTGCAGGTGTCAGGGACCTCCTATTTTCAGGAGACTTAATGAATGTGTTGGGTAATAAGGTACTCACATGAGGGGCTTCTTCCCAGGTTTGAATCCCTGTCAAAAGAGGGCAGTAGCTGGAGTGAACAGCAACAAGAACCTATTAGCGGCCAGCCACCAAATGTGGGTCCCTTAAATTGAACCCCCAATGTGCAGGACATCCCTTACCGTCTTCATAAAGAATTCTAAGCTGAATCTGGTACTCAAGTACAGAACAAAAACAAGGGAAATTTCAAACTGATGTTGGAATTTGCAGCAAGCAGTAGTGAAGAATATGCCCCAACTGGAATTTAATAAGAAGATGATGACCTATTCACTGGAATTAGAGTTGTGTGGAATTGCATTACAAGTACAAGCAGCTAGCTACTGGTTTAGCTGACAGGCAGAGAATGGGCATGGAGAACCAATTATCGATAGAGCTAGAGCTTACAGCTAGTATCTACCAGCTGCTCTCTAGTGTATACCAGCTGCTGGATTACCACTCCAACTATAATGAACAAAAAAGAAAAATCCCAAGTTGGAAATCAAGCGAGAAAACAAAGTTCAAACAGATGAGGAGAAACTACATAGATGCAAAGAAAGAGGACTAGAGGACATAGTGCAGGCATGCTAAGTGGAAGGACTAGTCACCAAGTCTAGTATGCCATGCATGCATGCTAAGAAGCTCTAGAGCTAGTCTTTTGAAATTGGTCAGCTGCCACTTTCAACCCTGCAGAGATTTTTTTCCATGAAGATAGATAATCTGCAGATCATGGATTGTAAGCTGGAGCGAGAAGAGAGACAGATCTGCAGATGGGTTGTAAGCAGAAGCGAGAGTAAAGACAGCTCTGCAGGTCATGGAGCGAGAGGAAAGCCAGATCTGCAGATCATGGGTTGTTGTCAGCTGGAGCGAGAGAGTAAAGACTGTCTTAAATGAGCGCACTCAGCTTGGCCGTAGTACTACTAGAGCATGGCATGGAAGAGGTTGACGCCGCAGCGATGGCAGAGGAAGCGCTGGGGAATGGCATCCATGTCAGAAATTCCGCCGCAGCGGGTATGTTGCCAGACTTCACAGAGGTCACAAGCGATCATACGTTCGCCGTCGTCGTCTCTAGTACCGCAAGGGCAGTCCACGATCCAGCTATCGATGCCACCCTCGTAGCGCCAAGCATGACAAGCATCGATCCCACTACCGTCGACAAAGACATGGGATCCGGACTCGATGGCGCCAAACAGCAGCTGATCATCATCCTCGTCGTCTCCTGAGCCTCCTCCTGCTCCTGAGTCCATCTCCGGAATGGATTCCACGCAGAAACTGTGCATGATGTAGTACGTCTCCCGGAAAGCTCTCTGCGCCTCCAACTTCAAGTCCCGCACGGTCGCATGAGGCGGCAGGACTACCAGCTCCGGTGGCGGACTGGGTCGATTGCGTGTTGGGTCTTCGTCTTTCAGCACCACAGTGCACATCACTCTCAGCATCTCATCGTCGTCCATGTTCCAGTCGTTGTTGGCCGACTTGCGAGTGATCTCACCGCGGTAGTCTTTGATGAACTGCTTCGTGTCGAGAATGATCTTCGCCGCAGTGGGAATGGCAGTCAGCAAGTTCTTCATCCCTCGTCTCGCAGGCTTGTAATTCTCCAGCACATGCTTGTAGATGTAGACTATGTCCTTCAACACTTCAGCGCGACCCAGTTCGCAAACGGTAGCTCCTGGCAGCAGCTCCAGCTGAGGCTGCTGCTGCCCTGATGATGATCTCCCGTCCGGTCTGATGAGTGTAGCCGCCGCCGCCGCCGAAGAATGGGACGAGGAATAAGAGACGGCGTCTTCGAGACTGTATTCCAGTACCTTGGTGATGGGATTCACCGCTCTGCGCACAACGTGATTGCCCACCACACGGTTCCCCAGCGACTTGAGAACGAAGTCCAGTAGTCCTGTATCCCCAATATAGACGCGAGCTGCATCTCGCACATCCTGCCTTGGCATCCACTTCCTCTCGCAACTCTTCAGAGCTTCGACTATGACTTGGGTTGCGAGATCTAGTCGCTTTGCTGACCATCTGCACGGCATTTCAGAAGCTTGGGTCGTCGTTGTAGTCGTCGTGGGTGCAGCTGCTGCAGCACTAGAAGTAGTGTTTGACGCCGCCGCTGCCGCACTGGCAGCAGAAGTTTTCTTGTCGTAATCCTTGCAGGAGATGCTAGACTTGGTGTTGTTGCTGTAGACTGGTAACCTTACTTTGAGCTCCATCATGAAGCGGATGAAGTCGCCCACAGTTTGGAGATTCTGTCCGCTGATGCGCTGGTACGTGGCGATGATGGCTGGAACCTCCTGGTCGACACCTTCAAAGTGCTGTGCCATGACTGTTAACGGCATTTCCCGGATTGCCTCGATGGCTTTCACGTACATCTGCTGCGTAATGCCGAAGCTCCCGTGCCCGAACTTGTACCCCCATCTCCCATACCAGGACTCACCATATGCCACGGCGTGGAGAAGCCGGAGCTCCAGAGAACATTTCTTTGATACATCCTCCACGCTCACCTTCCTACAAAACACACGCACGCACGCACGCAACTGCATGTAAGAAGAAGCTCCTCGCATTCTTGAGTGCACCCAATTCTACTCAACAAGGACATTGTCAAAGGCTGGAATCTCTAGAGTCCTTATGGCCGGATTGAACTTGTGGACTCAGCTCCTTCCCGAGACTAAGTCCTCAGGTAGCCGCAGCATATTGTGAGCATGTTGTAAATGATGGATCCTGAGACCCAATTCAAAGCCAGACATGCAGAGAAGGTGTGCACATGGGTACTAGTAAGCTTTCTCGTAATGGGTTGCAGCTAGGCTTCTTACCTGGCCCTAAGCATTGCACAAATCCTGTCCCAGAGATCCATGATCTCTCTCCCAGAAGCGAAATTAGAGCCCTTCTCTCTTCCGTTGATACGCAACAAATGCCCAAAGCCATTGCAGTGGATCACTCCATGCAGAAGGTGGCTCTGTAAGTCTAGAAACCTCCCCATCAGCCCGGGTTCCTCCCCGCATGAAGGACATCTCAGGAACCTAGTCACGATGGGTTCGCTGCAACTGGGACACTGTAGCTGTGCCTTGGCACCGCCGTGGCCAAGATTCATACCCGCCAATCTCAGAGACCGATCTGACGTTTGTTCAGGTGCCGGAATTATGAAATGGTATCGCATGTTGGAGACCGGATGATGACTCCATCCTGCAAGCAATCAACACAACCATGAAGTCACCACCACGCTTTCTCATTCAATCCAAAGCCGAGAACCAAACCACCTGGGTCCTGCAATAGTCCCAAGGCTCAAATGGGTCCTACTGAAAAACAAAAACTAACTGCGTGGAATCATCATGATGGTGCTGCAAACTGTCCAAATGGGTCCAAAGGAAAAACAAAAACTGACTGAGGAATCATCATGGTGCAGATTGCTCAAATGGGTCCCAATGAAAAACAAAAACTGACTGCCAGGAATCATCATGGTGCAGATTTTTCAAATGGGTACCCATGAAAAACAACTGACTGCGACGAATCATCAGGGTGGAGATTGCCCAAATGGGTACCGATGATAAAAAAAAAACTGACTAGGGATCATACCAAAACCTTACAGCTTCAATACCAACATGATCCATCAATGGGTTCAATGGGTTCTTCAAAACAAACATTCTGAAGTTCTGCTGAAATCAGTATGATCCATGGAAATTGGACATGAGGTGAGCATGAGGCTGCTTGTAGAGCGGGATCCTTTTCACCGTCGACCTAGGCATTGGGTATATGTTGTTGACTGCAATTGTTGTGGGGACGAAGACTTTGAACAATCAGGAAACAAAAAAACTATTACCGATACATCGGCATTGGTCACAATGTGGATGCAGTGTGTCGGTGATACTCTCTTGGAACACCAACAAGTTGATGCGCGTCGCTTGGGCCGAGGAGCCGCCGCCTTGGACGGAGGAGGAGTCGTCTTCCAGCGCAATTGACCAAGCCGGCATCCCATCCACACTCATACACACTTCCGCCTCCGCGCATTTCTCCAGAAACACACGCACATTGTCACGAAACGGCCCGTCATAGTCAGCGGGGAATCCCGGGTCCCCGAAGATCTGAAACGCGAACACCCTTTCCCCTCTCTTCCGTTTCCGAATTGTTCGATGATCTCGTGCCACGTACATTCCTCCCGAGTTCCGGACCTCCTCTAAACTAAAATTCCCCAGGCTCTCTCAGCTAACAACAAAAACAACCGCAACCCAATCACAGTCTCAATTCCCCGCCTGCGACACAACACCCACCAAACACGCAGACCCAACAACAGTGGCAAGTAATCTGCCAAGAAATGCAACGTCAAAACACTAAACCCCAACTACAAAGTACACCACAATTGGTCTCTCCCTGGTCTCCCAACGGACTGTGACTCTCTGTCTGTCTGTCTATCTCTGAGTGTTCTCCTCTCCGTCCTCTTCTCTGGATCCCCGATCGGCGAAAGGTTCTCAGAATCTCGTCGCGAGAGAGCGACCGACGGAGCGAGCGCGCGCGCAAATGTAGCTGCGCTGGTTTCACAGTCGACTGATCTAAACTGGAACAAAGAGGAGATGAGACGGGGCGGGCGTACGCGTGGGCGGCAACCGGGCTAGTGGGCAAGTGGGCCTGGGAGGGGGAGAGAGAGCCGGAGCAGGAAGATACAAGGAGGCAAAGACAGGTAGAATCGGACGGCAGATATTGAACGAGGCCAATCATGGCCCATCGTGACCGTTGATGGGCCAGGATAACAGCCCCGCCCCTTGGAGCAGCTAATCATTTCATGGTCACCACAGCATAAAGCCGTAGTACGGCTGTGTACACGTGTCGCGTCATCATTCTGCCACGCTCCCCGAGTTCCGCTCTACTCAATCAAAAACACCCATTTTTTTGGCCCCGCTCCCTACTACTCAGATTATTAAGAATAAATAAATAAATTAGGTAGGTAGGTACCTATTCGATTTTTTAAGGTAATTAATTTTCTTATTTCCCTAAACACCTTTTTTCTTTTTTTCCTTTCTTCCTCATATTTTATAATTAATAATCTCTTCAAATTCCATAAAAGTATTTTGGGATTACCTAAAATGTTTTCTTATTTTTGTAATAAATTTTCGTTCCTTTGAACACCGTTTTCTAGATTTTCCTAGCTCGTATTATTGAAATTAATAATCTTTTAAATTCCATAAAAGTACTTTGGGATTACTTAAAATGTTTACCTATTTTTGTAATAAATTTTCTGTCTCTTAATTAAGCACCCTTATTTGGCTTTCCCTCATTCATTTTATTAAGACAAGTAATGATCTCTTTTGTCTTGTAAAAGTGTTTTAGGATCACTCAAAATATTTATTTGTAATAAATTTTCTTTCCTTTGAAGACCATTTAAAATTTTCCTTGCTCATATTATGGAAATTAATAATCTCTTAAATTCCATAAAAGCATATTGGGATTACCTAAAATGTTTAACTACTTGTAATTTTAATTGGTCCCTTAAGCACCATTATTTGACTTTCCCTCATTCATTTTATTAACACTAGTAATGTCTTTTGTCTTGTAAAAGTGTTTTCAGATCACCCAAAATCTTTAATTGTAAGAAATTATCTTTTGCTTAAGCCTCCCTTTCTTCTTTTTTTCCATTACTCATATTATTAAGACAAATAATCTATTATGTATTGTAATTTATTTTTTGTATCACCCAAAATGTTTATATGCAATAATTTTTTCTTTCCCTAAGGAACCACCTTTTTCTTTTCTTTTCTTTTTTCCCTTAATTCATATTATATTCTCTTAAATTTATTAAAAAACATTTTGGGAGCACCCACATGTTTGCAACACTTGGAAGTTTTGCAAAGGATTGGTGATCCACCCAACAACTACCTAATTTGTGGGCTCATTTGTGGGAGAGTTGAGAAAGGGAAAATGTGGGGCATGGAGGGGGGTAGTTTTGGGGACCATCTTTCTTTGGGAAGTGTTGTTTTTTTCAAAGTAAGGGAGGGAGGGAGGGAGGGGAGGGGTGTTGTTGTACTTATGATTTTATATATGTATATAGTATATATACCATGGTGGTTTAGTACCTTGACACACAGTTCCAAAGGGGCCAGGTAATGATAGTTAATTGTACTGACCCAAGTGATTTGTAGTACAGGAGCTTTGTACCTGAAAATGGGGTGGGGGCTAAGGGGATCCTTTGGATGAGAGAGGATCCTTTCATTAGGTACCCCCCCCAATGCCCATTCCTTGTGTGCTCAAGTTGAAACCAGAAAAAACCTTTGCTTATGATGTGGGTAGTTTGTCATGGGCATCATATTGAAGCAAAGCTTTGCTAGGCTACTGATGATGATGATGATGATAATGAGATGGTTATTATTTTTATTTTATTTTTCCCCCTTTTTTTCAGTTGAAACAAAAAGAAGATGATGATGATAATAATAATAATAATAATAATAATAACAATATTAGGTTGGTAGGTAGGTAGTTTTGTGACCATGTGCTCTTGTTTGCAGCAAAGCTTTTGCTAATGATCATAATGATGATGATAATATATGGTATAGGTAGGTAGTTGAAACAAAGTGGATGATAATTATACTATGGGTATTTTTTTGCATTTTTTTAAAAACAAATTAATTTTAGTTTGGGGTTATGTGTTGCGCTTATTGAAGTAAAGCTTTTTGGATGATGGTGAAATTTTAGATTAGTTGAAAAAAAAGGAAAGTTAATGATAATAATACCTATATGGGTACTTCTTCTTTTTTTCCATGTGCTCATGTTGAAGTAATGCTTTTGCTTATGATGATTGATGTGTTAGTTTAGTTGAAGCAAAGCTCATGATGTGGTAGTTTTAGTTTGTTTAAAAAATGTACCCAAAACCACTTGCCTATACCTGCCTACCTACCTCCCTCTTGATCCTTCCTACCTACCTCTTGCTTTCTTTTCCCTAGTGTTTTTTTCGTTTGGTTTTCCCCCCCTTTTTTCTGGTTGTATCTCACTTTAGCTGGACTAGAGACCAAAAGGTTGAAGTGTTCCAAACTTACCATGTCCTACTTAGACCTCAACATGGTGTGTTACCATGGTTACTTGAAACAAACCATGTTGAGGTCCAAGCCTATATCAGCTCATCTTTCTCCCCTCTAGCTCCGTACTTAGACCTCAACAAGGTGTGTTTCTTAAGAGAAGAAATTGGTAAAATGAAAGGAAGAAAGTTTCTCATAATGGATGAGATTGGTTGCATGGTAATGAAACTAAATTCATGAAGGTGACCATTATCCATATGCTTGAATTTCATCCATATCATGCATTTCATTTGCATCACCATTTTCTTTCCACTATCATTCTTCATCAGTGTCACCAATTTCATCTGCATAGTCAAATATTATCCATGTAAATAGTATTCAATATGTTTCTTGAGTTTCATCCAATTTGTCATTTTCATTTATGTGATGAATTTCATCCATACCTTAAATTTCCTGATTTGTCCAATTTCATCCATGTCACCCACTTTCATTCATGTGATGCATTTCATTCATATGGTTCAATTTTCATAGTATCATCAATTTCATCCATATTGAAAGTTTTATCTATGTCCAAGAAGTTTTATACAATTTAATAATCTCATTCATGTAATCCAATTTCATCTTAATGATATAGTTTTATCCATGTGAGTAAATTTCATCTACAGATATGATGGCTACCATATCATATGCACCATAGTAAGATAATAAGTAAATGATATTCATGATTTTTCATTAAGATATCCAGGGGTTTTTTTTTCAGCTTTGTGATATAAAAAAATCTGCTCTGGTGATTGTTTTTCCAAAAAATAGTTAATTTTACTTAGTTAGGAAAACAAATCTCTGCAAAAAAAGTTCCAATATTTTTCTCATAAAAACGACAAATTGTTGGAAAATAGGCTGATGATATCACACCTTTAAATTGGTTGTACATACACAAACAGTTCTATCAAATGAAATTAAGATTTTTAAAATGAATTTTCCTAATTTTCCCTACTTTCCCTTGTCTTTTATCAGCCCATTATGGAAGTTCAATGTAGCATTAAAGAATTGATTTGTTTCAAATTATTTTACAATTTGAACTCTAAAAATATATTCCTGAATTTTAAATATCTTTTGGTGGGGCATTTTGGAAGCATTTTATGTAACCCTAATCCTATACCTATAGTGTTTCACCTCCATTTCAACCTTAATACATCAACTACTAAAATTGTCAAAAACTTGGAGATTTCAAATTTATGTACAATTCTTAAGCTTATACCTTCAAATGTAATAGGTTCTAAGTTTGAACTACCAAATGCTCTTTCATTCTAGAGTTTGGCATAAGGATGTATCATAGATGGATAGCATTAGTGACATTATGAAATAAGTTTACTAACATGTAAGTGACACCTAATTCAACTTGTAATTTTGATATGTCATTCTACTTAATTTGCAACATAATATGTCATAATTAGAATTAATCTTGATCTACATGGGAATCTATTTTATAATCTTCATTAGGTTGGAAAATTTTGAGGTCTAATTATGTGGCAAAAAACCATTTTCATAATTGGTTGCAAATATAAGTCAAATTGTGTGAAAATTTATTATTTAGATAATATATGTACTTATTAACGAAATTAAAATATGTAATTTATATCCTTAAATTTGAATGAATTTTATTTTAGATTAATCTGTAAATAGTTGCAACAATCATTTGTTATTTACTAATCTAAAATTCACTCATACAGCAAGTCAAAACAAATGGCAAATGTTTGTTTATGTTTTATGCAAACCATATTATGCACAAAGTCCTAAACATAAATAAGAACACCAAACATGAGAAGGTCAAATATAAAAGAAACACAAGGTTAAAGGTTTTTAAAAAAGTGGAAATGTAATGACAAGCATGTAAAAATGTTTAGTTAAATATTACATGAAAATAAACCAAAGAACAAGAGAGATTCAATTTGTATTTTAAATCAATGTTGGTTAAACTAAAGGTTTAAAGTGATATTGCAAATAATCATATTCAAAAGGACAAAACTGAAAAAAACATCCCTAGAAATTTTCAGGCACTATTCAAATAACAAGCTCCTTAAGGATTTTCCAAAAAACTTTATGGACATGAAAGATGGATGGTGATGCATAAATTTCAACCCTTTGGGTGCATAAGAAATGGTTGGCCTTATGAATGTGAATATCCTAAAACCCTTACTACTTGTGGGGAAGTAAGAATGAAAACTTTGCTAAATTATTTTCTATGTATAGATAATGAATTTTGAACATGAATGTGGATGTCATACATGATCTTTGGGTGATTTATGATGATGGATTAATATATACTAATTGGCTACACCACAACACTCCCTTTGAACTTCAAGGTGGGTATAGATTAGTGTTGCACAATTTTTAACTTTTATGAAGAACTTCTAATTATAATTCAAGAAAATATAATAGAACAATTTTAAATTTCAAATTTGGTTCCACACAAAAATGGAATCAAGAACTAAGTTATGAGTCCAATTCCTCAAAAAAGAAAAATGGATTTGGTTCCAATTTGGGTTTTGAAAATCAAACTCAATTCTACTTCGATTCAATATAGCTTAGACCATAATTGATGGTTAACTATCATTTAACCTTCAATTAGGTCTCCATTCTAATCTAAAGGAGTCAAACTATCGAAGTAACTCTCAACAACTTAAACAACATTTTGAGAGTTCAAACCAAATTTGATTAGGGAACTTATATGCTTTTGAAAAGATGTTAATTTGGCAATTCTTGGATTCTCATTTAGGAGTCCCAAGAATAGTGACTATTTGGATGCAGCCCTCAATAGGAGGAATTATAAAAAACATTATAAGAAAGAAGGTGGTGTTTCCTTTCAAGTATGGGGTTAGGGCGAGTCTTGTGAGTCTTAAGTTAGTTCATGGGTGATCTATGCACCACATTGGGTAGATAATGTACTAATTGTCTTCTTGTTTGGTTTGTACACTCTGAAACATTTGTGAATTCAACTTAAGAGTTTGTCCTTGTCCAATACAAAGTTTTTATGCTCCCATTTTGTTGGGAGTTAAGGAGCACACCTTAAGTTACATTCCCTACAAAATAAAATATTGAAAAAAATCTTTTGTCACCAATATCATTTGATAAATTGAAACTTATGCCGTTTAGTCATGGTGTTGTAAGGACCACCAATGTTTAAAAGTTCAATATTTGCTCCATAATAAGTATATACCACATTGATGTATTGAACATGGTTGGTAGGAAGGATTCCTTTCTTGCTTTTGTACGAGTGGATTTTCTTTTTTTTTTCAAACTTACTTCTTATCATTTCTTGGCATTTTCTTGTTGTTGTGCAACATTTTTCTAATGCTACCCAATGTCCCTTGGTGTCTCCTTGACACTACCTAATGTACCCATGGCATCCATGTTGGCCTCAAATGTCTTCCTACTACCTAAGTTGTTTTTTCTTGATATCCCCCAACATTTTCCTAACATTGCCCAAAGTCTCCATGTCATCCCTCAACATCTTCCCAACTTCCCCCCAACCCCTAAAATATATACATTCTTGAACCCCCATCCCTTGGGAAATATTGTTTTCTTTTATGGGCATGCAAGTACCCAATGTCCCCAACCGTCTCCCCAACACTACCCATCATCCCAAACGTTCCTCAATGTCTTCTTAACATCCCCCCCTTGTCAGGAAAAAATAATTCATGCTGTCCTAGTCATTGTGGAGCATGGACAAAATGTCTCCAAACCTTTAAAAAATATATCGAATCAAAATAATTCCAAGGATACACTATTCAAGACATCCCTTGAGTCCCAAATTCATCCTTGAGACATCCCCAAAAAATGGGCTATTGACAACCTTGGAATCAAATATTCACCAATGACCGGAGTGATGTACTCAAAGCTTGTGATCTGGTTATTGATTGCATTAATCGAAATACATCAAATTGCACTAGTTCAAGTGATAAGCTTGGAACTCTTCCTTTTTCATCATATGAGAACTTTTCCCATGTTTTTCTCCTACAAATAAGAGATCCACCAAATAAAAACACATTATGTTATCACATGCACTAATTTTGTAATCAGCCTTAGTTTATTTGCACCAACCATCCACAATTGTCATTTGTAAATTTTGCATAGATGAAAAAGGATCCTTTTTCATATGCCCATGTGATCAATTACATCATTATCATCAACCAAGAATTGTCATTTTTGCTACAAATATTGTATACTTAGAAATAATGGCTATGTTGTTTTGTTTTGTTAATGTAACAACAATTTATTGATGAAAATCTTGGCATAAGTGTGACCATTGAGCTTCTTCAAAGTATAGTGTTACTGTTTTTCCCCATCTATTACCCATGATCTAGGCCCATCACCATCTTTTGAAATGTTGGAAATAGTTTAGCAATATGCAAGTTTATTTTTGCTAGAAATGTTTGATTTTAAATTTGCATAAAAAACTAGCACAAATTTTCTAATGTATTTGGAGAGCATGTTCTAAGCGAATTTGTTCCTTCACAAAAGGTGAGGCATTTTGAAAAATGAAACATTCACTTTGAAAAACATTTCACTTTTTGCAACATTTTACCTTTTTTTAATGGTGTTTTATGTCAAGTAATGCTCTCAAAGTAGGCATTCCTAAAACAAATAGGGTTCTCACAATTCATCATCCCACATTTGTGGGATTCTTTTGTTCTTCAGCCATCAGCAGATTGGTCATGTGTTTTACACCAGGTAAAGCCCATGGATGAGGGATCTACAAGAGTTTGGGACCTGCCCTAGGCTCCTACCTTGCATAGGCCCTTTATTCTCGAAATCCCCTATCCCAAGGTCCTTACACATAAAACACTTGGAGAAATTTTCGAATTGCATGTGGAAATACTTTATGAGCATGAATATCCCTCCTAAAAAACATGAGGGACATTATTCTGACTAGTAAAAAATTAGAGGGATCTTACACCTATATCCTAAGCTTTAATAGTAGGTTATACCCTAAACCCTCCCTCCCTTACAAGCCTCATGATCTAAATATGTTTAGGTTGACAATAACTTGAGCCTCCTGCGTTACCATTGGTAAAGCCCAAGAGTGAGGGACATTCTCAAAATGCAGAGCTTGACCTAACTACCACCGTCTCCTAGACACCTTATTTGGGGAATGCCCCTTGCGTAGGGCTTTACCCTACACTGACAAACCTAAACTCATTCTTAGCCTCTTTAGACTCATCACAACTTACTTGAGACATTAGACTATTTTCAAGGCAGTTTGTTACATGCTTTTGCAGGCAAGATCATCTATTTCACCCAAAGTCAATTCTGCTATTTAGCACCTCTAATTATTGTATGTGAAGCAGCTAACCCCCAAAGGTTGGTGGAGGAGTGGCCAGTCTCACCAACCTTCTATCACCACACTAAAAAGCTTTTGATCTTTTAGAATTGATTGTACCTAGCATTCCATATAGAAAAATGTAACATCGAATTTCATTACTCCTATGGTTACTTGTTCAATTGTTCAATTTTGCTTTCAATATCTCATTTAACTTCCAGACTTAGCATGCACCTCAAGTATTCATGGTAACTTCCATACTCTCAGCAGTTCTGAAACATAACTAGTTGTACATGAGCTCTGAGGTTATGGGACACTTAAGAGGGTGAGTTATGAAATTCAACCAACCAACAACCAGGAATGTGCAGAGATATGAGGGACATACAGAAATGTCAACAGACAACAAGATTCATGACATATTTCAATAGCTTCCTATTATGTTAGAGAAACACTCCCTACAATCAGTTATGATTTAATTAACATGGCTCTAATACCATATTAAAGCTTGATCAATATCATATATAAACATAAACCTGAAAGAGATAAAAGAAGAATGAGTTTTCATCATAAAATGCTATGGAGCAACCCAAGTATTTTCTGTCAAAAAAACATAACCCTCTATAGAGACATGTCCTTTGTGCAACCCTGGACTAATTCTTAACTATTATGACAAATCAAAGTACTTTAGGCTTTTTTATTTAATCCTTTGCTGTTTTATAATCTGCATGAAAAGACATTAATTATTCCCTAGATTCAAAACCAGAAAATTCAAGCTTGTAAAACAATATGAATATTAAAAAATGAATTCATTATAGAACAAACATGTTAAAATTGTCCTATATTTTCATACCCTAGAATCTTCCAAGAATGTCAAAATAATAAGATATTAAATACCACTAAACTCTAGATAAAGCCCCACTAACAACCAAAACCTTGTTCACATTGAAATGAGTTCTGAACAAAACAAATATTTTCAGAAGAATAATTTAACACTTTATGTGTGTTTTTAGATCAATGTCAGAGATTATCAACCCTAAATAGATTCACACAAACAAAGCCTTGCACAAATATAGAATACATATTCACTTGTGGACATTAAAAATTCAACCCCAAAAAAAGAAAAAAGAATGGAAAAATTGGAAACAATTAGATAACACAAGGTCAGTTCTCATATACCTACAAAAAGTCTCAAAAGTAAACCCTAAACACAAGCTCGAGGAGCCCAAGAGTCAAGTGGTTGTCATAGTGCAATGGAAAAATTTAACACTCTGATATTCCTCAGATATTCTGTTTGTGATTAATTACATAGCGGAAAGCAGTATGTTAGATAAGGGTCTGCCTCCACACAAATCTGTAAGCTCAAAACATTGAAGGTCTGTCTGTTGCATACCACTTTGGCCCATCTCTCAAAACATAATGACTTGCACCCATGAATTCTGCAAAATACAACACCAGTCAACAAGGTAGATCTTACATGAAATAGTCATCATGTTGAAAGTCTGCACAAAAGAATAATTTTTTTCAGACAGACCAGATTGATTTTCTGTTTGACTAGAAAAGTCACCATTACTAACAACCCTAAGAAATGAAAGTAAAATGCTACACTGAATACGAAGAGACAACCAACAGACAGAGAGAGGTATAGGACATGCCAATATTTACAACTTGCACATGTGTGTTGTCTGCTCCTGTCTTTGCACGAAGGCATTGTCCAATTTTCCACCTACCCAGTGTATGCAGCCACCTGCACAACACAATGCCAGTTAACTTGTTTGCCAGAGGGATGTTACTGTAAGGACCAGCCAATCACATGAAGCCAAGTTTCTGTGCAGTTCACCGTCTGAACCATTTACTATCCAACAAGACAGTAGAGGTTCAGAGTAAGCAATGCGACAGAATGATGCTCAGTCACACCACTTGTATTGAAGCATTAAGAAACAACAGACAGACCACAAGAACAAGAATCTTCAATTTGAGCTTTTACAGTCAATGTTAGCATGAGGACTGAAAAGCCAAAAAAAAGAACAATAAATCATGGCACCATTAGGGTTGATGAATCTGAAATGCTTTTTGCGGCATTCAATATTCATGAAGTGCATATTAGGGTTGCAGAAGCACACTTCAGCTGCTACAACCAAGTAAGTAAGAAAAGGGTAGACAACAGCAAAAGAATGGAAGCTGGTCAAGTTAGGGTTGCAAATCTGAAGAAGAATGGATGTATACTATGGCAGCAGCAAAAGTTTTGGAAGCAGAAAAAGAACAAGGACAATGGAGAATGATGACATTAGATGGAGATTAAGGGTTGCTTGTGAAGTGCCAAAGAATCTGCTGTTCACATCACTTCTATCTGCCAGACAAACGAAGGCAAACATGTCTCTGAAAATGAAGCCCTCTTTTCTATCCACAAACCTGACAAAAGCCATGCGTTCAAATTCCATGGTTTTAAGTCTAGGGTTTAAGTCAGCTTGCAGCTTGGGTCTTGAACAAAAAGAAATTTGCAGAGCTCGCATTCTTGTACCTCAAATGGAGGGTTCCTTTTTGCCAAAATCAGGAAGGTGACCGAGGAAATTTCCGTTCAAAGTTCCGACAGCACGAAAACGTCGTTCCTCTGGAATATACTTGAAACCAATGATCTGCAACCGCACGACAGCATTGACACCAATCTCATTCCCAGACAGATCCTTCCAACGATTGAAAGTCGCCACCTCCGCCGGCCGGAACTCAAACCCATTCATCTCGCGACTTGCCACCATGATCTCATCCAAAGGACCACAATCCGCAAAGAAACCCATACCGGTAACCTTGGAAACCTGAGCCTCCACGATCTCCTTCACCACCGGCATGTAAACGATACACTTGAAATCGATCCAGTAGACCACAGATCCACTTCCGGAGCGGATGACACCTTCACTCAGATTCTCGATAGTGGTAACCGCGACGTAGTATCCATGATCCTCGGAGCATCTCAGCGTGTCAAGGTCAAGGAGCAAGCGACGGAATACTGCCCGTCGGGTATGCAGGTGGTTTCCAAGCTCATGCGGCACCAGCACCACCTGCCTTCGCATTGCGATCTCGAAGAACATCTCGTCAACAACTGCCGCTGAGGCAATGTACTCGTCGAACTGCGCCTTCTGTGCGTGCGCGACAACACTCTGGGCAACAGCGCTGTGTGCAAGGGAACGGAAGCTCTTGATACCTACCTACCTACCTACCTACAAGGCACTATTGCCGAGGCTACTGTGCTGCAAGTGGAAGGAAGGTTTTGGTACCTACTAGGTACCTAGCGCGAGTGTGCGTACGCGACAACACTACAGTGCGGCCTTTTTTTTTTCACTGGCGAAATTTAGCCAAAAAAGCGAAATGAAGAGATTTTGGAGGGTTTCCATTCCCAGAAATGAGGAAAAAATAAAATAAAATCGCCGGTGACATTTTTTTATAACTGGCGAAATAAAAGACTACAAAATCGAGAATGAAGTGATTTTAGAGGATTTCAATTGCCAAAATGGAGAAACAAATTATTAGAAATTGCCAGATTTCTATGTTTTGTTTTCAGTGTGCAATCATGAATATAGAAGGTTAATTAAAGAATTGTACTCCACGTCTAGTGCATAGCCATATTTGGCTAAATTTTCCTAGGGATGATCGCCAGTTTTAGACACCCTTCGCTGGATGATCGCCACTTAGGCTAGATTTTTTTTAATTATAAAACAAACCCTACTATTGTGTGCAAGGGAAGGTGTCGGTAGGTACCTACTAGCGCGAGTTGGTAGGTATGTAAAATCGCTGAAAACGTCCAGCTCCGAAAAGTGCCGTTTGTTCGCACTTGTCGCACCAATGATTGCAGAGTAGTTAAATTAGCTTTTTACGTAGGGAAAAGTTAAGAGTGACATTTTTGCAGTTTTACTATGTAAATTCGTACAGACAATGGGGTGGCCGCGGCCCCTGTCCTTTTTTTTCTTTTTTTTCCAATTTTGTAATGTCGAGAATTTTGCGAATTTGCTTCCAAAAAATTAGCAAAATTAGTTAAACTTTCAAATCAAAACAAAAGAATTCCAAAAACTTCCCAACTTGTCCTCCACATTTTGTCAAAATGTCAACAATTTTTTTTGGAAAAAAAATACTGCTGAGCTTGATTTTCTTTTTCTTTTTTTAATTTCAAATTTATGACACAATTGAAGTGGTAATCATCCATAAGACGATTTAGCCAAATTTGGCTACAAAATTATGGGAAAAAATATTAATCACCCTTCTATGTTTCTTGGTACCATTTTCCTTGATATAGAATCTAGAGATTTCTATTTTTCAAAATTCAACAATTAAAAACCCATATAATGTTTACTTTTTCCATTTTGAAAAAGAATTCA
>Ga0116230_10001293_pt1 | contig 23546 bp, 17 predicted proteins | sample S1TSphfallax_3_FD_88678 | JGI IMG/M metagenome (GOLD analysis project Ga0116230, IMG submission 88678) | Host-associated microbial communities from peat moss isolated from Minnesota, USA - S1T2_Fd - Sphagnum fallax MG | ecosystem: Host-associated > Plants > Peat moss > Unclassified | place... | reverse complement strand
TATTGATGATTATTTTAGCCATAATTATTTATGCATAGTTGGTTTAGCCATAAAATATTTATTCATTGGTTAGTTTGGCCATATTTATTTTATTCATTGTTAATTCAAACACTTTTAATTTAGCCATGATTGGTTTTGTCATAAGTATTTTACCCAAAATTAGTTTAATCATTATATATTAAACTATTTTTTTTCGATATGGTTAATTGAACCATAATTAGTTTAGTCATGGTTATTATTTCATAATTATTTTTAATTTTTGGTTGTTTGATCCATTATTAGTTTAATAATCATTAATTTTATCATAATTAATTATTCCTAGGTTAAATTAGCCACCTATTTAACTTATGTAATGTAAGTATGTGGCTAAATAACCAAAATAGAAGTAGTTTATATGTAGGTGTATTTATTTATACAAACTCTACCTATACTCCACCTATTTACTTATATTTTAGCCTATAGGTAACTTAATTATACAAGTTAAAATAAGTCATTTATATACCTATGATAAATTGTTAGTTGGTTAATTAGTTATTTACCTTAAAATACATTAATGAATGTGTAATTAAGTAGTTGAATATTAATTATTACAAATACATTATTGATAATATATAAAGAATTAAGTCAAATTTGTAAAAGTTAATTATAATTTGGTTGTAATTATGAATTAACAATATAGTACATTATAACTATCTTGATACTTTATATAATTCAAGGATTTATAATATGGTTATAATTATTAATTATAATTAAATAATTAAACATTGATTATTTTTATTTTTATTTTAACTTAATTAACATACATATTTACCTACTACCTCTTTATTTAATTAATTAATTAATTAATTAATTAATGTATCTTACATAGTTATTTAGGAATAATGTTGTGTGAATTAAAAAGCTCTAATGTTGTGTGGACATGAAAATGTTTCTCCTTCCCAAAAGTTTGTCCCATATTGTTTGTCATCTTTTCTAAATGATGAGCAATATAAATAGATGCACCATAAACATTCAAGACATAAAAAATATTTTAAAAAGGAAGACCCCTTGGGATGAGCCAATTGAAAAGGCCAAATTCAAAATAAAATAGGATTTTCTTACCTATGTTATTTAGGTGTAGGTTTAATTTAGATGGTGTACATTTGAGCCTAGTAAAAGTCATAATTTAGGTTGCCCTAACTTACTTTGGGCTTCTAACCTTAATTACTAGTTATAAATTTGTAAACCTAGGCCTAGGAGTCTAGGTTATAGGTTTTTTAAACATAGGTACCTTAAAGGTAGGTATCTAATTTTAGGTTTAACCTAGGTTGCTTAAGTTGTATCCACATGGCATAATTTAGTGGCCAATGTTTGAATGCCATGTGGCATAACATATTAACGAATGTTTAAACACCACGTTGCATAACCTAGCTGGCCAATGTTTAAATCCCAAGTGGTTTAACTTGGGTGGTCATTATTTAATTGCCACATGGCACTTGCTTAGTCAAAATGGTGTTTGATTAGTCAAAAAATCATTTGATTGTTATATTAACTAGTCAAAAATGCCAACGTAGGTTTTGACGTGCTCCCAAGTTCTTTAATGGACTAAAATGTGAATCTAAATTAAAAACAACGAAAGAGTAAAGGGTCAGGGGCACATTCCCTGGCTCGTAGCACTTTGAGGGTAAAGGGGTGTGTTGGAGCTCTGGGATGGGACTAGGAAGAGTGACAAGCATCAAATACTCACATGAACCTACACAAAACCAAACACAAGGTGGTTAGTGCATAATTGGAAAACTTTTGGTGTTAGGATGAGCCACAGGCAAATTCGGATTCACAAGACTCACCATTGCCTAAACTTGTGGGAAGCCACCACCTTCCCCCTTATAGTATATTTTATGTCTGGCAACGGGACTAGCACCCAAATATCATTTTGTCTCGGAACTCCCAAGTTTGGAGTCTCGAAATTCCCACAGATAAGACTCCCGCAACTTTGGGGGCCCATAACTTTGTGTGTAAACCTCTGATTGAAATGAGGTCTAAAAACAAATTGTAGCCCTCATCAAGAGCTTTTGAATGGTATGTTGCAAGCCACTTGGACACAAGGAAATCGGGATGATTTTGGACTTTTAGTGGTTGGGAGTCAAATTGGCAATTTGACTCCCAACCCTTCTTTTGGCCATGATTTTTGTTTTTAAGTGTCCAAATGGGTCATGCAAGCCCATTTTAAACATCTATGTTCCTAGCGCTTTTCAATGATATAAAGAACTCCCCAATCCAATGGGTTTTGACCCTTGTAATCATTCTTTAAAGATTTGAGAGTCCATCGAAATTCCAACTCCCAAAATGGGAGTTCACTTGGGAGTGTGAAGGTTCATTCCTTCACACTCTCCTACACTCCCGGGAGCATGAGGTGTGATTCTCGGCTTCCTTTTTGGCCCACACCCTTGCAAGCTTTTGCCTTGGTCGCGAGCCCAAGGCTAGGGTTGTGATAAGTTTGGTAAATGTATAACATTGACCATTAATGGGTGTTGACCGTCAAAATATATAACCTAGTTGAAGAATAGTTGAGAATTCCATTTTGCCATGACATTATGCCACATCAAATCAATTGCTTAACTATTTTGGTGGACTTTGTTTTTTAATGGATGAAATAGGGATATTGAAGGATGAAATATTACATGCATTTTGAACTGTACTTCAACTTTAATTATCATTACCTATATCTTACCTACATATTACCTACCCACCTACCTACTTTTCATTACTTACACCCTATATGCATGTTACCTACTTACCTACCTTTACCTAGATGTAATAGAAGGTCCCTAGGTAAATAATAAGTAGATATGTTAGGTCAAATGTAAGTAAGTAGGTTACGTAAACTAATTAGCTATAAGTAGATAGGTATTAAGTAACTAGGTAACTAGGCAAGGCTTTTAGGTCGGTACCTACTTGATTTTTGTTTAATCATGGTGTCATGACTCACAACCTATTTATACTTAATTTATTACTATTTACATAGGTCTACATAAGCTTTAAGTTAAGTAAAGAAGTTAATTAGACCTAGGCTAGGATAGTTAACTAAGCTAGGCAAGTTATTTTAGCTTAGCAAGGGTTCCATTTTGTGGTATAAAAAAATTAGAATATAATTTTATGGCATTTTACATATTCATCAAAATGCCACAAAATTAAAATTATACCATTTATAATGTTTTAAATTATATCATAAAATGTCATTCATTTATAAATGATTCCATTTATGCCATTAAATGTCATATATATATATAATGCCATAATTAATTATGAATGGATTGATTTAATGTGGCATATAATATGAATGGATGATTTAATGTGTCAAATAATATGGATGAATGGATGGTATGACATATAATAGTGGCAGTAATGTGTTGGCGAGAAATTCAAAGTTTGAATTATAGTTTCAAACTACTTGAAATGAATCAACTTACATAGTTGAAAATTAGTTGACATCCCAACTATAACCACATAATTCATCCATCTATGGATGAAGGGATTGCCCTTATATAATTTTGTAATTCATTTTGACCTTTATTTGCCCACTAGTTTGATTTTTTTCTCCTTGTTTATAATTTGTTTTGTTTTATCTTACTTTTTTTTAAGCCCAAGATTTGTTTAGAAGTTTAGATCATGTAGTTTAATATCAATTCAAATGACTGCATCATGCCTTTTGCATGTGAGGAATTCAAGTTTTTCATTTTGGGGTTATTGTTAAGTTGTTTTCTTTTTTATCATGTTCAAGTTTTTGTTTTTCCTTTTCATTACACTTTTTAAAAAACATTATTAAGCACATTAAGGTCATATGATGTCAAGGCAAGTGGATATGAATAACATGAGGAAACAAGCTTATGGAGTTCAAAAGCCACCACCACGCATGCTTCTTATAATTGCAAGTGCTTAAAAACTATTTTCTTTTTTTTTCTTATTTTCCCTTTACCAAGATATTTCTTCTTTTATTTCTCCACCATTTACCTTTAGTTAAATTATTTTTTAGCTAGGTTTTTCTTAAAACTTTCATTAAGGTAACTAGATTAGAAATGAAAAAGTTGTGGCCCCCCAAAGTAGGGGGGGTCAAGAACTCAAAACAACAAACCACAATCAGTTCTTTAACACCCAAAAACTTCCCTGTATGTTTTTATATTGTTATTACAATTCAAGATTATTTGTAAAACTTAGGGTGGTGCTCTTATAACATTTCAAATCATTTAAAATGAAGAAGAAATGAAAAAGTTATGAGCTTCAAAAGTAGGAAGGGTCCAAATAGAAAAAAAAAAAAAAAAAAACGTGTTTTGTAAGTATGAAAGTTTTTTTCTTCAATTCTCATTGGTTTTTTTTCTTTTCCAGTTCTAAAACAAACACTTAGGCAATGAAATCTAAACTTATGAACCTTTTCAACCATCAATGCAAATAAGGTTTTGATTATGTTTGTTTTAGTGATCTATTTTCAACTAATTTTCAACTAAATAATTTTTATTATATATTGATTAAGTTCAACTAGATTTCAATTAGGTTTTAATTATTTTTGTTGATTATGTATAAGGTAAGCCTATGATGTGTGTACCTTAAGATATTTAAAATTATTATAGGTTATACTTGAAGCTATTATAGGTTATTATACCTTATACTTTTTTAATTAATCAAGGTTTTACTACCTTAAGATAATATAACTTAAAATAACATAAAATATAACAAACTAAAATAATTTAGAATATAATAGAATAAACCTAAGGTAATATAACTAAAAATTTAAATTTTTTAAAGAATGATTTAAGGTAAAATAACCTATAATAGTTAAGGATAACCTAAAATAACATATGGTATAATAACTTAGAACAACTCAAATTACAATGGTTTAAAATAACCATAAATAGTTTAAATTATAATAACCAATAATAGCCTAGGGTAAAATAACGTAAAATAACCTAAAATAAAATAGGGTGGATTAACCTACATTAATAAAAATATCTAGGATATAATAACTTAAAATAGTAAAAAATAATTTTGAACAATATAAAATATTTTGGAATAGTTAAAAATATCTTAGTGTACAATAACTTTAAAATAACTTAGAGGTGAAAACTATGATGGAATCATGAAAAAAACCAAAAATAGACTAAAATGAAATTACAAAACATAACAATAATAGCTTAAGGCTCATAATGAAATAACCTAAGATAACTTAAGCTAGATTAACTTAAAATAACATATGAAAACTTAAGGTGGAATTACTTATAATAACTCATAATGATCTAAAGTAAATGATTTAGAAAAACTAAGGGTGGAATAATTTAAAATCATCTAATATAATTTAAGATGGAATCATTTAAAATAACTTTAAATAACATAAGGTAAAATAAACTAGAAAATTTTAGGGCAAAATAACCAGGAATAGCTTAAAGTATAATGACCAAAAATAACCGAAATTGAAATAACATATAATAACTTAGAATAATTTAACATATCTTAAGGTGAAATTGCATATAATAAAATTTAAATATATATTAAAAAAAGAACCCAAGGTGGAAAATTTTAAATAACATCTAGGGTATAACCTATAATAATATATGGTATTTAAAAAAATTACATTTCAAAACTTATTTATTGTAATGAATTAATTCAATTAGTAATGAATATTATATGTCAACTAATAATGAAATATGATGATTACATAATGACCTTATAGTGACATAACTTTAACCAAGGTGAAATAATTAAGGTGAGGTGAACTTATTTCACTTTTAAAGTCCCATAATGATTTAGGTTAGTGAATTACACCTCAGTTTTGTACACTTCACTTTTGAAATCAGATTTGAAAAATATGTTCTATAGTGTGGTTTCATAATTTTCAAACCTTGAATAATATTGGAAATTTTGAATTTTTATAATAATATATTATAATACATGTTCAATGATGCATACCACACTAATATGTATTATGAAAAATTCTCATTGAAATCATTTTTCCATGGGTCAAATAAGTTTTCAAAAATTAAAGTAAGAACATAATAGATCCCCAATGTTTCCATACATTGTTAACCTTGCATATATGCACATTAATACCCAATTACCATGACCCCTATAACTATTAATCAAAAGTACTTGATTTCCAACTTATCATTGAAGACTAACCCCCTAAATTTTCTTATGTATTTAAACTATAAAATGATAAATATTTAGAGGTCATTGTTTTATTTTTGCACCAATGCAAGCAACAAAGAACATAGTCACCTTCTCAAGGAAAATAATTGTTAATCCATGAGTGATGAACATTGAACCAAATATTCATAATTTAAAGTAATAACATAAACAATGTTTTTTTAGTAGCAAATATTTGCAACTTGTGACAAAAGAAAGGGTTGGTGATCCAACAAAGGGCTTCTTGGGAATTCTTGTTTAAAAATCACCATATCTTGGGGAAAAAAAACTACCAATCACTAGATTTAAATAGTGTGTTCATGTAGGTCACCATAACTAGGCATGATTCCGAAATGATATACTTTGCCATTTCCAAGAATGCAATGTAGTATTTGCTTTCCAAGTTTGATGGAGATGTCATGTTTGAGCTACCACGGTACTAAAACAAACTAGGGTTTGGTCGGTTCAATGCAAAGGATGGATAAGAGACACGATGGTCACCTTTGGTACAAAACAAAGACTATAAACATCAAGAATGGCGATGGTTTAACATTCAAGTGTTCATTATGTTGGCCATATTTCTTGCCAAAACTTGTAGTGTGATTATTACACAAGGACAATGCTTGCAATGAAATTGAATGGGAAGGAGTTGTTGAAATGCATTGGAGGAAGGAAAATAACCACTAGTTGGTACAACCTTTGTGTGGAGGCATTGTAAGCTTGCACTAATTTGCCTTACAAGGTGTTTGACTAGAATGTACCATGTTTTACATTATTCTAAAACCATGACATGAACTTATACCACCTTGGTACCCATGAACATCATGTTGTTGTAAGCCTTTCCAAAAAAACAAAGAGATGACACATGATTTCATAAGACAAAAGTACAAGAAAACACCCATTGCCACCCTTCAACCATTACTATGTCAACTATTAAGGTTTTTCTTACATCTAAGAGTATTGCATTTGGTGATGCATGCAACCCAAGTGGCAAGGAGAGGAATTTGATTTGTTGTTGGAATAATTCTTTCCTTTGAGCTTCTTAAACATTCAAAACCATATGAACAATATAAAGTTTAGTACTAAAAGCAAAGGTTCTATTGATCGAACCCAAGAACTCAAAAGGCAATGTCATTTTGATTACATCCAAGATAACATTTTAGTTGGGCAAGGTAATCTTAAGAGCTTCTTGTTCAAGATGTCCATGGATGGTCTTATTAATGACATCAATACTATGAAATGTATGTAGCTAGGAGGGGATTTGGCAAGATTGTGGTTGATGTTCCATCATTGCAAATGTGTGCAACAATGGACAACCATGGGTTCTTATGTCTGTGATCCTTTTTATAGTCAAATTGACCATTGCAATTTGTGACATGCAATATGAGTATGTAGATTCACAAATGTTGATGCGGACCATTTGTTAAGGTTGTGAAAAAACACGGTGTGAAAAATGTCAATTTTAAAATATTCATGATAGATTGTGTTCAAACCAATTTCAATGCAATCATAATGTTGTTTGGAAGTGGTGACCCAAAGGTTTTGATTGAGAATAATGAATGCACATGTTTTTATCATTGGGTGAATAGTCTTTTGATTGCCACATGAAAAAACTATTTCACCTTGTATTTCATAATAACCACATATAGATTTATGGTGATTATAAAAATGCCACAACATTAACTTTTGTAGAAGCACAATAGTAAACAATTTGTGTTTGATGGCTATCATTTAATGTTGCATTTGAAGAGAACATTCATAATGATTGGCTTACATTTTGGCATTTTTGTTATTATTAATGGGGGGAACATGTTAAAACAATAAGTTCTTGTTTTTAGTTATTTTGATGCATTATTACATATTTTCTTGTGGCTCAAATTTTCTATGTCATGGATTACATGTTTATATGCTACCATGGTTTATACATCTATAACTTATAAATTTTATTTTGATAGACCATGGACTTGCAATTGGGTGAAAACACAATTAAGTGGATTGTTTGGATTGTCACATATGTATTTTTTGGATTATAGATGAACTTAAAATGTAAAATCATATCACACATTAAAATTTTCAATTTTTTCATTTTCCATGTTGTAATAGACTTTAGTGAGAATCTTATTAAAAATTATGGATGAGTTTTAAGAAAAGAATGGATTCATTGTGGATTTTTGAAATGATGACACTATGTTTGTCACACATGGAAAATGAAAAATGTGGACTCAAAAAATATGTCATAGTAATATTAAAAATAAAATAAAAAATAGGCCACTATAAAATGAATAATCTAATTATAAAATGCATTGAAATTTTTCCAATATATATGTTTTCATATTTAAAAATTCAACTCATTGTGATTTTCTTCATTTTTTACATTTGATATTCCATTTCACATTGAAATCTTCAAATTAAAAAAAACAATTCTTGACCAATCACATGTTTATGGATATTTATAAGGTGATTTATTAATAAATGTGACCAAAACCATAGGGGATAATTATAGGATTTATAGTTTGATAATTGTTTTAAGTGTAAGAATTATAACTAGTTTACGATGTGGACTCTTCAAAATGTGAAATGTGAGCCACCTAACCATGTTCTTACCCAATTTGGTGGAATTGTGCATCATGAATGGTTCATGTAATTTAATAAAAATCTATTGATTTTTACGATACAACTAATGACCTCATTCAAACACTTTGCCAACTATTGAAATTTAAGGATTACCCCATGAGAAGTAGCAAGGGACATGGTTTAGACAATGATGGGTAACAAATTGATTAAAGGATCCTTGCAAGATGGAAAAAACCCTCAATAATTTTGGAATTTTTCTTCATTTCAAAGTAAAATGGTAGGTCTTGAACGGAAAGAAAGGTTTAACATATGTAAGCACAAATTTGGAACTCCACCAAGGTCTACTAGAAATTCACATCATAGTGGTAGAAATAAAATTTTTGTCCCTTGCCATTGTGTAACAATGTTTTTTACTTCTACACAATATGTTGTACTTCCATATATCAACTTTTCGATGCAAGTTTATTATAGACATAGGATTTAATAATGCTCAATTTGTGAATATGGCATCCATTCTTTCAATTGATCAAACAATGTCTAGTGCTAAAGAAGTTTCGTTTAAATCACAAGAGGTTGTGGAAATAAATTGCATTTAAATAGGATGACATACTAAAGACACAAAATTAGGATCTAGGGTCAAATGTATTGTAATTTATGTTTTTTTTGGGAAGAAGTGCAAGGTGTTCATTACAAAGGGGAGGAAGGAGATTCATGCCCTAATACATTCAAGTTTATTTCGACCTAAATCTCATGTGGAATCATAAGATCATAAGTTTTGGTTTTGTGTAAATGACATCCATAGATGTGTGGAAGGTGCCATTCAAACATTTGTCTTCAAACATCCATCCTTGCCCAATGTATGACTCGTGATGTCAAACACAAATTTCACAAGAATGAAATTATGAGTCTTGAAAAAACAAGTTTTCATTTATCAAAACATTCGTTCCCACCTAAAAGATTTTTTGGGGTCATGGAATTTATTGGAGGTGATGATCAATAACCAAGAACCTCCATTTAAGATTGGGAAAGCCCCATCAAAATATGATCAGAAGTCATTTCAATGAAGTGAACCAAATAAACTTGATGACTATAAATGGGAGTCAACCAATTTGATGGATGTGTCAATTTTGCATCACATTGATCTTCCTCCACTTGAAATTGAACATGTTTACACAATTTCAATTTTTGGTTCCATGCTACATGGCTATGTTTGTGATGTGACGATGAGATGTTACCTTGCTTGTAGTTGTTTTGATTTTATTTCTATGTTGTCATTTTCTATTGGAAATAAGGAAAAATATGTTCTATGCAAACACTTATACTTTATCTTTGCTAAAAGGATGTCTTGTGACCCAAAGATTGATATTTTCATTCACCAACTCACATTGAGTTGGAGTGAAGTTCATTGTTTGTTGTTGCAAGATAACATATGTGCTTAACATTGACATGTGATGAATTATTTTTATGGAAAAGTTGTGTCAGATGAAATCATTGATATAAATTTTTTATTATTAGTTTCATTTTGTACGCCATTCATAACTTTTATATTTAAAAAAGCTTCCATTTAAAAACTATTAAAGGTTAGAACCTTGTGAAGTTCATCTAAAGGGCATTTTGGTAATTACAAAACTACAAGTAGTAGGTGAGACATACTACATTCACAATTGTAAGATGTGACACCAATTATTTTGGTTAAGGTTTGGATCAAATTGTTGCAACAATTGTAGGAGGGAAAAAAAGTGAACACCTAACTAACTTAAGGCAAAGGGGAAATTATCTTGTTTTCTTTTTCTTTTTCATCATGCTTTAGTTTTGTATTTTGATTGACAATCATAATTAAGAGGAAGATTGTGTGGAATATGTGTGTGTTTGTTCGTTTTGATTATCTGAATGGTAATTCAATTACCAATGAATTTTTTTGTGTAGGTTATCTTGTATGATGTTAAGTACCATGTTGCACTCACAAGGCATAGGTGCAACTATTGAAGAGGATGCAATCTTATATATAAAAGCAACAGTGGTGTCTTTCTGTCTGTCTGTCTGTGGTGACAAACAAGGTAGGGCAGGGGTAGGGCAGGGCGGCCAGGGCAGACACTCGCCCACTGGACCTGCTGGCGGCCCGTAGCAACCGTCTGGGTGGTCTTCTTGTAGTGCAAACGTTTTCTTCTTGCTCTCCTTTCCCGCTTACGTCTCTTCTCCCTCTCTCGCTCACGCGCTCTCTCACTCTCTCTCCTCCCACGGTCGTAATAGCCTATAAAACTTATAAATATTGAAGAAAAAAATAAAAAAGTTAAAAGTTTCTAAAAAAAACTAAAACATGAACCAAGTTTAAAGAAATCGAGGGACTTCACAATGGCCGAAGGTCACGGGCACCCACTAGTAGTAATTATTTCATCTTTGGAGGTGATGTCTTAGTTTTTTGAGTAATAGACTATTAAAGTTGCCTTGACCAATTGCTTTTTGCATTGGTGGTATTGTGAAATCCAAAAAATGCAAATGACCCTTCTTGGCTTTTATTCATTGAATTGGATGGTGTGTGAAAAAGTTTCAAGGTGCTAGATTTTGTGCTAGTAGTGCTAGATGGTGGGTCTTGGTAATCCACCAACCAAAGTGGATCAACATTTTCGTATATGATCGTGTATTCCTATTTCTATGGTTTTTTTTCTCTTTATCTCATTATATGAATGCCTTGACAATTGCTTAAGGGTTCATGCCAGTAGTAATTGATAGGTTGCCTTGTGGATATCTTTTCCATAAAAATGTGTCCCTTGACATGTGCATGCGATCAAATAGTGAAAGATGAACATCATGGATGAATGATTCATATGAATGAATGTGGTTGAAAACAATTGATTAATGTAGATGAATATAGTGGATGATAGAAGACAAAATAATGTCAATAATCCACGAGCCTCTTTTTGTCTCATGGTTCATGACCTAGCTGCACTCCCTTTTCAAGTGCAAGATCAAGGTTCACACATGTTGGCTTGATTACAATCCATCACTATTTGCATCCATCCATGAATCCATCCACCCTTCCAAGACTTCATCCCAAGCTCCTTATAGTATTGTCTTATTTCGGTTCAATCCGTGAAATGGACTATTTTGCATCCATGAATAAAATCCATCCATCCATCCAAAACTTCATCCATCAAGGCACAAGCTCCTTATAGTAATGTTTTATTTCATTTCAATCCATCAAAACAACAATTTTGCATCCATAGACAAAATCTGTACATCCATCCATCCAAAAATTCATCCATCACGGCAGAAACTCCTTATAGTAATGTCTAATTTTGGTCAAATCCGTCAAAACAGTGAGGTAATTTGCATCCATGATATAAATTCATCTATCTGTCCAAAACTTCATCCATCAAAGCACAAGTTCCTTTATAGTAATGTCTTATTTCGGTTTCAATCTATCTAGGTCCGTGGATAAGAATCCATCATCCATCCATCGAAACCTTCATCCATGAAAGCACAAGCTCTTTATAGTAATGTCGCAATTCGCCGTTTTGTGAGGGCGATTTGGTGCGGTTGGGTGCGTCACATGCGACGGGGAGCGTGGCGGCGGCGGTGTGACGAAAGTCTGGCGTGCTGCTCGCTCGCTGGCTGGCAGGAGGTACCACTGAAAAGGGAATGCGTACAATCCCCCTCGTACCATTCCGCTGCTTGTTGTCAATCGGATGTAGCACAGTTTCTTCTCTGCAGTGATCAATTTCTTCCTCAATTGTTCCTTGGTGTGTGTGCTATTTTGTTTTTGTTTTGTATTGTTTTATGTAAAAGAGAAAGCGAGAGAGAGAGAGAGAGAGAGAGAGAGAGAGTACACACACACACACACACACAGAGGGAGACAGAGACACACAGAGATAATAGAGATACATACATACATATACGCACATTCGGAAGAACAGGTCGGGATGGAGATGATTGGGGAGAAGGAAGGGGCGGGGGTGGACTATTTGGCGGAGGAGAGAGCGGGGGCGCAGTTTGATTTGCATAGCATGAAGCTGTTTCTGGCTGGAGGTCAACATGCGTATGATGTCTCTAAGCGCATGGCAGACCTTGTAGCTAACGACCCGGTGGGTAACCTTATTGCCATCATCGGTGCTCTCCATCTCACAAATCTTCTTTTATTTTTTCTGTATAGTATGTACGTTTCGAAATTTTCACCAAGATGTGCATCTCTCTCTCTCTCTCTCAATTACAACGTGAGATAATGCCCTAAAATACTCCTTGGTGAACTTTGGTGCCAAAATGTGACGACCTAGGAAGATTTATTGTAGGCAAGATGAACTGCCTCCTGTCCCCAAATTCTCTGGATTCTTCTCTTACCTTTGGACTGGAAAGCTGACTGATGATGGCCTGGATTCTTCACCAGGTTTTTGCCAAGGAGGACAGGGTGAGAGTACCCCGGAAGGAACACTACAAGAATTCTCTGAGGAAGGCTGGCCACGCTTGGAAGACCATATTGGAGCAGGGTTTAACTGGTACATATTTCATTACCTGAAGTTCTCATTTAGGTGATAAGGTTTCAGGAGTTTTAAACCTGAAAGAGCTTGAAATGTAAGCTTACTGTCATGATCACACCCTTTGTCACACAAAGAGGAAGGTCTGACTTTTACCAGATTCTGCCTCTTTTGTCTTTGTCCATCAATTCAGAAAGGCCCTCTGTTGTATTACATTTATGCTTTTGAAAAACAAATTCAGTTATTGGATTGATGATTGGGGGTAAGGTTAGAGGATGGTGACAGTGTCAGAGTTTTTATTTGCTCTTTACCTGCAGTGTTGAGTGTTTTCTGTTCTCAGCATTGCAGTCTGCAGTTTTTGGTGTTCTGTCTTGCCACATCAAGATGAATGGGACTTGCTTATCCAACAATTCTTTTTTTGAGAACTCTTTCTTGGACCACACACCTGGTGTTGAAGTTGGATGTTACATTTTGTTATCACTAATTTTCAAAGACATAACTGGAGTAAGCTTGTTTTGCTAATTGCTGTGTCTCACAATGAGAGGTGCTGTATGGTAGTTCAGTAAGTTGCATCAATAATATGGTTCTCTGCACACAGAGGAGGAGGGTATGAAGCTGCGAGCATTCATAGATGAGCCCACTTACACTGATCTCCATTGGGTATAGCCTGTCAATAACTCTGGTCCTCTACATTTAACACTCCCACATTCTATAGCACTCATCTCAGAAGACATCCTCATGTTTCTTGATATCTCTTGCAATGCTGTGGATGGAATAGGTACTAGGTCAAATATGCAGGATGGAGACCTCAGCATGTTCTGAGATCCAGTTCCAACTGCATATGATCAGTCTTCACTTATGTTTATACTTGCTCATGCTTTTCTAGTGCTATCCCCATGGAGCCTATCATTTTGTTTATCATTTCTATGCCATTGTAGTTCTTTGGTGTTCTGTTATGAGGTCACTTGCAATCAGTCTTAGCTTGTCCTGCAAACCACGAACAGCTGTGTGAAAGTCAGTGGGTGGGATTGGGGTAGGGTATGTTCATACCTGCACTGAAAGGCCAAGCCACAGAGGAACAACAGCAAAAGTGGCTCCCAAAAGCGTACAAGATGGCAATTATTGGGTGTTATGCACAAACAGAACTTGGACATGGCTCCAATGTTCAGGGCCTGGAAACCACTGCCACATTTGATGCGTCAACAGATGAATTTGTTCTCCACAGTCCCACTCTGACATCTACAAAAGTGAGTACAAGAGTCCGTACATCTGCAGCAGTAGATAACTGGCAGTTCCCGACTTAGTTGATTGAGGCTTGTGTAAATGCTGCAGACTGGTCTTATGTTAAAAGAGTAGAGATGATGCACTAGTTCTTCCTTACATTGGAGTGTAACTTTCTGTTGGACCACATATCAACATTAGCAGGGGTGATGGGCACAGTGGTGGCCAGGTGGTCTTGGCAAGGCATCCACACATGCTCTTGTGTATGCACGGCTTATCACAGACAGCCAAGACTATGGTGTTCATGGTAATCCCATTCGTGGAAAAAACTGCATTTGTCTTTTGAGTAATGAAGGACATGTCCTTCTCATTTGCAGGTGGGCAATATTAGTATGGTTATCTGTGGAGGACGTTCCAATGTAAATGAGGCATTTAGCAATTTTATCCAAATTTTAGCTGCAGTTGCAAGGTGTTTGTCATAATGTACATGAACAACATAGTGTGTCATTCCATGTGCTGGACAATCTGGCATTTTCTGCAGTTATCTGGAAGAGATGTTGTTTGTGAACAAATGCAATTCTGGTCAAAATTTGGGCGGCACAGTTACTGTGCAGATGTGGTCTTCTGAAATGTACTGTTCTTTTAATATGTTCTGTTTCCTTTTCTTCTGTGGGTGGGTGGTTGGGGTTTGTGGAATTTGTGTGCAGCATTTATTGTACAAATTCGGAGTTTGGAGGATCATACACCACTACCAAATGTTACAGTTGGAGACATAGGTGTGAAGTTTGGTAATGGGGGTTATAACTCCATGGACAATGGTCTGCTGCGCTTTGACCATGTTCGAATTCCTCGAGAAAACATGCTAATGAAGTACATGGTTGCTTTTTGCACCTTGCATAAGTATACCATGACTTTTAAAGATTAGCTATCTCTCTTGAGTGCTAGCCAACATCATGACCAAGGCCTCCAGTTGCTTCCAGAACTGTGATGGAAACTCATGATGCAGATGTCTGTCTCTGTAATGGTTTACACAAAATTTTGGACATATTATTATAAACTTATTTACACCCACTGTTGGGAACAGATGGAGTCAGTGGGGAGTTAGGGTAGGTTGTCACTGCTATTCATAATGAAGGTGATGGTCTGACACTTTGTGAGTGACACTCATAGGGTTATGACTGCACTCATTCTTGTTCTGTTGCCTTCAAGGTGTTCTTGGGACTTCTTTTGCCAATCTCACAGATATACATGTGCTGAAATCTCTAGGGTAAACATCATCAGTTTCAATGTCTTGAAAGCTATGTGTTTCTAGCAAGTCAAGTTTGCAGGTTATTGTAGGGAACCAAGTAGATTGAGATCTCAGTGCTCATGATGAGGGTGCCTTTTGTTGGCCTTTTGTCAGGTGAAATCTCAGGCAAGCTTTGATGAATGCCCTGGTTCTGATGTTTTACATTGGGGTGGACACAGGCTAGCAACAGTCACAAAAGAGGGCAAGTACATACGATCAAACAAACCTCGTCAACTAGGATATGGGGCTATGGTTTTTGTCCGCCAAGGCATTGTAACTGATGCCTCAATCTACCTTTCTCGTGCTGTTACCATAGCTGTTCGGTACAGTGCTATTCGACGTCAATTTGGCGCAAAGGATGATAAGCCTGAAGTTCAGGTTTGATGTACTCTTGTACTTTCTCATGTAGTTCAGGTGGTTGCTGCTTGCTTGTAGAGGGACAAGCTAAAATAAATTTCAGTTGCCCTCACAAGCTTCTTGCAGCTTGAATGAGGATACTATTGACTTTTGTGATTAGCTCTGTCTCTTGAGTGCTAGCAACCAACATGCCTGAGTCTTCCTATTGCTTCTGGAAATGCAACAGAAACTCAGGACACATATGCTTGTATAATGGTTGGCCAAAATTTGGGCTGGATATTTGTAAACTCATCTGCACCCACTGTTCTGAGCTGATGGAGACAGTGGGTAGTCATGGCAGGTTGTCACTGCTGCTCATGAAGAGGTGATGGCCTGACACATTTGTGAGTGACACTCATAATGTTATGACTGCACTCAGTGTCATGTTGCCTTCAAAGTGTTGTTTTGGAGTTTTCTCTGCAATCTCATAGATATGTAGGTTGCAGTAGACTAGAATCCCAAATTTCTTTCAGTAGCACAGAATGGTTTCCATCATCAGTACATTCCAAGTGTCAGTTCAGGCTTCAGGTTTTCTTAGTTTTCATGCTGACTGGACTTCTGCATTCACATGGTCCTAGCTAACATTGAGCAGCTCAGTAGTCAGGACTCATGGCTACAGAGAGTTCAAAGAGTATTAAAGACTGATGTGCTTCTGAATTTTTGTAAGTTGAAATCCTGCTAGATGTATTCCAGCTGCCCATAGTGTTAGTCAAAACAACTGTAATGGAATGACCTTTGACAGGAGTTCATTGTCAAGTGTGTGAACCTATGCTCTGTGTGCAACTCCACTGCCTTTTTGCAGCAGTTAGAACATGTTGCCACCAGACAGGCACAAAAGTTCTATTTCTGGTTTGTCTAATGAAAGAGTTGTTTCTATGGGGTACTGTGGAGCATTGCAGGTTATAGACTACAGAACACAGCAGTACAGGCTATTTCCACTGCTAGCCACGGTGTATGCATACCGAATTGTGGGATTCTGGATGAAGTGGCTATATGCAGATGTGACAGAAAGGCTGAATAATAATGATTTTTCAACCCTCCCAGAAGTCCATGCTTGTACTGCGGGCTTGAAATCTATGACGACGGCTATCACTGCAGTAAGCCTTCTGTTGCACTGCATGCCTTTGTCTTCATTGATATTGGATAAATATGTTTCTAAGCGTGATCTACAAACATTTTGGGAGGGTGTGTTAGGATGGAATAGAGGAGTGCCGCAAGTTGTGTGGAGGGCATGGTTATTTGTGTGCAAGTGGCCTTCCAGAATTGTATGCTGTATATGTTCCAGCTTGCACATATGAGGGTGACAACAATATTCTGCTTCTTCAGGTTCATTATCTCCCTTCATATCTTTCTATTCATGGTGATTGTGGTAATCCATGATTTTGTTGGAGCTGCTACTGCAAATGGATTTGGAGAGTGCTAAGAAACAAGTGGTCATTTGCAAATGGCATGGATTGCAGTGCAGTGTCTTTCCTTCCCAGGATAAGAATCATGTCACACCTGAACAGCCTTTTGGTTTATTTCACTTACCTCCAGAGCATCCTCTGATCAGCTCTCTTTGGAATGAGACAGATCTCAGGACACTTCATCAATGGATGAATTGGATCAACTGCAATATGAGATTGCTTCCATTTTTGGACTTCTGTGTTGATAACCCAAAGCATGGAAAGTGTTAATGGCTGTCAAATTTGCATATCTTTTGAGGGCAGGTTGCACGTTTTCTTTTGAAAACTCTTGCACAGGCGGGCAGTGGAACAAAGCCAGTGGGTACTGCAGCCTATCTGGGGAATATCCAACATCTGACATCTGTTAACTGCAAAGTATCTCAAGGTGGAACTTTGCTAAGGCCTATTATGTTACTTTCCCTGAACCTCCTGTTAATCTTAGTTATGAATTTGCTTGAGATCTAATGTTCAATCAATCTTTTTGTTAAAACTTACCCTTCAGGTATACCTTAACTGTTTAAACTTAAATCTGTTTAGCTTGCTGGATTTTGAGCCTTCCATGTTTACAGGCCATAACATCTCTGGCACCTTGTCAAATTTTGAATGTGCATAATTGTTGTGATGACAATGCCAGGTGAAGACTGGCTTAACCCATCTGTAATGCTGGAGGCATTTGAGGCAAGGGCTGCTCGGATGGCAGTTGGTTGTGGCATGCGTGTGGCAAAGGCTCCAGACTCAGAATCTGGTGAGTATTTTCATGTATACTTCCACAGACCTTGTGCATGGATTGGCTAATGTATTTCACTGCAGTCATTGGCACAACAAAGTGATGTCATTTAGGTCATCGCCTCGATTTAGGTTCCATGCCACTGATTGCACCCAGATGGGTGCACATATTGATTAACATTTATGAAGTTATCTTTGGATGTTTACCAGTCATTTTCTGGAGCCCTCAAGCCACTTTCACAATTAGACCAGCACAGGGTCATATGTGAATCCATGTCTTGAAGTGGTGTATACTATGTATGGAGCTGTTTCCTCAGTCAAGATTTGAAGGAGAGAATCCTTGTGTCTATGTCCTGGAAAGTGCATGATTCCAAAGGGATTCTGGCATCACTATTTGTGTTTATGAGTTGTGCAGCTTTTGATGAACTTTCACCTGAATTGGTGGAAGCAGCCCAGGCTCACTGTCAGTTGATTGTTGTTTCCAAGTGAGTTGCCATCTTACTCAAACTTGATTGTGATTTAGAGTTTCTAAGGTTCATGGACCTTATTTTTGCTAGGATGATTTCAGTTTTCCTGTCATTGGCTCTGGGTTTTTCAACTTGTTCTTTACTTGTAGATCACTGTTGAAATTGTCAGAGATTCTTTACTTTGCTTCAGATGGTAAGTTACCAAAATTCTTCCTGCATTGATTGCTGGCCAAGAGTTGCTGATCATGACCACCAGCTGATTTGAGAACTCATGAGAGCTAGTTAACCTGGAGGGGAATGAGCAATCTTTGGGTGAACATAATCATGGCAAATTGCTGATTTTGGGTGCTTGGTTCAAAATATGGACAGGTTCATAGAGCAGGTACAGAAGGACATACCAGGAGAGGGGGTGAAGCAGCAGCTTGAGGTACTCTGCAATCTGTATGCATTATCTCTTCTTACAGCACATTCAGGTGACTTTTTGGCCACTGGATATCTGACAAGCAGGCAGGTGTTCCTTGCCAAGGATCAGCAGAAGGCTTTGTTTAGTGCTGTAAGTGATCTGAATCCATCCTGTATATACTGGATTTGTCTATGAATATTTGGTCTGCAGAGTATGGTATCATATGTATGCTGCTGCTTGTATTCCTTATATCTTGTAATGAGGAGTAATTTTGTTTAAAGATGTCAGTGCGACTTGAAGGGGGATTGAAGGGCGATACTACATTTAGAGAACTGCTGAGAATTGACTTCTGATTCACTGCAGAGCTTTTCACACACATAATTGAGGGAAAAGGTGAATGTTCAAAGTAACTGAAGTGTGTATGTGTTGTTCCTGACTTTGCAGGTACGTCCAAATGCTGTTGCGTTGGTTGATGCTTTTGATCACACTGACAATTACTTGGGGTCAGACCTGGGTCGGTATGATGGGGATGTGTATACCCATTTGTACAAAAATGCATGGAAAGACCCTCTGAATGAGTCTGTTGTCACAGAAGGCTATCATGACTACCTGAGGCCAGTTCTCAAACAGCAACTCTGGGGCCCTGCCTCTAAACTCTAATTAACTTAAATGGCCATTTGTAATCTTAACTCCGTCAGAATTGTTGGCATGCACTGCCTTGCTCTTGCAGGTGAGTTTGAGCAAAAAGTAATCTTTGGGGCAACTGATGGACTTGGAGGGGGTTGGGCACAATGGTCTGGTTGGATCTAGCTCCAGAACATCGGAATCCTTTGTAATGCCTAACAAGTGGTTGGATATTGTGAGGCGATGCTACTGCATTACAATAAATACTCACAGCTTAAGCTTTTGGTGAGATCTACAGTGAATAATAACTCCGCAGTTGTCTCCATCAATGGCCATTGTCTCTGCCACAACTGCTCCTTTCAATCTTATTCCTTGCAACAAGAAAAACCATGGTCTGCTGACCAAGCACGGCTAAATGTCTTTTGGTGAGAAATCCTGCATCTAAAGTACCTCTAAATATGAGTGTATTGTAACATGACAACTCTTCTTTCTTGTTCAGCATTATGGCAGAGTTCAGAAATAGTGTGGACCTGAAAAAGAATGCTGCATAGGTCTGCAGTCTGCAGTCTGGAAGCACTCTGGAGATGCCGAGGGCAAATGTTGGGTCTGATGGTGAAAAAGCTGCAAATGAACTCCTTCACTGCTTTAGTGGTCTTAGATGTCTGCACCCACAGGTTCACTCCATTGCTACCAACAGTGAGGTGCGAAACCTGCAGCTGGTGCTTGAGAGGTCTGCACCAACAGCCGAAGGTGTAAAATCTGTGTCACCCATGTCCTGAAGTTAAATTGCATAGCATCAAATAGCTCGGGTGGCTCTTCTTGCTCAAAGTTGGAACTCACTGTTGTTTGGTTCTCTGTTTTAAAATGCTTGTCCTCTGGAAACCCAGAACCAGTGGTTTTTTGATTTTGAAACATTAAAAAAACTGGAACTGCCAGATACTAGCAAAATCAAATACCCACCCAACACAGGCCAAGACGGTGTGTCTGGTACCTGTAGGCTGTATGGTAATGTGCTCATCGGATTGATGTTCCTTTCTGTTGGTGGCTACCCACCAGTGAGGTTAAAAGCCTAAGAAGAGGGATGTTCCATTTCACAAAGTGCTTGTGTGTGAGGTGGGCCTTGTACACTTGTACAAGTGGGAGAGCCTGCCTAATGGGCAGCGAGGGGTGTTCCATTTTGCAAATTGCTTGCACACTAGGTGTGCCATGTATACCAGTCCTGGTGGGAGAGCCTGCCTAAGGGTAAGCCTTGATTTTTATGTCCTGTTGCCTGGATGTTACCCTACACTTGCAGCTATTGGACAAAAAAAAGTATAGGAGGATACAGTGTTTTTTTTTTCTGGCAAATTTTCACATTGTGGCAACAAATGTTTTTGGAAGATTTTATTTTAAATTTGAGGTGCCCCCCCTTCACTCCGAGCTAAAAATTTGGAATTTTTTTTCTCAACTTTGAAATCACACCCCAAAAAGAAAATCTTGGATGCCATAATGTTAAAAATGTGCCCATGACTTTAATGCAAAATAATGATCACAACAAAATATTCAAACTGAGCAAAGAGATCATGCTGCCTTTTGCAAAGTCTCATAAACTTCTCACTAATTTTGTGATTAAGCATAAGATGTAAAATTGAACTTCTCCACCACAAAATGACATTGGGCATCAAGTGGAAGTATGGTGATTTAAAATCCCAATTATGAGGTCAATTTTTTGAAAATAAAATGAAGTACAAGTGTATTGCATGCTCTTGCCCTTTGGGCAAGGTTCCAAACTAAGCAAAATCCCTAGTCTCAATATTGTTTCAATATTCATATGTTTTAATGTTAATCATTGTTGAATTAATATGAATTTTATAGACATTCTTGGTTGTGGATGTGGGCAATTACCAATTTTGGTCACTTGATTGATAGGAGAGTTTTTTTGGGGACAAACAGAGAACCAAAAATGAATTTCAGTCAATATTTGGATTGTGTAAGAAAGCTTGAAGGGCAACATGCATAAATAAATTTAAAAAATAACAATTCTACCCTTGAAATGATTTTTTTCTTTTTTGGTTTTACCAGGGAATTTCAGGACTTAATGCATCATAGTTGGCTGAATACATGTGAAAACTAATGAATTTGGGGATTCCTTTAGATTTACAAAAGTTTTTCTTAATCTAGTGAAGTTCCAATATGATATGATTCTCATCATTTCATAAGCAGATATTTGATGAATGGGTTATCCTCAAATCAATGATTTGACTTTCAGAATACCGGCTTTCTTCAATTTGGTGAAGACCTAAACCCTCCTCACCCCCTGGCAGGAAAACGAAGCAGCATTCTATCTGAACCAATTATAGCTGTGTAAGTTTGGATTGATGCAGCAGGGGTCACAACGATGGCTTTGAGAGCACCTACCACTAGCCATGGTCTGGAACAAAATAACTCGTAAAATTCTGTTCTCATCACACTCACTGTGGAGTTACACTTCTTATTGACGTTTATCACTATATAAGTTGATAACGCTTCGAATATGGAGTGTTGGGTAGTCCCTTTTGCAACTTATTCCACATATCAAAAGCGTTCTCGATGGTGACAAGTCCGTTCACAATCACACCCTTGTCGATCAGATGTTCGACATCTTCTTTCTTCTTGATCAGCTGTCCCATGAGTTGTATGTAATTTGTGAATGGACGATCACCGCCACGCCAGAGGAGATCAGTTTCATCAAACATTTCGTACATCGTCAGATTACGAAAATAGCTTTCTGTCCGGTCTTCTAGAATTACTATTGGCAGGCATAAGCAGCCATTTTCAAAAGCCACTTTTTCCAGCATTCCACAACACTTTTCGATTCGAATACCGGCTTTCTTCAATTTGGTTGCAGACTTAAAAATATAGTCTTGGTGTTCTTGGTGTTTTTCTGTATTCGACGTCGAACATATGTTGATCAGCCTTTCGTCGGGAGATCGTTCTGACGGATTATCAGGCTTCTGATGGGCTCCAGACTTTGTGGCACCGACAAGATGTGGTTTGGTTGCATTCTGGCTGTCGAATTCGAACATCGCAAGCAGTTGTTGGTAAAAAGACGCCCGACCGTTTGTGGTGGTTGCTTGCTGACGGGTTGCTCCACTACACTGGTTGTAGGCGTACACAATATTCGGTCGGCGCAAGAAAAGATGTGTCCACATTTTTCTAACTCGCCTTCAAGAAACTTGGCCTCAATTGAAGCTTCGAATTTCTTTTTGTCATTAGTAGGGCCTATAAGGACACTGATGCACATTTGTTTTGCGATAGCCTTCAAACTAGAGTCCAACAATTGTTTTGGTGAAAATGGATCCGGAATTTCTCGTTTCCTCAAACTGCGTTTCTTCTGATCATTCAGTATTTCAGAACATTTATTCATGACCTTCGTCAGCAAAGCCATTGGAACTTGATTTTCTAGCAAGAAAAGGTCATCTGATAGCCCAATGAACGGCATGTTAGAGGACGGCATTTTAGGTAGCGACAAGCTGTCCATAGCTTTAGTATCCTTGGCCAAGATATTGACCAAAATAGAAGAACCATCTACGTGACGTGTAAGTACTCAAAGTAATGTCAAGGCATCTAAGGTTAATAGATACTGCACTTCCTTCCTGTTGAAGATAGTTACACGATGATCTAGACCGTATGAACTCATTGTCTCTTCAGGATTATCCACAACCTCGGCACAAAATGTGTCCCATGTAAATGGTTTCAGGTTGCATTGTGCAGCTAATCTTAGTTTCATACCTTCTGATTCAGGGTACGACGTCACGGTTG
>Ga0116230_10001292_pt1 | contig 23548 bp, 15 predicted proteins | sample S1TSphfallax_3_FD_88678 | JGI IMG/M metagenome (GOLD analysis project Ga0116230, IMG submission 88678) | Host-associated microbial communities from peat moss isolated from Minnesota, USA - S1T2_Fd - Sphagnum fallax MG | ecosystem: Host-associated > Plants > Peat moss > Unclassified | place... | reverse complement strand
GGTCCTACACTCAGCAACGCAAGGATGAAGCAGTGGAATCCTTTGTGCAAGCCTTTTATGCTTTGAGTCTGAAGTGATCTCTGTTGGCGAATAGAAGATGGTGGCAACAAACTGCTCAGAGTTCTTAAGCTCTGAGAGATTTGGGCCAGAGAGAACCAGTACCCACCAGTGGACCATGAAGGATGGATGGTAAGTGGTCAGGAAACAGTTTTCTGTTGGGTTCCAATTCCCTGACTAACCACGGTGGCTAGTTCAGTTGCTTTTTTTAGCTACCTACTTATTCACTTGTTAGCAGGTAGGTAGCAAATACAACCCTTAACTACATATAAACAATCTACTTACCTTGCAGTCACCTGTTTTCCTAGGTATCTACTATATATATGACGTACTTCTTATTGTGGAGGTGAAACCAGATGTTAACTCGGTTGAAGTTGATCCACAACTGAGCCATAATGGGCATCCAGTTCATGGTGCACTGGTGGGTGCTGTTACACTCTGGCCAGAGAATCGCTGTGAAATTCTCACAGAATGGTGTGAGTGTCACAGTTCTGTAACATGGTCAACTGCAGGGTTCCTTTTGACTGCAACCAGGTTCCGATATTAGTTCGAAGTTTTTTCAGACTTTAGAGGGAAGATTTTGGGCATGGTTATAAAAGATTGTTTGTCCATAATCCATTCATAGACTCTAATGATAATTCAACTATCACAAGTTCAGTCCTAGGATATATACATATATTAGGCCCCGAGACAAACCTGCAATGCATCAGGGCAATGGGGTAGAATGGTAAATGAAAATGTTCTAGAAGGAAAGGTAAGGAGAGGTATGTGACACACATCTCTACTACTAGTTTCCGTAGATATTGGTAAGAATAATTGGCATCTTCTCTGCTATTAGAGAGCAAGAATTGTCGATGCTCCTGATGTTGGGTGGTTTCTTGTGTTGCATGTTTGTTGCACTTTCTTTAGCTATGGTTTGTTGCTAAAGCTTGTTACTGGTTGTGCAGCACCACACGCCTTCCCACTCATCCCAAAATGACATGAATTGAGCTTTCTCATTTTTGCAATAGATCAAAAATGTTGTGTTTCTCAGTTTGTACAATACAGTAGTAACCTTTCAGGTTCAACAATAATTAAATTAATTTTGTTTGTAAATGTCAGATTTTCTAGAAATTATATGTTTGAAATGTCAAAATTTAAGAAAAACACAGAGGAGGGAAAAATACAAAAATTGGTGAAAACCCATATTGGTGGAACATTCTGTGTTGTCATTTTTGTAAAAAGAGAGAGTAGGAAATGTTGCAAACAATCTCATTATGGTATAGGTTGAATGTACAAAAAACCTATCAAAGAAGCTTCCTATATTTATTTCAAATTTTTAGCAAATTATTATTACTATTGCCAAATTAAATTTTGAAATTAAAAAATTATTTGGCACCCAAGTGCCAACCCTGAAAAGGTTCTGTATAGATGTGTATATTTTGGTCCTTCTCATTCTCAACTCAATAGCCATGTCAAACACTAATTTGAATATTTCTCTTTGCTTATGGTTTTAGTCTTTTGGACACATTAAGGTTGGGGGTGGTACAGTAGTATGTGTCATTTTCTTGGCCTCATTATAGGCTAGTACATAATCTTCTAGTGATGATCATGCACTGAGAGAATGGTGACCATAATGTGCAAGTATTGAAGATGAACTTTTTAAAAACCCATTGAATTTGCTTTGTAGACCATAATGTCATGGAATGACCTTGCACTTGACCTTTCTGTTGGGTGTGTTGCCCAGCTCACCTTCACAAGTGCACCTAGTGCGGTTACCCAACATAATGTGCAAGGGCTTCTTAACCATTCCATAGTGCATACACCCACTTTACTAACTCTGTTATCAACATTGTCTTTTAAATTAATTGCTAAGGTGGGTGCAAAAGCTACTAAATCTGTTTGTATCTTCCTCTTCTAAATGGTGACAAATCTTGCAATTTTGTTTACTACAAAATTTGGTTTACAAGCTTCTAAAGGGGGGAGGAAAAAAAAAGTTGTCACATTTCTCTTGGATTTCAAGTGAAATGATGAGGTGGTGTTTGCAATTCTTTTCAACAAACGTGACTTTCACTCATGGAAATCTCTCATACTTTGCATTTGCTCGTGAATCTCTCCCTCACTATAAAGCCCAACAATATGTCATTAGATTTTCTCTAGAATTCAAGAGCATGATGAGATGGTTGCAAAATTCTTTACAGCAAAGTTAGATTCGAATATGGAAATACTTTTCTTGAAAATCTACTCCTCAAGAATCTTTCTACAAGCCCAAAATTTTTGTCACATTTTTTTCCTTTTCTCTTGGATTCAATTAAGACTAAAATGTGATTTCTTGAGTAAAACCTTGATCTTTGAATCTCAAAATAAGTTCATGTGGCATAGTTTTGTAATTTCCTAGATTTAATATTGTTGATTAATATTCAAATTTTCACATGACAAGAGATTGCAATGAATGAAGATTAAGGATTTAGATAAATAGATAGATTAATAAAATGTAAATACCTTGGCAAAATTATAATTTGCATCACTATAAGAATTTTTTTTTTTTAAAAGGTTAAACTTGATTGAGATGTTCACATTAACCAAAGGCAATGTCGACCTTTATTAGTTGCATGTGATATGAAAAACATGTGTTTTTTTTATCAATACATTTGATTAAAGTGATTTTTTTTACTAGGTGTCAATCCAAACATCTAATAAAAACAACAACAACTACAACAAAAAGGTTTATCAAGATGGCTAAGGTTTAACCAAGTTGGCCAATATACTAATTTGACATTAGCTTGACCTAGGCCAAGGCCCCCTACCTAGTGTTCCTAACTTGCCTACTAATTAGGCCTATGGGTACCTATTTAACATGACTAATTAGCCTTTTTTAAAAACCTAGGTATCGACCTTGCTTAGTATGAGTACATAGCCTACTAATTGAATGTAGGCTACTCATAACCTAACATAATTGATTGGCTAGCCTATTAATTAGACCTAGCCAAAATTCCTTAAGAGTGGTTAGGTTAGGTTAAGTTGTGTTTGTAATGAATTGCCACTAGGGTATGTTATCAATTCATATCTAGTGATTACTTATCATGAAAACATTTGGATTGTGCTAGACCATATGTTATCACATGTTATGTTGTCTACCTACCTTACCTATTTGTAATTACTTAACAACCTACCTACCTATCCTACCTTACTTTATGTACCCTACCTTAAGCCCTAAACATTTCTTAAATCCATTTGAACATGTATAAAATATATTGATTTTGTTGAATAGATATGTGAATAAACTTTAACATTGTACTTTTATTTGCTTAATTTGAACAAGACTTGAGATTTAAAAATGTGTGTCAATTCTCATATTTCATTACAGTTTCATAATTAAGAAAATAAAACATAAAGTTGCATGTTTTTTACTAACAAGAGGTTGCATGTAACTAGATGGAAAAAACATCGGGCATGCCTCCATGAGGTTTTAAGTTTGAACTCAAGCAAATCATGTATATGAATTTTGTAAATGGTGTTGTGTATTGTGTATGTATACATCATAAACATATGATCATAAATAAGCACCTATGTACCTAGTTTTTACAACATATCATGCCACATCATTTTCAAATATGTAACATAATAATGACATGTTGCTTAAATTAAATGATTTATAATGATAGGTCAAATTAACAATTTGTCATTTTGATTAGGCAAAACATCCCATGACCTCTTGGTAAAAAAAGACATTAATCAAAATGAACAACATAATTACCAAGTTAGCATGTGAGCTATGAGTTTTTAGTGTGAACAATGAACATTTGAACCTAATTTTTGTGAGCACAAAGGGCTTGAGTGACCCAACACCCCTCCATGCACCATCTAAAAAATCATGTTTTAGGATTTCATGGATGGGATGAAATGTCCCCCTAGGGTCAATTTACTTGGTTAGTATTTTTTTTTCTTCTAGTCCTTTTTTTTCTAGCCGAATTTCTATTCCCTAGCTTTGTTTTTTTTCTTTTTTTGGTGACAATTTTTATTCCACTTTATTACTAGCCCACCCGTAAATATAAGTTTTTTTGGAAACTCCTACCTACACCCAACCTACCTCCTTCCTTCATGCTATCGATCCCTCCCCGCCCCGCCATTTGTGCTCACTTCTAGTGCTTGCCAATGTTTTTTTCACCATCGCCAATGCAAGAGGAACTTAGGAGAAGGGCAAGACGAGCTTAGGAGCAAGGTAAGATGAGCTTAAGAGCAACACAAGAGGAGCTTAAGAGCTTCAATGTGGTGGCAGAAGGTAAGCCCTTGCCTTTAAAAAAAAAAATTAAATTATTATTATTATTATTATTATTATTTGCTATGAAAAAGATGACAACGATGGTGTCATCATTTTCTTTTCTCTATCTTTTGTTGTCCCCCTTTTTTTCTACAAAAAGGAAGATGAAGACACCATGTTTTGTTGTTATTTTTTTTTTTAGTGTTGGCTTGTAGGGGCGTGGGAAGAAGGACAAGTAATGTGCAACTACTCATCATTTTTTTTTTTGTTGCGAAAAAACGAAGTCGACATTGTCGTTGTCATCTTCTTTTTTTTTGTGAAGAGGATGACAAGGACACTATGTGCCATGGTCATCCTCTTCTAGTGTTGTTTTGCAAGATTGTAAGAAGAAAATGATGACACCACACGTTGCTCATCGTTTTAGTTTTTTTTTTAATTGCAAAGAAAACAACGATAGCATCAATGTTATTGTTGTTTTCCTTTTTTTTGTCCCGAAAAGGATGATGATGACACCATGTGTCGTCATCATCCTCTTTTAATGTTGTCTTGCAAGAACATGGGAGTTGCACTACTCATGGTCATTGTGGTGTGGTTTCACAAGAACAAAAAAACAATAATGAACATGGTGTTGGCATTGGTGCTAGCACAACATGGTGCTAATGTCGGAATTTATTATTTTTCGGTATATAATTTGTTTTTGTATTATTTTGTTTGTGTTAAATGCAGATTCAACTAAGAGCGAGGAATGGTGGAACAAATTAACAAGTTTTAGTTAAAGATGGCATGGGAGGTGAAGGAGATTTGGAAGTAGGGGTGGTGGGACAAAAAATGCAAAGTATAAGCTGAAAATTGCATGGGAGGTGAAGGAGATTTGGAGGCAATGGTGGTGGAATAGGAAATGCAAGTATTAGCTAAAGATGTGGCTGCATTGGCTTCTCCTAAAATTATTCAAGAACAAGTGCAAGTAGGTGGGGATGTTGGAGAAACATTTGTTGTAGATGTAAATTAAAATGATGCAAATTTGGAAAAGACTAGTTTGATGATAGAAAAACAACAAAATGTAGTTCCTATTTTAGTGCTAGAGGAAGAAAATATAAATGAGGATGTTGAACTTCATGCCCAAATTGATGGAGGTGATATATTAAACTTCTTTTATAATTTATTGCCCCACACATCTTGTCAAGTGGAGAGGATGGGCATGATTTTTCTTTTGTCAATATTTTTGTTGTGATACCTTCATTAATTTTGTTCCTTAAATCCCACCTTTGCCCCCACCTTCCTTTTCCATGTGAGAGGATGGGTGGGACATTGTTTTTGGTGAAAGTCTAAGAGCAATACCCCAAGCCTTTGTAGGTGATTTTTTATTAAGAATTAACTTTTGAACATTGGGTTTTGGCAATACCCTCATCTCGTGTTTTGGATCTTTTATCTTTCTACACAATACCCCCACCTTGTGTTTTTAAATTTTTATCCTTCTACATAATACCTTCATCCTTAGGTTTAAATCTTTTATATATTCATGCAATGAAAGTACTTTCATCCATAACGTTAATTTTTGTTTTTTATTTTTTTGGTTTCAAACCTCATGGTTGCCCCTCCTACGATTGCCATAGAAGGTGTCCATTGGGCAAGTTTACTTATAGGGTTGATGGGTGTGATACATCCTATACAACCAAATACAACTTGGTACGACATTTGTGGGCACACCACAAATGTGGTTATGGAACCGAATAAGCATGGATGCCAATCTATTTGGGAAGAGGGCTCAAAGGTTCAAGATCACACGGCCATGAGTGCATGAGTCTTGAGCAACCCCCATTAGTAGAAATTGGTCAAAATATAATCACTTTACTCACAACTACATGTGACTATTAATTATCTACAATTACATTTGAACATTTTTACAACTATTTCCTGTGTTGGTCATATTTGCAACTATGTTGCAACTAATTTGTGATTATTTTGATGTTCATCATTCCATGTGAACAACATTTAGTTTAGTTTTCATTTAAGAAGAACAATTTGTGTCCCATTAGTTGCAAATGTGACTAATTTAGTTGTAACCCTATGAGTATACAAAGGTGTATTTTGTGAATTCTAAGGAATATAGTTGGGTGTATTAGGATTTATAAATGTCTATTTTGAATGTATATAAATAACCATATTACATGCGTATTCAAGTATTATTATTAACATAAATGGTCTCGATATTATGGTTACACTAATTAGTATATTTTGAATATATTAAAATTTCATGTAAGATATTTGTTAAATATATTGTGCCCATATTACAAGTTTATCCAAAACATTTTATTATAATTTTAAAAATGATCCAAAATGACATTTATTATTATTTATATTAATTTTAAATTTCAAATTTATATTAATTACATGTAATAAAATTCTTAATTTCAATATTATCTTTGATTGAAATTTTAATATAATAATATTTTATTCCATAATGATCATAATGATGATGATATTAGAATGATAGGAAAATAATCATATGATTACTAAAATAATTACTAAAAACCTAATATAATAATATTATTATTATTAAACTATTTTCAAATTACTAATGTGTTTATTAAGAATTAATTTTTTATTTATAAAAAATGATTATAATACATCATAATAGCTTTAACAAATGACATAATAATATGTTATAATAATAATAAATATCTAACCTAGGCTAGCTACAAATTATATCATTATAATGTTTAGTCATAAATGATTTGGAACTAAAAACTTTATCCCATATGTTTTGGCTTTCATTCTCATCTTGAAAAGTATATAAACAAGGTGTTTTGTCTTATATTTATATATATATAAACATGAACATATGGGATGAGTCAATAAAAGCAACTTAACCCAAAATAAAATTAAATTTTTCATGTATTTACACCTAACTACCTATTTCCCTAACTTACCTACCTACCTACCTAAGTAAATATTTGGCTTAGGTATGTAAATAGGTCCTATTTTTATATGTGTTTAGCTTAGATGGGTAGGTAGGTACCTAATTCAACCTACATATTTAAGTATTGATTTAAATTTAATTTGGACAAATTCAATTAATATGCCACATGTCACAATCTAAACCATCCAAATATAAAAATTAAACATCTTATATTATTTCAAAATAATAAAAATGATTAATTATTATGAGTTGGGACACGTGGCATTACATCACTTCTTTCCATTGTTTACCCAAAAAATCACATTTTAGTTACAAGCGATCATACATATATGACCAGTCAAAAGTTGAAAGCGTATTTTTTTCACTTTTTCTTTCATCCAAAATTTGTTGTCATTTGCAACTAATGTCAATGCAACTTGTCCAAAACGATGATTAAATTTTTTGTTGCAAATGTCATTTGTAACAAAAAAAATTAGTTGTAAGGACCAATTGCAAATGACCATTTTTTACTAGTGCCCTTGGTTCACTTTCGTCGCAATGAGTAGAAGGCCATTGTCTGAGCTAAAAGGCATGCACTCCTAGAGTGGGATAGGCTCCAAAGTGATTTGCAATACACACCTAAAGTTCTTAAGATTGCACTTATGAAGCTAATTTCCAATTACATTATTCTACTCCTTGGCATGACTACATGGGGTGTGGGGTCCACCCCTCTCAATGTGCATGCCAAGGTGGAGCAAAATGAGGACCTTATAGTTGTCATTTGAGCTGGATACACAAAGGCACTCAAAATTGTTTAGATGGATTGTGATTGGAAATCTACATCTAATAAAACAATGCGAAATAAAAAGATTGGCCTTCTTACGCAATACCATGATTTTAAAATGATTCATGGCAAGTTTTAGCAATGTCATACTAAATTTTATTTGAATTTTAGGTTTTAGGTTTCATGTGCAATACTTATTGTATTGTGTTGTTTGTTTAAGGTTCAAAACAACACCAAGGAGGTGTTTGTGGCTAATGTTGTGGATGCAACATTGGCCAATCATGGGATATTTATGAATCGGCACACCTAGGATATAAAGGTTGCATTAGTGCGGTACCAAAAGGCCAATAGGATCCCAAATGCCTTTAATGGTGACACATATAACCCATAATTTATCCCCATTATGATTATGATATTGTTTTGGACTTCAAGATATTAGGTTAATTTATTTTTTAGGTAACCACATATTTACCATTATCACATATTCCCCATTTAATGGTGGGGTTGTTTTGGACTTGGGCATTTTTTGCACATTTTTGCTACATGTCACCCATATTTTTTTGTTTAAGGCATTTCACTTTCATCATACACCATCTTGTGTTAATAGTTATAATACATTCTCACATAGTCTTATATGTATGTTTGATGAAATTATCAAAAAAATTATTCTAGTCATGCACTCAAACAATAAAACCTTTTTTTACCCCCAAAAAATAAAAATCCAAACCTAGAAAGAAGATAATACCCTTATGAAGGTATTTTGTAAACACCAATGGGTGTAATTATTTTGGGGGAGGTTATTAGAAGGGTGTTGTTCATGCCTAGAATTATTACACAATGCACATGCGATACCCCTATTGGGGTACATTAAAAACCCCTCGGCTTGCATAACATATCTATAGAAACTAGAGGGGTATTGCATAGCCATACCAAAACCTAGAAGGAAAGTAATACCCTATTTGGGGTAATCTACAAACACCCATTGGCTTAATTATTTTGGTTCATGTTATCGGAGGGGTATTGTTCATGCCTAGAATTACTCAATTTACATGGGATACCCCTTTCAGGGTATCCCATAAAACCTTTGGGCTCCATAACATATATTTTGGAATTTGGGGGGCTATTGCATAGCCCTAACAAAACTTAGAAGGAAAGAAGTACTTGCATCATTTTGTAATAATATCATAAACCATGAAACAAACAAATGTTTTTTAAATATTTATTCCATGGTCACTATATCATGTCAAATAATGATTCAAGTAAATGAAGGTATTGCAAAGTTCTTCACATTCATGGTAGAAGGTGACTTGAACAACATTATCGAGTTCAATGTAATATTTGCATCATCTTGGGATATTTGCATTCACCATGAAACTTGGAAGGGTATTGCATAGCCCTACCAAAACCTAAAAGGAATACAATACCTTCGCCATATTGTGACAATATCCTAAGTCATGATATAATGAGAATATTGTCAAGTTGGTCACATTGATGGTAAAAGGTGATGAAATTATCATTAAAATGAAGGTATTGTAGTTACACTTCAAAACTTTGTTGAAGTAAAACCTTATAGCATCTATGTGGCCAATATTGCAATACCTTCATTTACATATATCAACAATTTTGAACTGGTCCATTAAACAATTCTTATCATTTATGAGCTTGAAAATGTCTTTCAACTATTATTGATGTTTAAATAAATTTTACCAAATTAAAATAATTAGGCAATATTATATTTATAAGAATGCAATAATAATAATAAATCCACAAATTAATTTATTAAATATATCATTATTTGATATATTGTAAATAATTTTTACATAAAATCTAAAAATTACACTAACTAAATGTACATAATATTATGTATTTATGTTTCAAAATTCAACAAAAACCCTAATTATTAAACCTTAAACCATGATCGAAAAAAATCAAGGTTCTTACTGAAGGATTATTTTTCTATTCCAAAAAAAAAGAATAGCAAGGAGGAGGATTTTTTTTATGCCCAAGTCGATGAATGATGCCTATGGCTTGCTTGGCGATATTCATCAGTGAATGAATACATTGTTGTATTGTAGGAAATTCCATGTGTTTTGGATGCAACATAGCTTACCAATGCAAAAGGTCTTGATTTTATAAGGAGGAGACAACGGATGTGAATGGCAAGTGAACTTATGCAATGGAAGATTCTATGATGGTTGGAAAGCATTTATAATGGACCATTGCCTAAAGAAGGGGGAACATTTGGTGTTTATTTTTATCATCAATGAGTGCTTTGTTGTGCATATTTTTGATGAATTTGGTTTTGAAATAACAATCCTTAGAGGTTTATCAAGCAACGGATAGAGGCAACAACTTCACTATATTTAATCAAGGCATGATGATGACATCATTGAATTAGGGGTATTTGAAAAACAAAAACCATCTAGAGCTCGAATGCATGAAAATGAAACTTTTGTGTGGGCATGCCATTTTGGTGCTAGTAAAACATATGGAGGAGGAGAACATGCAAATGTTAACACAATCTTGCATATGAAAATCATAAATGAATCAAAACATGGACATAAACCTTGTGGCATCCAAGCAAGAGATATTTATTGTGGAAAGGATTTTGGGAATTATTGCAACATTATAGGTTTCCAAAACCACATTTGAATTTTCTATTTCATTGTACCCTTTGGTTTGACTTATCAATTAACATAGTTTGTTGAAACATGGGGGGGGGGGGACATTTTGTGATAATAATCTAAGAGCGAAATGTGATGGGAAACCATAGTTAGCAAAATAGATCAATGTTGCCATCTAGCTCAAACAAGAAGGATTTGTTGGGGTGTAGGTGAAGGAAAGGAATCTAATGAGTGTTTTATCAAAGCTACCATCATCCTGGATGTGAACGTTGATGTAGTACTTTTTGTTAGGTTTGCCATTGGTAGGGCAAGGCAAAAGAAACTTTTAGAAGACACTAGTAAGATTTGTGCCTCTTTACAAAACAAGGAATTGTACAATGCCAAGGATGAGGATGAGGTGTTATTCCACAATGATAACATAACACACTTAAATGGTCATGTATTTCTAGACAATGGGATTAAATATAGTTCAAAACGTGACATTCAAAGGTTTTCATACCCAACTATTTAATAGTCCAAAATTATGATATTAACATCAAAAAATTTGAAAAAAAAATCACTAACTACAAGCATATATTCTTTAAAAAATACAAACCAATCAAACTATTTATTCCTCTATTATTTATTTATTTCTTGGATAAACATTTTTTTTGAAATATGGATTACATACATAAATTAAAATTACAAATATCTCAAAATCTTCAAAGCAGCACATGAACATTTTGTAGATCAATTGCATCCTTGTTGCTACATAGGGATTTTTTTATTTAAAAATCATGATGTCATTGGACTAGTGATCATCCACAAGAGGACATAGCCTTCCATTTTGACATGTACTAAAATAAATTAGGTACAAGTTAAAGTGAAAGGTAGAAATTACCTAAGAAAGAATGCTCAAAGATAGGTTTTCTTTTTTTCAATTTTGTGATGTAGGTGGACTAACAATAATCCATATAAGGATTTAGACAAATTTGGCTAAGTAGCACTTCGAGTTAGGAATTGTATGTTTTCAATTGTTGGTCCTATGGCTAAAATGATTATATGGAATTATATGGCAAAGTGAACCACGCCCACCAATGCACCAACATGGATGGTAATGTAGTAATTTTAGTATTGTCGAGGCTTGGCAAAAGATGCACATGTTCAAGTTGCTTCTTCTTCTTCATGTTCCTAGTGTTGTTGAATGGATTGCTCATGCTCGATTAAGGAAGATGATTCTTGGTTGCCTTCTTCTGATTATTGTTATGTTTTTTGGGCAGTTGAGTCATGTTTAGCTTATTGAGGTGTCAAGAACATTGTAGAACAACTTGGCCTTCACAAAGCTTTCAAATTGACACAAATTCTAGCATGGCTTCCAAAAGTTTTCCAACATTTTCATACCCAGCTACTTGATATTCCAAATCATGTTGTCACCATGATTTGAAGGTTTCTTATAAGCTTCCAAGCGCAAGCCCCCTTTATGTGAATTATGGAACAACTTGAATGTTAACTCCTTGTAATCAACTATAAACTTTGGAACACTATGGAAATTAATTGGTTTTTATTTGTTAAGTTTATTCATGTACTATTTTTTTTTCCTTCTTCATGTGCTGACAATGATGGTAAGTTTTTTAAGGAAGGTGCAGTAGGAAGAAGAGCAATATTATTTATTGCTTGAATTTCAACCATCACATTATAGAACCAAAAATGTCATGCCTCCATGTGTGTAACTAATGAACCACATCCTTGAATGCACCATCTTCCAAGGTCAATATCACATACATTTTTGTGGGTGGTGGATGATCAATGGCCCACAATAACATGTCAACCTGATTCATCACTTTCACACTATTAATATTCCCATTTTCATTATCCCCTACAAGCAATCCATCATAAGCAAAATGAACAAAACATAGAAATACAATCCAACATAACACCATCACACATGATTATTCAAGTACTTCCATGAAGCTTCCAAGGCACAATTTATTTCAATCTTGAGATTCAAACTTAGTTGATTTGAATCAATTGGGTTCATTGGCAATGGATTTGTTCACATAAAAGAATTATTGACGAAGGTTCAAACTTGGGTTGATTGTATGGAGTTTTGAACAGATTTGATTTGTTCATGAGTTAGATTTGCAACTTATATTTTCACAAAATCTTGAGAAAATAAGACATGGGTACCAATTTGTAGAAAACTTGAAAAAAAAGTTCTTGAGTAAAGAAGATATATGGGAACCCATTTGCATAGAACTTGAAAAGAAGTCTCTTGAGCAAAGAAGAGATGGGTATCCATTTGCAGAGAATTTGAAAAAGAAGTCTCATCACAAATCAAATCAATGGGTGCAACACACAAGTTATAAATCTCAGGCAAGATCAGTTATTGGAAAAAGGATCGCCTAATTTTGAGTCTATTGGCACCTCTCTACCCATCAAGTTGACAATGTTAATAACTTATTTTTTGGAATTTTAAATTCTTATTAAAAAGAAATTTCATAGAAAAAAAAATTGGATTATACATAACCATGGGTTTATATATAATTTAAATTTAATATACAATTAATAAATTCTTATATTATTTTAAATAAATATGAAAATATAATGCATCAACAATATAATTCCATAATATAATTAATTATATATAATGTGTTACTTGATATGTCACAAATAATAATATATTTAGACCAATATTTAAGTAAACATTATACATCATCAAAAATAAAATTCACATAAAGACTTATGTTATATGTTTATGAATATAAATTAACATTGACGTACTATATAGTTATTTTAGACCATAAATTATTTATTATATGTCAAAAAAATTTAAATCATACATTGGATAATATATGGGAGAAATCATTTATTATTATTACGTGGACCATTAGAAAAAATCATGTGCTTTAATTTAGATAGACATTAAAATATTGTTAAATTATAGACTTTATGTTTTTTTTTTGAAATTATGAGCTAAAAAATTTAAGAGGGAAAAATAAAAAATTGTGCAATGAAAAAATGCTAAGCATGAACTTTCATTTTTTGATTTTGACAAACTATGAATTTTTAGCATTATGTAGTAAATTTTGCATTAAGCCCTACACCCCTTGTATCATCAATGTGACCAATTTCATTTTACATTCATTTTTATATATGTTAAATCATATTGAAAGGTGAACAAATTATTTTTAAAACGTTAATTTCATGATGTATTGGCAAGGAATCAAATATTTTTAAAATATTCTTATGTTTCATGGTTAATGGATTATCATAATACAATAAATGTATTGCATTTAACTCCATAATTTAATTCAAGTGGACCTTCTACCATCAACATGACCAATTTTGCAATACCTTCATTTATTTGAATCAATATGTACGACATGATGTATTGAAAATGGAATAATTTATTTCTTAAAATGTCCTTTTGTTTCATGGTTTAAAATATTATCCCAATAAGATGCGAGTATTGCTTTCCTTCTACATTTTGGTATAGTAATGCAATACCCCTCCAACTTTCAAAATATATGTTATAAAACCCAAAGGATTTTTGGGATACCCTACAAGGGGTATTGCATGTGCATTGAGTATTCCTAACCATTAGCAATACCCATTTGATAATCTAAACCAAAATAATTTAGCTTGTGGTGTTTATTTGAATGCCCCAAGCAAGGTATTGCTTGCTTGTAGGTTTTGGTAGGGCTATGAAATGCCCCTCCAAGTTTCAAAAGATATATTATGGAGCCCAATATAATTATGGGACAGTTTGAAAGGGGTATTTGTACATGTATTGAGTAGTTTTGACCATGAGTAATAAATACCCTTCCAATAATGTACACCCATGGTGTTTAATTGTAAAATACATTAATGAGGATATTGGTTTCCTTATAGGTTTTGGTGTGGTTATGCAATACCCCTCCAAAAGAGCCCAAAGGATTTATGGGATACTTTACAAGGGTTATTACACGTGCATTGAGTATTCCTTGCCATAAGCAATACCTCTCCAAATTTCAAAAGATATGATATGGAGCCCAAACTATTTCAAGGTTACCCAAAATGGGGTATTACACATTCATTGAATATTTTGTTTTATGAACTTGAATACAACATACATTAAATGCATCTAAATTGAACTAAAGCTCCATATTGTTTTGATTATCCATTTGGTTTTGCAATACCCCCGTGGAAAACACACATTAAACAAAACTTACAGTATCCTTATATAGGGTGTGTCAAATACTTTAATCATCCCTTCATTTATTTGTTTGAGTGAACAAGACCAAGTTCCATGTAATACCTTCATTTTATTCTTTCCTCATCGATTGTTGAGGGTTTATTAAAGTGGCAACCATGTAGGTAGGTGTAGCATGTAGGTGGGGTTTAATAGGTACCTACTTAAAATGTTGGTAAGTAGATAAATAAATGGGGGCCTAGGCAAGTGGAAATTAGGGCATCACATTTTTAATTTATAAGTGAGTAGGTAGATGGGGAAGAGTCTACTTTTAATTTAAATATATAGGTGGGTAGGTCGGAGGGGGACAGTGGGGGGTAGAAGGAGGGTGGGTGAGAAAAGTTTAAAAGGCAAAAAAAAAAAAAAACTAAATGGGGAGTGGGGAGAAAATAAAGTTGCAAAAAAAACCAAGATCAAGGCTGAGAATGGGCAAACCAAGAAAATCAACTTGGGATGGCACATGGATAAAAAAGATAATCCTATCAGTTCACCATCCATCCACGTTGGTGCATTGGTGGGTGTTGGTTCACTATAGCCAACACAAAGAAATGTTTTTGGAATATTTTTGCTTTGGAGATAAAATATTTTTGCCATTTCACAAAAATAAACCAATGGAATGTTTAATGCAGAAATAATAAGTGACGAACTTCGTTGCAATTCCAAATTAGGAAATGAATGAAAATTTCAAACCACCCACAACACATGACATGTTACATGCACATTTACATGGGACCCATTTCCCCTATTTTCCCAATGAATTTGAAATCATTGTCACAAAATTCATGCAAGTGTAGGCTAGGAAGTTTCAAATTGGAACTTCATATTGCCTCTTGTTTGAAGTTTTGCCACATAAAATCTTATATACTCATCCAAATCTAGAACCAAGATCCTTTAATAATGATCGGAAAATCCCCACACGAAGCTAACCAACCTCCAATCGTAATGTTGCTTTGAGATTGTAAATGGGAATGTGCATCAAACAACCTTCCCATTTCATGTTGTAAGCCACAACATTGCATTGGTGAATCGATTTATTGGAACAAAATTTTCCCACCAATTAGATTTCAAAGAAGAATAAGTTGTCATTTATAACCTACTCCCTCGAGAAACTTCATTTCATCTTGTGAAGTTTTGATGTAGGTATTACAATTACGCAATGCATATTTGAAGGGATTCTAGAAGTATTCTCATTACTTAACATTTGGATCAAGAAACTCAAGTATTATAGTTAAGGCAAACTTTCAATGTGTGTTAAAAACTCTATATGCAAATATTGGGGTTAATATAAGGTGGGTTTGGTTTCATGATGTAAATATTTTAGTTGGAACAAATTTCCAATGTGTGTTAGGATGATTATATGTAGGTATTGTAATTAGTGCAAGGTTGGTTAGGTTTCATTATGCATGTAATGCAATTGGAGCATTTTTCCAATCTATAGTAGGAGGACTATATGCATGTATTGTTATTGGACCCAATGTTTAATGTGGGTTAAGGAGGTCATAGGTAGGTATTGTCATCGGACGCAATGTTTAGTGTGGGCTAAGGAGGTTATATTCACATATTGCGATAATGTTTTATATACACTTTTCATGGCCTCACATGTAAGCATTGCATTTCAAGGGGGGCCTTTAGTTTAAAAGTGAACTTATGTGATTACCACTATTTTCAACATGGTCCCATATGTAGGTATTGCATTTCAAGGGGGTCTTTTACTTTAAAATTGAGCCTATGTGCCCATTGTTATTTTCACAATGGCCTAGTACCTACGTGACTATGAAAAAAATTATATTATTTTTATTTTGCCAATTTTTATTTATTTTAAAATTTTACTTTACATTGAAAATTTTGAAAATTCAAATAAGGCACTAGACTTGCACCCATGCCCTATCCACTAAAGTCACATAAACTTTGATCAATCTAACCAAAAGTGCAATAGGAATTTGTGAAAACCTTGCTGATTTTATTGCATTTATTCCTAATATGTTGAAATTTTCAAAATAAAAATTTGAAGTGCCAAATCAAAAATTTCAAATTATGTTAATTATCCAATATTAATGTGCCAAAGCTGCCAAGGTATTATGATATTAAATTTCAAGGGGGTCACTTTGTTTAAATGAACTTATGTAGCTACTAGTATTTTTTCCATGGCCTTTCATGTACAAATTGTTTTTTAAGAAAGCCCTTCAATTTATTTTATTTTTTTCATGGAAAGTGATAATTATTATACACACATAGATTTTTAATCATGTCCATTTTTTAATGGTTGAATTGTCACCCCCACATGTGCAATTAAATAAAAAATTACATGATTTTGTGTACAATTTTGTAGAAGTTTTGTAAACACACATACACATTGTTAAATGTGATTTCTAGGATATTGGAAATTTAGGTCAATTTGCTTGACCATGCATAGGGATGCAAATGTTATCGCCACTTCACACATCTTCTTGAAATGGATTGCAACTCCTATCACCACCTCACACATCTTTTTGAAAGGATTTATTTTCACTAAATTAATTTTGAAATTATTGTGATATTTTTCTTTATAGTCAACAAATGAAACACATGCTAAAATTTCCTTTGTCTAAAATTCATCCTAGGCTATTGTAGCAATGTCGTCATCATTGTTGTCACATTCATATCAATTTTTCATTTGCAATAGTAATAATGGATTTTTGGTTTAGATTATCGACATTTTCAACCTTTATTCTATATATATTTCTGGTGATGCTACTTTATGCTTGCATTCCACTTTTTGCTTTTATAACAATAATGTTGTCGTAATTTCTTCAAAATTTTCAATCTGAATTTTTTATTTGTATTTTTTGTTGCCTAAATACATTGCACATATTTTATTATTTTGCTTCAATGTTGATTTTATAGAGTTGCTTCCAAATTAATTAGGTTAGCACTACAAAAAGGTTAAATGTTAGAAAAGATTAACAAGTAAAATTGTACTTAGAAAAACAATGTGAGGTATTGTGCCATTACCCATGATTGCAATTTGCAAGGTATAACCTTATGCAAGTCTTGCAAGACCCCAAAACTTTGTCATGACTAATGTTTGGGTATTACATATTATGGTGAAAGCACAATCAAGTAGACCACAAAAGTAGTTTTCTCTAATTCGAAAGTAATGATTTTCACATCTAAGCATAAAAATAGCTTAAGACTCCTCTTATCATAATGCAAAACCATGGAGCTTCAATTGACATCATAAGAATGTAAATTTCATAAGAATGAAAAGCAATTGTTTCATAAAAATGTGTAAATAATGCGTTTGAAAATAACACTTTTAAATCTATTAACCTTACTTCATTTCCAAAAACCAAATATAACATTTATAAATTACATGTTTTGACAAAATCTATGCTATACTTTAAGCTTCCATTTTTTACTATAATTTGGACATTGTTTTAATCTACTTGCACTTATTTTCATTCATAATAACCTACTTGAATATTGATTAAATATGTTTTTATCATTTTTTTCACATAAAAATAAAAAAACCATATTAACTTCAATATTTCTACCCAACCAAATTATATGTTTGATAATTTCATGATATATTTTAGGGTACTCGTAATTCAACCTAGGAAAGTACACTAATTGGTCTATTTTATTATACTTTGACCCATTAATACAAGATTTAAAATGGCATATGTAGGTAATTAAAATCCAACAAAATCAAATGACTATTTACCAGGATTGCATTATTCATACCCATATATCGATAGTTAGAAGAAAAAAACAAAAATCAATACCCACATGAATGACATATGTTCATTTTAATTGTGCTTTAAATGAAATAACAACTCAAAAGTGCATTACCTATCATAAAAAAAATGAAAGGTGTTGCAAATATTTATGCATTATCTACACATGGGTGGTAATAAAAAAACACCATGTATTGATCTTTTAGTCAACATTCACTCCAAAAAGTAATATCCTCATATTTTTTTATAAAAAATGAATGCATGCAAATATTGAAATATATATTTAAAATCTTGTACACGGGCCTTGCTAAAAATGTTGTATTTGTTTAAATCCCTCTTAAATGAATCTCCATTCCAAAAATGCAATACTTGCATTCAATGTTAGGCGAATATGGAAATTAGAGGTGGCCAGAACACATTTTATTGGTTGAATGTGGGTATTGCAAAAAGAAAATTATGGCATGGGTTTTGTGAGCCCTATGCATGTATTGCATTTTTAAAGCAAAAATCTAGCATGGGTTTTATAAGCCCTATGGGGGTATTGCATTTGAATAAAAAAAATCTAACATGGGTTTTGTGAACCTTATGCATGACTTTGGTGTACTTTGGACATAAGGTGTAGATAAATAGTTGTGGTGTTCAAACGAAAGTGTGTTGAATTTGATCACAAAGTTGTCCAACTACATTGGGAGGGAATCAAAAATCACTTGGGAGTTAGTGGAAAGGATTCCACTATGAGACAAGATATTTGAAGTCCATAATTATTGGCAAAGGGGGGGCTATTATACATCTTTGTCAAAATAACAAGCCCTCATAAAATGATTGTCATCAAAGTTATTAAAATACTTATAAAGCGAATGAAAAAGAATGGAAACAACAATGAGTTAAACGGAAGGCCCAAGGGGTTGAAAGAGGTTATAGATCAAGAAATGTTCATGTAATTCATCCTTTAATTGTTGCTAAAATGTAACACAATGTTTTGAATGACTACAACATGGTAATCATGTGTTCCATTGCACATAAACTCCTCCCCCAATTGATGAAGAGAAACACACCATTGAACATTTAAAATTTCAACTTGAAGCTTATAGGCAATGGGAGGTTGTGTCAAGCTCCCCTTAGCATTCCCTAAATGCCTCGTATAAAAAGGGTAAGTTAAGACCTAAGCTTAAAAGTATGACATTATTCTTAACAATGGAAATTCCATTCATATTTTGAAAGAACAACTAAATATAAAAATGACATCATTGGTTAATGTGGTACTTGAAAATGGTTTTCTATCTATGGGAATTGTTTAGCACCCTCACCCAAAGCTTCTCAAGTAAGTTTTTATTGTAACCTCAATTTAGTCCTTGTTGTGCCCATTTGGAACTTCATCTTCATCATGCACAATAATTATCTAATAATTATTTCATTTTTGTTTGTTTTGTTTCAAACTTGAACCATGGGTAAACACATGGTGAAGATTGGTTGTCTATGTGAAGTTTTGCAACTTTTGTTGTGTTCATTTTTGTTGTACTACATTTTTTTGTTTATAGTTTCATTTATTTGATTTTATGTTTTTGCTTTTGCAAGTCATTGGTGTGAGAAACAATGATCTAATCGTTGTTGGGTGTGGAATAATAAAGGCCAAAGATCTAGTCATTGCAATTAGGGAATATCAAAAAGCATGGTGAACAACATACGAGCAAAGTTTGCACATATAATACAAAATATGAAACAACATTTCATTGGATATCACCCAATGGTCATTGATTTCCATTATATTAACATTGTTAAACATTGGTTTGCAACATTTTCTTTTAGTGAAAACACATTCCATCAATTTATAAATGGAAAAAAATGAATTTTCAATGTGAATTTCTTTCCATCCACTAGTAATGGCATTTTTCTTAATTTTAATGCAATAATAGAATTGTGTTAATTGCAAAAGCTGGCAAATGCATGTAGTTTTGATTCATAAGTTGTTGTTGTTGTTAAATGGTGGAAATTAGTGTGAAAATTTGAAACTTTGAATCATGGTTGTGTTGCCCTAGGATCCTATAGAAGTAAATTATGTTTTTGATTCACAAGTTTGTCTAGTCTAGTTAATTTGATGTTCTTGGCTATTTTGTAAATGGTTTACAATAGTCAAATGACATTGAATTGTGATTAGGTGGAAAACAGGAAGTTCAACAAGTCCAAATGTTACTATAAAAGATCAAACCCTAATTTTACAAGTTTCACTGGAACACAAAGGTTGTACAATTATAATAATGGTAGTGAAGATGACCATCTCTTGGCCCAAATGATAAATTTGAGGAAAGATTAATTGCACATGATGTTGAATGCATTGAAAACATCATAAATGTTTAGTTTTGCCATGACGAGAATATCAATATTCATGAACTGAACAAATGGAGTTATAATGGCCACATTGTAGTATGAATATGTTGCCTTGAGTTATGTGTGATTCATGTTGCCAACAATGGTGGATGGTAGAATGTAGAAGTAACAAAAAATTGTGATGATGTGAGACTCAAGGTTTTTGATCACATAAATGTTCACCACATTGTTGATGCACATAAGTAAGTATTGAATGTTTGCCTTTCAAAAGTCAAGAACAATGACAAACTGTGAAAGATGACATTGCCAAAGTTATGTCACTAATGGTACATCTTATTTTTCCATAGTTCTAAACCTTGGGGTCAAAGCCACCTTTTGAATATGTAATATTACATTGTTGGGAAGGAATTATGTACCTGGTTATGTTCCTTATTCAAGATCAATGTATTTGGTGTGTAAGTTTTAAAGCTTCAATAGATGTTTTTTTTTCCAATTTCTTACTTAATAAAAAATCATATTAGTTATAAAAACTTCACACTTTGGGAAATTTGCAATACATTTGTTGATCATGGTCATGTTAATAATTATTCACAAATTATGACAATGAATTTGGTTGTTGCACTATAGGAACTTAAAGGATCTTTTGTTAGCAAAAACATCCATGGAAACAGTAAATTGCGACAGTTCCATTTACAAGGAAGCTTTTTGGCTCCAATTGAAATTCCATGTGGTTACAACATGTTATTTACCTATGGCATCTTTTGTTAATTATTGTGCTACCATTAAATCATATTAATTATCTTTTCTTCCAAAAAAATTCGTTTTGGAAATGAATCTTCATATAGATAATTGTTTTTTTTTTACAATTGTTTTGCATGTTTATTTTTCTTAAAAGTTTTTTCCTGGCTCCATGTTGATAGAAGTTGTGAATTTGTTATAATGTGAATAATTGCCCACATTGACCATGTCATAAAAACTACCAAATCCAAGTGCATGGATTATGTATTGGATACATTACTACAAAAGTGGGGTGCAATTTATTAGCTTAAATCATTATGGGACTTTAAAAGTGAAATAACTTCATTGCATTTTATTGATTTCACCCTGGTGAAAGTTATTTCATTATAATATCACTATGTAGACATCATGTTTCATTACTGGTTAACATAATTCACTATTACAATTTATTATAATAAATTGGTTTATTTTTATGTATTTAAAAATATTTTATCTATGTTACTTTATGATACACCTTATATTATTTTAAATTATTTAAATTATTATAACTTATATTTTATGTTATTATAGACTATTATAAATTATTGTACCCTAAACTATTATATGTTATTTTACCTTAAGGTATTTTAACTAGTTTATTATAAGACTTTAAGTTATTCTAAATTAAATTATTCAATTAACTTTAGGCTATACCTTAGGTTATTTTATTTTAAATTAATATATGTCATTTCAAATTATACTTTAAATTATTCAAGGTTATTCCCATTTTATGTTATTATAAATTATTTTATCCTAAGTATAATAACTTAAAAATAATCTAAAATATATATAATGTTTTAAGGTAAAAATAATTTAGAATAAAAAATAATAACCTATGAAAAGTAATTTTAAATACCCTACAATATAATAACTACCAATAACCTATGATATTATAACATAGAATATCAAATCATAATTTATAATACAATAATCACCAATATTTGTAATATAACATATAATAACTAACAATAACTTATAATACAATAACAATTAATAAAATAACCATCAATAACCATCAATAAAATAACCATCAATAACCATCAATAAAATAACCACCAATGGTTTACAATGGAATAATTACCAATAGCCATTAATAAAATAACCACCAATAACCACTAATATAATATCAATTAATAATCACCAATATCCACTAGTAGAATAACCACCAATATGCATTAATATAATAGGCAGTAATAGGCATTAATAAAATAGGCACTAATAGGCATTAATAAAATAGGCACTAATAGGCATTAATAAAATAGGCACCAATAGGCATTAATAAAATAGGCACTAATAGGCATTAGTAAAATAACCACCAATAGGCATTAGTAGAATAACCATCAATAAAATAACTATTAATGGCCATTAATATAATAACCACCAATAGGCATTAATATAATAACCACTAATAAACATTAATAGCCATAAATAAAATAGGTAGTAATAGCCATTAATAACCACCAAGAACACTAATAAAATAACAACCAATAACCATATATTAGAATTGCTTCAAATTGCCAAAAATAATATAAGGTGAAATAATTTATAATAGACAAAAATAACTTAAGGTGAAATAACCTATGATAACTTATAATTGCCAATAATAACATAAGGTGAAGTAACTTTCAATAGTCAAAAGTAATTTCTAATAACCGCAAATAGTTTAAAATTGAAATAATTTACAATAACCAAAAATAACATGGAAGAGCCCAAAAAACTTATAATAGCTGAAAATAGCCTAAAGTGAAATAAGGTAAAATAGAGAAAAATAATTTAGAATAACCAAAAGTAACCTAGGGTGAAATATCCAAAAATAACCAAAAGTAATTGAAAATAACCATAAATAGCCGTAAATAATGTAAGGTGAAATAATTTAAATTAATGAAAAATAATCATATAATAATTGAAAGTAACTT
>Ga0116230_10001291_pt1 | contig 23566 bp, 18 predicted proteins | sample S1TSphfallax_3_FD_88678 | JGI IMG/M metagenome (GOLD analysis project Ga0116230, IMG submission 88678) | Host-associated microbial communities from peat moss isolated from Minnesota, USA - S1T2_Fd - Sphagnum fallax MG | ecosystem: Host-associated > Plants > Peat moss > Unclassified | place... | reverse complement strand
ATGGGGGCGCCCCTCCGCCCCACCCAAAACCGCCACTTACTTTGACATATCCCTGCTAAAGGGTGTGCAGAGCAGCCCTCCTCGAAGCATGGGAAGGCACCCAGCCCCTACCCGGTCATGATGCGGATTGGCCGGGATGGTTGGAGGCAGCCACAGATAGGGTACTCAAATGCAATGGCAAGCTAGTGAAGGAGAGGAAACGGGAAAAAGGGGCCCGAATCAGAGGCCTCCAATAAAAACCCTGATTAGCGGAAATACGGTTGCAAGAAGACCCCAAGGACGAATCGGTCAGGAGCATCCTCTCATCGGCACAAGGACACATGGCGGACTTCCTACAAGAACAAGTGGCGCGAAACCACCAGCTCAGTGCGTCCACGTGGTTCAGGTACGGAAACACGTGCTCGAAACGTTTCTTTGACTTCCATCGCATCGGGAGGAAATGAACGCTGCTCAAAGAACTAACAACTGAAGAAGGAGAGATAAAGGGCCAAGAGGACCTGACACATTATGTCAGATCCTTTTACTCGCATCTGTACACCTCGAAAGCAAGCACTCCCGGCACTTCGGAAGCTCGGGAAGTGTGCTGGGACAGCACCTCGACCCGAGTCTCAAACGAAACAAACAAGGAGCTGACCAAAGAGCTCACCCTGAAAGAAATCCAAGATGCCATCTCCGCAATGCCGAAAGGCAAAACACCAAGAAGCAATGGCATCCCAACCGAATTCTTTCAGGAGTGCATCGACGAAATCTCCCCAACTCTACTTCAAGCGTTCTCCGCGATGCTCAGAAACGGGGAGACCTCAAAACTGATAAACAAAGGGCTCATAACCCTGATCCCCAAGTCCGAGGACCATGCCAAACTTAGAAACTGGCGCCCAATTACATTGCTCGGAAGCCTATACAAGATCCTGGCTAAAACGTTGGCTAGAAGGCTCCAAGTCTTCCTCCCGAATATAATAAGACCCGGCCAGACCGGCTTCGTCAAGGGAAGGAGCATACTCGACAACACATTTTTGGCGCAAGAAGCTCAGGACTGGGCAGAGGAGAGTAACCAAGATCTGGTTTTATTGCTCCTTGACTTCGAGAAAACCTTTGATAGGATCGAATGGAGCTTCTTATTCGAAGCTCTAGCAAAGCTCGGCTTCTGCCCATAGTGGATCCGATGGGTGCGATCCTTGTACAGATCGGCCACATCAGCCATTAAGCTCAATGGGGTGGAGGGGAGCACCTTCCCCCTAGCCAAGTCGATGAGGCAGGGATGCCCTCTCTCCCCATACATATTCATCCTGGCAACGGACGTCTTAGGCCATATGCTAGACGACCATCGATTCGGGGTAGAAGGTCTGGCCCTCCCGGGAGGTGGAAACATTACGGACCAAACCTTCGCGGACGACACCGCACTCTACCTCCAGGGTACGCATGACAACATGGAAAGAGCCCAAAAGGTCTTGGACATATTTTGCAAGGCTTCTGGAGCAAAAGTCAATTGGAATAAATCATGCACGATATGGGCCAGCAAAGAGACAAAGATTAGGAATGGGGCCGGGAGGTGGGGCTCCAGTGGATCCCGAAAAACAAAGGGGTAAGATACCTAGGAATCCAGGTGGGATTCCATCTCCCCCCTGAAGCAAATTTCAACAAATTGCTCTCCGCCCTCAAAGCGAAGCTAATTAATTGGAGTACGTGCCGTCTCTCGCTAGTAGGGAGAATCTTGGTGGCGAACTAGGTACTCCTCGCCTCCATGTGGTACCTGGCGGCAGCCTGGAACCCAAATCCCAGGATGTGTAGCCAGGTACACGGAGTCATGAGGAACTTCATATGGAGTGGAAAAGCCACCAATGCTAGAGCAAAAGTAAAATGGGAGACCTTAGTCCTCCCGACCTCGCAAGGAGGCCTCGGAATCATCGACCCGAAAACTCAATCGGAGGCTTTACTGGCAAAGCTCCTCGTCAGGGGCCTTGCACCGGGGGGAGAACCTTGGAAGGAACTCCTGAGACATAAAGTCAACCAAATTAGACTCTCGGTCCACAGGATGGGTCCAACCACATAAGATATAAACTAGCTGTTTGCCGCAACCAAGCTCAAAAGGCCCCCAACCTCCTTGTGGAAGAGCATTCTCCACTCCTGGCTGAGTGTGAGACCCGGCCTTTGCAAATCGAAGCCGACCAACTTGGCCGAACGCTCAGACAACTGGTCTTCGGAAACCCCCTCATAACAAACCAAGATGGCAGGCCGCTAGGACTCAGTGGTAAGAACGAGGGGAATGCCCTTGCAAACGCAGGCTGCTCCAGGATTGGCGACTTTTGGGACTCAGAAGAGGAGAATTGGAAAGACCTCACGGCCCTTGGGGTGAGTTTCCACCCCATAAACAGGCTAAATAGGGACCTCATTATTGATAGTATTCCTTGGGACCCGACTACCGCCAGTAACAAACCAGTGGTAGGGGATTGGGTCAGCAAAAAGGAACCTGACCGACCCACCCCACCAGAGTGGGTCTATCAGATCACCGACACAACCCACGCCACAGCCAGTGCCAAGGAATTTAAAAGATCTTCTAGCGATGGCCGAATCCAAGCCACCAGCTCGCATGACATCATCATCCCCCTTGAGGGGTACAAGCCGATCAGAGTACTGGCACAAGAGGACCACAGTGCAACGCTCAGACTGGCCAAGGATGTCCCTCCCCCCGGAAAAAGACCTCCAATCTACTGGATTTTTTAGTTCGGCTTCATTTCCGACCTTCCGTGGGACCCCGGAGACTGGCACTGGCAACAAACGAGCAACATGGGCGACGCCCCCTTCTTCGACTACTTGGCTAAGAGGGGATACCGGAATGCGAGGAAGCAACACACCCCAAACATCATCACTTTCGTCCAACACCTGAATTTCCGCAACTCGACGGTCACACAGATCATTGCTAGAATGTGGCACAACGCCCGCCCACGCAAAGTAGGGGCGCTCACCTGGCTGATCCTCAACAATGGGTTGCCGGTTAACACTTGGCTCCAAATCATGGGGGTCTCCCCCACCTGCAAGGGCTGTGATCAAGGACTTGTGGAATCCACTAAGCACTGCCTCAGGGAATGCACCCCTGCTCAGAGGGCGTGGGACGCTTTCCTCAGCGTTTGGAACGAATGGGGGGTGCCCAACCGCCTCCACATCACCTGGCCCTTCGTGCTCCTTGGGGAGGTCGTCTTCGAAGAAGAAAACGACCCCCTGAACCTTCACTACTACCACACGGGCGGCTTCACCTAAAGACGCCAACCCCTCGACATCCTCAGGAGTTTTCTGCTCTACTACCTCTGGTTCGAGAGATGTCGCAAACACTTCGACAGCCAATACTCCCTCAAGAGAGTTCTCCTTCAATCGTGGGAGGCTTCGACCGAGGTCGGCATGGCCACCTGGAGGGCCATCAGGTCCTCTTGTCAGACTAGGAATCAGGATAAGCAGAATAGCATTGAGTAAGCCTTTAAGGCTGAATGGCTTCATGGCCACATCTTTGGGGAAGGCGAGGCTGCCATCTCGTGGCACCTGCTCCCCCCCTTGTACTTTCTTAATTTCTCTAATGAATGAAAGGGCTGTTGCCTCCCTCCCTGCAAAGGGTTCACCCTGAACCTCTCCACAGGGCCCACATCCAAATGGCTTTTCTCTCCCGGGACTCTCGCGAGACTCTTGCGTGGGAGTCCGAAATCCCGCCAACTGGGACTCCTTGGACTTTGGAGCCCCATAACTTTGCAAGCAGACCTCGGATCGAAGTGCGGTCTGAAGCAAAGTTGTAGCTCTCGTCGAGAGCTTTCGAACGGTATGTGGCACGTTGTCTGCAGCCAAATAAATCGGGTCGATTCTTGACTTTTTCTGGTCGGGAGTCAAACTGCCAGTTTGACTCCCGGCCCTTCTTTTGGCCATAACTTGTGTTTTAGATGTCCAAATGAGCAATGCGAGCCCATTTAAGACATCTACGTTCTAAGATCTTTCCAATGATATAATGAACGCCACAAGCTATTGAGTTTTGACCCCTCAAATCGGTCTCTGAAGTTTTGAGAGTCCACCGGGACTCCATCTCCCAAAGTGGGAGTTGCCTCGGGAGTGTGATGGCTCACTCCCTCACACTCTCCTACACTCCCGGGAGTCTCTGATGTGACTCCCAGGCTTCCCCTTGGCTCGCACCCTTGCAACCCCTTTTGCCTTGGTTGCGAGCCCAAAACTAGGGTTGCGACAATTATGGTTATGAACAACTCCACAAGGCCATGAAATGTGTCAAATAAAATCAAATTTGCACATATGTACCAAGATGGATCATCATTGTGCAATCTGCTAATGAAAAACATCCAAGCGTAGATGCAATGGTTCCCATCCTATACAAAAAAACATTTTTGTTGGAGAAGCCCACAAGGTTTAGGTCATCCTGTAACACCTTTTCAAATTGATCATTCTCAAGGAACTTATGTTTATCCTAGGTGTCATTATGTAAATTAACATCCTCGTTTTCACATTAGAAATTTTTTGAAAATCAACGACTAGATTTGTGATTCATTTATAGTTGTAATGGACCCATGCAACTAAAAATAGCCTAGTTGCTTAAAACAAGTGCCAAAAGACAGTCATTCACAAAAGACATGACATGGCCATGAAGTTGAAAGTGTAGTCGCAAACCTTATAATTAAACTAGAATTTTCCATCCATTACCATGGATGATCTTAGTATGACATGGAACCCCAATTTGTGACTACATTTGGGATAGTCGCATGCTACCAAATGTGCCAGTGATGGGTGGTTAGGTTTTGACCACGTGGTAATTTCAAAAATTAATGGCCATAAAACACATGGCAATTTTCCATTTGTTCAAAAAATATATATTATAATTATAATAATTAAATATTATAATTACAACAATTAAAATAATTAATTATTATAGCTACAACAATTCAATATTATAATTACAGTAATTAGTTATTTGAATTAATTAATTATAATGTACCCTACTCTAAACTAGAATAGGCAACCTATTCCAATTTAAACTTGGGTAGAATAAGTTAGCTACCATAGGCTAAGTAAGTAGGTAGGGTCCTATTTATTTTGTTGGTGATAAGCCTTTTGATTGGCTCATCCCAAATGGCACATGCACTATGTTTATAGTGCATACCATGAATCTAGTTCATTCCTTCACCTACTTATATACTTTACAAGTTTGAAGTTATAGACAAAAGATATGGGACAATTCTAATGAAAGGGAAACGCTACAACATTACAACACTATCACATCCTTTGTCACATACAAAAACATTATCGTATATCCACACAATAAAATACCTACCACTTAACTTAACTACTTACTACCTATCCCCTATCCTATTACCTATCCTACTTATCACATACTACCTAGCCTACATACTTATTATTTACTACCTAGCCTACATTGAATAAATTAATTGCTTAACATAGCTAATTAATTAATCAATTAATACAAAAACACTATGACATATCCACAAAATAAAATACCTCTTGCTTAACTTATAACCTACCTACCTACTACCTATTAGTAGTTACCCTATTTATTACATACTACCTAGGTTATACACTTACTATCTACTACCTAGCCTACCTAATAAATTAATTACATATAATAAATAACTTTTTTAACATAATTAATTAACTAATCAATTATTAATAAAAAATTATGACATATCCACAAAATAAAATACCTCTTGCTTAGCTTACCTACCTACCTACTACCTATTAATACCTATCATATTTACTACATAATACCTAGGTTACATACTTACTATTTACTACCTAGCCTACCTAATAAATTAATTACCTACCCTACATTTAATAAATAAATTTCTTAACATAACTAATTATTTTATCAATTACTACAAAAACATTATGACATATCCACTAAAATACCTCTTGCTTAAAATACCAACATCTACCTATCCTACTTACTACCTACTACCTAGTTTACCAATTAATTAATGACCTAACCTACCAACTACCTACCTAGCTTACCTAGCCTAACTATGTCTAACCTTCATAGCCTGGCCTATTAGCTACACCTAATAAACTAGCCTACTATTACATGTAGATAACTTAGGCCAATTAATTAAGTACGCAAGCTAAGATAGGCTACCAATGTACATAGGCCTACTTAGTTTAACATAACCTATTAAGCTTAGTTTACCAACTAGGTTATAATAACATTTTCTAACAAAATATTAGCTATTAGATATTATATCATAGAAGACCTATGGATAATTACAAAAAAGACCCATGGACGGGTACATTAAGGAATAATAGTCCAATTGAAATAACAAAGTTTACCATATGTGGGTTATGTTTCTTTGTTCATGTGATAGAATATATTATTACAATTGAAAAACATTTCATTTGTAGTTGCGAAAATAACTACATTATCATCCATCGATGAATGCAATCAAAATTGGATGACATTGTTCACCTTTCATCTACATTTTCAATGAAAATCATATAAATCGTAAGTTGTAGTCACATCTACAACTAGAATTTGGTTCAACCCTTCCTATAGTTGCATATGCAATAATAACAAGTTGTAACTACATGGACATGTAGGACTAAGAAACTATTAGTCGTAAAACCAGTTGGTTTGAACATTAATCACATAATAGTTGCAAAAATATGTCAGAATAGATAACATTTCTTCTAGTATCACCCTTCCAATTCGTTGGAGACAAGTAAAACACCTTATCTTTTTCCCCATATCCCATGTGAAAGGCCTATTCCATCTTTAAGATATCAATCTCAAGAGTAGGCCTGACAATGAGCATGGGAACCATCTTGCACAATGGAACATGCATTTGGGCCTTGTGCTTTGTGCTTTGGGGTAATTTTATACGTATCAAGAATCTCCCCTGTGTTGATCTTCATTTGGTTTTGCACCGCCCAAATGGTCATGTTAAAGGACAATTGATTCTCCTCCATTTTAATTGTTAGTTTTAAGAACTATTAGAACAAAAAACACAACAATTACGATGAAAACAACATAATATTTTTACTGTCAAATATATGTGAAGAAGAATATGATGAAGATGAAGAAGATGTGATAGAGAAAGGAGGAAAAAAAGTTTTTGGGAAGATGAGCCCATCAAGCTTTTTTCAATGTTGAAAGAAGCCTAGTGGGCTTTCATGCTACAAAATTAATAAAAAAAGTAGAGAAATTTATGTCGAACAACTCTTGATGTCGAAAGAAATTTGGTAGGCATTTTTTTTGGAACCATAGAACTAGGACCTGGGGAAGGACAAAAAGGAAAAATGAAAGAAAAAAAGGAAAAACAAAAAAGGAAGCAAAAGAAGAGGAAGAAGAGGAGGAGGAAGAAGAAGGAATAGGAAGAGCAAGAGCAAGAAGAGGAAAAAGAGGATTCGCAAAACATTTTGTAGAAAAAAATCCCACAAGGGTACTCTCGGCGTTGAGAGTACCTTTGTAGGAATTGTTTTTGCAAAAAAAAAGTAAAAGGTTGCCCCTGCCAAGCTTCTCTCAACGTCAAGAGAAGCCTAACGGGCATTTTTCTAGAGCCATAGAATTAGGACCTAGGGAAGGATGAGGAGGAAGAATGAAGAGGAAGAAGAAGGAAGAGGAAGAAGAAAAAGAGGAAGGAGAAGAAGAAAAGGGTACTCTTGACACCAAGAATACCTTTACGGGAAATATTTCTTCCAAAAAAAAAAAGGGGATGTTGGGGAAATAGGACTTGGGGAAAAAGGAAGAATGAAAAAGGAAGAGGAAGAGGAGGAAGAAGAAGGAAGAAGAAGAAGAAGAAGAAGAAGAAAAGGAAGGAGAAGAAGAGGAAGAAGAAGCAAAGGACTTGCAAAATGTTTTGCAAAAAAAATAGAAGGATGGCCTTGTCAAACTTCTTTCGATACCGAAAGAAGCCCGATGGGCGTTTTTTCTAGAACAACAAAACTAAGACCCGAGGAAAGATGAAGAGGAAAAATGAAAAAGGAAGTTGAAGAAAGAAAAGGAAAAAGAAGAAGCAAGGATGTTATTTGATGAGCTTGTGAGCATGAACAAGGGAGTCGAACCAAATCTTTTTAAAAATATTCTTCCCACATAAACATGATATTTAAAAAATATTTTGTCACACTTAAGACAAAATATTTGGTGACGTGGAATAACATTATACCATGTGTCATGGATGAATGATATTTACGGATGAAAAATGTGGATGAAAAATGAAAAAGGATGAAATTTTTTATGAACATTTGCAACAAGTTTTGTTTTGCAAAAATTAAACAAAAGAAACAAGATACAAGAAATTTATGTTGGTTTATTATGAACTTCAAATGCTCAAATTATACTTGAACTAATATTTCAAATTCCATTACTAGCAAGTATATTCCAGCTTTGTAGCATCCAAAACATATAAAATTTGAGATGAAATCAAAATTAGTGTCACATAAACATGTTGACTCACGAAGAGGTATGTGCCAATTCAAACATTACTTGTCCACCACAAAGAGGTATGTGACCATTAAAAATTGAAACAATATCAAGTACCCCAAGACATTTTACCATTTTAAACTTTTTAAAATTTTCATTCCCTCTTTCAACCCTTGGCAACTTGCACAATGAAATTGCATTCTTTTTCTTTCAACTACTAATTTGCATGTAGAATACCTCAATTTGTATTATTCGCACATGTACTTCCTAGTCAAGCATCCTTTGTTCTTCAACCGCATGCTTGCAATCATAAAACCTCTCTACTATAATGGCAAAAAAAAAATTGTCACTAATTGTCAAACCAAACACGTTGAAATCTATGATTGAATACATGTTAATCTCAATCATATTAAATAGAATTTACGAAATGACAAAAAAACCATTGGAATATCTAAAAGATAATACCAAGCTAGACCCCCTTAGGGTGTCAAATCAAAATATGGGGATTATAATGGAAAAAGGGTAATTGACAAAACAAAGGAATGGGCGGCATGGTGATGGGCAAATGTGAAGATGGACAAATAAAGTCTTTCCATAATAAAACAAACAATGAACATTTCCAAGGATGACATGGAAGTCTACAATTTCCTTAATTTACACATGCAATGGACTTTTTCAAAAACCATGCAAGTTTGAATAAGTTGATTCCATACCATTTTTTCACAAGTTTATTGAATGATTTGTCAATAAAAGACTTGGTAACACTTGGGAACTTGTTATCCATAGAATTCATGAACTCTCGACAATGAATTTATGTAACTCCAAGTAGGCAGGTCTGGGTTCCATAAGAATTGAGGAACAAAGTCATAAAACAACCAATTAATCCATAGATGATAGGGTCAGCCTTAAAATCATGAGATGTGTATAATAGCAAAAAAAATGACAAATCAAAAATTGAACGAGAAACCACAACCCTATTCTTTACATTGAATCGTAGCACAATAGATGTGTGAAAATGAATATTTGTTCAAAGTATGAAATCACAAAGGAAATATTTATTTATGAAAATAAAATAAAATTATGGTTGAACTTGAGCAATCTTGAACAAATCTATAATGACTGTTGAAACAAAAAATCAATAAAAACCTCAGATCAAAGTAGTAAATGATAATCAAAATCATATACATGATGTTGTGGCTATTGAAACAAATGTAGCTATTTTGCCATTTGGAGTCGTTTTGGCATATGCAATTGTTCTAAATTCGCCAATAAAAAATAGATGTTCTAATAACAACCAATGTTTGTGATGCTAGATTTGAATGCAAAATTTGACTAAACAACTATAACTATCTCAAGAAGTAGACATGTTCCCAAACATCTACTATGTTATGCATTCAATTTAGTTTTCTTTTGAGGTTGAAAGGATCCATCAAAGAAATGGATGAGGAAAAAGAAGAATTGGTGACACTAAGGTTAGAAATGGGTTCAAACAATGTCAACAACACATTAAAAAAATTTGGTTATGCTCAATTTGTCCGTCACAGAGGCCAACAAGACAATTGATATTCACAAGAAATAGAACCAAAACATCTAGATCAATTGTGCAAAACTCTAGTTGGATGTATAACATAATTAATTAAAAAGAAATAAACTTTAGAAGTTGCAAGGTTAGGTTTTATGAATATGTAGTGTTGATTGAACATTTGAAGTTACGGCTATAAATATATCAAAGTTTCAAAAATGGACATCGAAAAGGTCGATTTGAAAATGTATGATAATTGGTTTTTTAGCAAAAGAATTGAGGTTTTATAATAACCATAAAACTGAAATCAGAGAGAACATGTTGCTTCCAAAACTACAAACTATAGTAAGAATTAATTAGGTTGATGCCACAAATATCTGAAATATAGCGATGTCTCCTAGGTAAGGACAAACAAAAATGAGCCAACAAATACAAGGCCACCTTGTTTATGAAAGAATGACTACTATGAGTTTTTAAAAATTAAACCACGTGGTAAACAATGGGTGGATTATTAAAGTTAGTAATGTAATGGAAGGAGGTTGATGAAATCTATAAATTTTTAAAGGTCTTTCAAGAAAATTTAAATTAACTGACAACTTTTTTAACTTCACCAACCTCGTGCGCAAAATTTATTGCACGTGTGATGTCCAATTGTATTCTTTGAGTAGTTGCTGATGGCTTTCCTAACCCTAAACGCCTACTCAAAGCTTTGTTGCAAGTTTTACACACAACTTGCATGCAAATTTCGTCAAATAGTTATACATTAATTAGAAAATGCAACATGTTAATTCATTAATGAGCTTTGTTATGGATTACACAATTGAAGATTTATGTTATTACACCTTGCTTCAAAAGGTTTGCACCCATGTGGTGCTCAAATCTTCAAGCATCTAAAAACAAAGTAAGTTAATGTTGTAACCCTAGCCTTGGGTTCACGACCAAGGCAAGGGCTTGCAAGGGTGTGGGCCAAGAAGGAAACCCAGGAGTCACATTTCATGCTCCTGAAAGTGTAGGAGAGTGTGAGGGAATGAACCCCCACACTCCCAAATGAGCTCCCATTTTGGGAGTTAGAGTCTTGATGGACTCCCAAATTTTCAAAGAGGGATTGCAGGGGTCAAAATCCATTGAATTGAAAAGTTCCTTATATCATTGAAAAGCTCTTGGAATTTAAATTTCTAGAATGGGCTCGCATGACCCATTTGGACACTTAAAACACAAGTTATGGCCAAAAGAAGGGCCAGGAATCAAATTGGCAATTTGACTCTCAACCACTAAAAATCAGGAATCGCCCTGATTTCCTTATGTGCAGGTGGTGTGCAACATATTGTTGAAAATCTCTCCACGAGGGCTACAACTTTGCTTTAGAACTTATCTTAATCGGAGGTCTGCACACAAAATTATGGGCCCCCAAAGTTGCGGGAGTCCCAATTGTGGGAATTTCAGGACTCCCACTTGGGAGTCTCAGGACAAAATGACATTTGAGTGCTAGTCTTGTGGCCAAGCACATAGTATACTATAAGGGGGAAGGTGGTGGCTTCCCCCAAGTTTGGGCCGTGGTGAATCTTATGAGTCTTGTGAGTCCATGTTTGCATGTGACTTGTCTGTGCACCAAAATGTTCCAACTACGCACTAACCAACTTGTTTGGTTTGTGCAGGTCTATGTGAGTAATTGCATTATTTGTCATTCTTCCTAGGCTCATCCCGGAGCTCCAACACGCCCCTCTACCCCCAAAGTATTGTGAGCCAGGGAGCGCGCCCCAACTCCTTTTCCTTCCATTGTCTTCAATTTTGGACTCACAGTTGAATCCATCAAAGAGCTTAGGGGTGCGTCAGTTAATGCCTTAAAAGCTTAACTCTTGGCATGTGAATTTGGATTGCATCCTTGCATTAGGGTATTCAATAATCAAGTTCAAGAACTTAGATGTTTTGCAATGTTGTAATTTTAAAATTTTCATGGTTTCAAAATGTAGGAACATGGTCATGATGCCCTAATATTAAGTTTGTCATGCTTCTAACTTTTGACAAATTTGTTAATTGAAATTATAATGTAGAAGTAGTTGCGACAGTTTAAACACATCAACAATGGTGTGTGGGAAACATTGAGTAGGACACATTACATTAATGAAGATTTAGCATGGGAAGCACCAACACAGAATGAGCAAGAAGAGAATTTTTTTAATTCCCCAAAGAGTCCAAGAAAAGGTGAACTTGAACTTGAGAAAGTTGATCACAACCTTGAAGTACAAATAGACAAAACTACACCTTCTAGATATGCACATTTAGAAGTCAATTCTTGTTATCATGCTACAATGGTTGAGCAAATGATTAGTTGGATTAATCTTGATTTAAAGCAATTTTCCCTATCCAATCAATTTGTAGTTCAAAGAACACATTGCAAGAAGCAACAATTGGATTCTATTGCCACTGGTTCTAATAATGCTAGTGTGGATAAAGGCCTTATACATAAATTCAACAATAATTTAAATGATGGTTCATTTTCTTTTAGAAGTTACGAATTTGTAACTAGATACTTTTATTATAATCAAATTTCATTAAGGCCCAATGTGATCAATTTTTCTATAATATTGTCTTTTGTTGAAGTAGTAATTAGATTTTGGATGTTCATTGAACATAAAAAACTATTGATGCATTCTTCACTTAAATGTAGTTTTATTTCTTCTAGGACTTCATTTTTGAAGGTAAGAATTTGTGAGAACAATTAAGGCTACTTATTGAAATAGGGTGTTTGCACATTATAGTGACCTTATATGGATGTCACAATGGTAGTTTTTCCTATATTCCTTAAATATAAGAAAATAAATAAAATAAGATCTATTGAAATAATTAAAAAAAGGACTCACTTATTTAAAGCTATCATAATTAACCTTTCAAGAATGAAAAAATAAAATCAAAATTATGAATAGCCAATAAGTAATGGACTTTTGAATTTTGCCCACATTTTTAGTCACACCTGCAAAATTCATGGATATGGACTTTTAGTTTACAATGTGTTAATCTTATGTGTTTGAAACTTTGGGACATTGGATGAATTGTGTTTAAAAAACTAAAGATCCATTCAATGAATGGAATGTGATTTTAATTTATTATGTTATGGACTTTTTTAAATTCCAAAAATTGTAATTATTTTTTTAATTATTTTAAAGTGTTTAATAATTATTATTTTTAAATAATTTCTTTTGAGATATTTTTCATATGCCTTATAGCACCATGATTTGAAACTGGAAATGGAAAAAAAATTATTTTCAATATCATCTAAATATTCATATTTTAAGTTAGTTTTCAACTACATTAGAAAAGGACTTTGAAAAGGGACTTTAATTTGCCGAAATTGTGACACCCTAATGTGCTTTTGCCTAGTAGTATATAGATAGTGAATATGAAGTATTATTGGGGTGAGGTTTTCCTATATGTATTTTTTTAGCTATTTAATACGCTTTATGGCTCAAGCTTAGATGTGGACTTACCAAGGTACTAACTTATTGTTCTACACATTGTGTGCATTAGTCAAAGGAGCTTCCCATTTTCTCACTTCATGAAAATGAGGGCTAGACTTAGGTGCAAATTTGTGTGCACCATTTAATTATTTTCTTCAATAATCCATTAGATGAGGGGGTGGTTAGTTGCATAGTTGGTGTTACTTAACTAGGAATGATTACTTTCTGAATCCTTGGACTTACAATAGGGGTGCTTAGGTGTAGAATCAAATGTGTTGTTGAAGGAATGATTATTTTCCTTAGTAGTGCATCAAAATAGGGGGTGTTTAGTTGCATAATCAAATGTGTTATTGACAAAGTAATTGCTTTCCTTTAGAGCACATCAAAATAGAGGGTGTTCAAATGCATTGTCATATGGGTTATTAAAGGAAGGATTGCCTTCCTAGTAGTGCATTAAAGGAAAGGGTGTTTAGGTGCATAATCAATTATGTTGCTTAAGGAATGACTACTTCCTCAACTACACATTAGAGCATGGGGTGCTTAGGTGCACCATCAAGTGTAATTCTTAAGGAATGATTACTTCCTCAACATCGCATCAAAGTAAGGGGTGCTTAGGTGCACCATCAAATGTGATGTTTGAGTGATTGTTTTCCTCAACGCCACATCAAAGTAGGGGGTGCTTAAAGAAAGTAATGCCAAGTGTTTCCACAAAGGAATAACTACTTTCTAAACCTCCCATACCTTACATGCCAACTTGCTTTCATCCCTTTGTAAGGGCATGGTCCTTATTATTTATTGGTTGGAAGGAATGGTTGTTGAAAGCATGCAGGTGAAGAGGGTTTAGAGTGACATCAAGTATTGTTTCATTGTCTTTGATCAATGAAACAATACTTGATGTCACTCGTTAGTTGATGTTGATGACTCCTTATATACCTTTAGAATCCTTTTGGCAATATTGGTCATCTAAATATGAATAAAATTTGAATGTGCAAAGGATGGGGAAGGAAGAAAAAGAAAGTAAGGGTTATTGAAAGTGAATATCCCAAATGGCCATGGGTTGATTATAACTTTCAAGATGCCAAGTTTTTTAAAAAAGTGAGAAAGTTGCAAGGTAGTGGATTTGATCCCAAAGGTGAGATAATTGATAAGTATGTAATAGTTGTTGACATTGTTGGGATATTTGGCAATGTTCATAAATTCAAGATCATGAATCCCTTATTGATAAAAAAACAAAAGAAGTAATTGGAAAAAAAATTATGGCATTGGTCATATCATAATTAATGAGTTATATTCATGCATGATCAAAGGGTGGATAGCAAAAAACAAAGCCAATGTTATTAATTGGGCAGAAAGAGTAACTATCACAACCTTAGCCTTGGGTTCACAACCAAGGCAAGGGCTTATAAAGGTGCGAGCAAAGAAGGAAGCTCGGGAGTCACATCTCATGTTCATGGGAGTGTAGGAAAGTGTGAGGGAATGAACCTCCACACTCCCAAGTGAGCTCCCACTTTGGGAGTTGGAATCCCGATGGATTTTTGAATCTTTAAAAAGCCATTATAGGGTCAAAACCCATTGGATTGAAAAGTCCCTTATATCATCAAAGAGCTCTTGGAACTTAGATGTTTAAAATGGGCTTGCATGACCCATTTGGGTACCTAAAACACAAGTTATGGCCAAAAGAAAGGTCGGGAGTCAAATTATCAATTTGATTCCCAACCATTAAAAGTCAGGAATCGCCCTGATTTCCTTGCATGCAGGTGGCATGCTGCATACCATTGGAAAACATTCAATGAGGTCTACAACTTTACTTTAGACCTCCCCTCAATTGGACGTCTGCACACAAAGTTATGGGCCTCCAAAGGCATGAGAATATTAATTTTGGGAATTTTAGGACTCTTGTTTGGGAGTCTTGGGACAAAATGACATTTGGGTGCTGGTTCCATGGCCAAGCACAAAGAATACTATAAGGGGGAAGATGGTGACTTCCCCCAAGTCTGGGATGTGGTGAGTCTTGTGAATCCATGTTTCCTCATGGTTCATCCATGCACCAAAAGTGCTCCGATTATGCACTAATCAACTTGTTGTTTAGTTTGTGCAAGTCTGTGTGAATAATTGAACCACTTGTTGCTTGCCCTAGTCCCATCCCGAAGCTCCAACACGCCCTTCTACCCCCGAAGTGTTGTGAATCAAGGAGCACGCCCCAATTTTTTTCCTTCCATTGTTTTCACCTTTGGACTCACAATGAGTCCATCTAGGAGCTTGGGGGTGTGTCACGCTACCTTTTTTCATCAAGTTGTGTGACCATTGGCACTTCTTCACTTGCATCATGTGGGGGTTACCCACATGTGGCCCAAGTTGTAGGCATAATTAATGATTTGCCCATCACCATTTGAAAAGGGGTGGCCCTTGTTGTTGAATGTTTCGAATTGTTGTAACAAAAGTCGACCAACTCCAAATGGTCCACCCAATCTTATTGATCTGTAGCCACATAATTCCTCAGGAATTATTGGATAGCCAAGTTCATTCTCTCGGTTTGTCCATTTGTTTGGGGTTGAAATGAGGTTTTCATGTTGAGTTTTGACCCCATGCACTTCCACAAAGCTTGCCAAAACTTGTTTGTGAACTTTTAATCTCGATCCAACATAATGTCCTTGGGGAGGCCATGATGTTTAAATATGTGTGTGAAAAACAACCTTTCCGTTTCTTGGGCCATGGCACTTTATTTGGTGGGAATGAAGTGTGCCATCTTGCTAAATCGATCCACCACCACCATGATCGCATCAAATCCCTTTGATGGTGGCAAACTCACCATGAAATCCATGGACACACTTTCCCACGACCCTTTAGGAATTGGTAAAGGTCACAACAATCTTGCTTGTTTATCATTGAATGTTCGATTTGTTGGCAAATCAAATAAGTCTTCATGTATTCCTCTGCATCATCTTTCAAATTAAGACAATAGTAGGTCTTCTTGAGGAATGTTATGGTGTGTTTTGCACCACCATGGCTTGTAAATAGCCCATAATGGCATTCCTTCAAGAGCACATCCCTGAGCCTCCTTTTTGGAACATAAAGTTTGATTTTGCTTATACCACAATAATCCATTTCATAAGTGGAAGTGTGACTTGATTCCTTTTTTAATGTTCTAATTTATTTCCTTGGCCAACCCATCACAGTAGCTCATTAATTGAACTTCCTTTTGAAGCTCTATTTCCCCCACATACACCACCTTAAGTTGGTGTTTCGTTAGATTTTCTTGTCGATGCACAAAAAAATGAACAACTACTAAAATAAAAAGTGTCAAATATGTAGATCTTAGACTTGTGGATGATGAAAATGAGGTTAATGAGTGGTTGGAAAATAATGATGATGAAAAATCAAAGGGGAAAATAATTATTCAAGGCACATCACCACATGGGCAAACAAATGCAAATAACACTATTGATGTGCACTATTAATACCAGAAATAATATATGGAAGGACACCAATTGCTAGTTGGGGCCCACCACACCTAGTGGACAACTTAACTAAAAGGCTCACATATTTCCAAAGTGAATTTCAATTATTCCTTTCAAAATGAAATTTCTTTTATGCCCTTTTTCGATTTCTTTCACCATGCAAATTGAATTATGAACATGTGTACATGAGGACCTTGTGTGTTTAGGAGAATGTTTCTGCAGAATAGATAGTGTTGCAATTAAAAACAATTTCACCTTGGAATTAAGTGGGTTATAAGGTGAAAAAAATTGTTCTTATCATGTTTTCTAATTGTATTGAGTGGGAACTACATATGTAGTAGGTATGGAGAATCCTGATCAAGATGTGTCTTTCAGGGACTTGGAAGACATTGAGGATGAACCAACCAAAGGTTGGTATTTTGTTGTAATCATTCTCATATCATAAACAAGAATCCATTTGAATGCTACATTTTTTGCTTTGTGCTATGTGTATTGCTTAGACAATTTTTAATGGTGTGGGAACATTTAGAATGCTTCAACTTTGTGAATTTAATATTTAAGCAATTGATTCATATTGGCCTATTGTATTGCTACTAATGATTGGGATCTCAACCCTCATTAGACATGATGCAAGTTTAATAGTTAGAGTGAAAATGAGATTCCCAACTCAGGAAAAGGCACTAACAATGATCCATCTTTAAAGAAAGAGCTTTTAGGTGATGCAACAATTGGGAGTACATATGAAAGGGTTGAATTCAATGACTAGTTTATGGTCAATGAAAAAGACATTGCTCAGGTAATGTCATCTCCTTAGGTCAGTTCTAAACTACTCGTATGGCTTTAATAAACTTCAACAATTGCAACAACCCTCTCTTTACTCTAAAACATGTTTTTTGTACCCATCTTATTTGAGTTAAAAGACTAGACAATTAATGCAAGGGCTCACTTTGGGTCTAATACTAAGTAGTTCTTTATTGGAAACATAAATGAGTTTGTAGATATTTGTAGGTGTCAGTGTTGGCAAGAAGACCTTCTTTTTTGCTAACCATGTCCACATTAGGTCAATAACATATGACTTCAAAATCTTGTAAACCAATTTGACTAAGCATTATAGGAGTTTATGTCATCAAATGGCCACCTTATTTCTCTTATATAATGCATGTTCAATTTGTTGAACGAGGTCTACTGTTGCAAAGATAGAAAAAGTTCCATTCAGTGATATGGATTGAATCGATTAACACAATTGTTTCAATTGTGTTTCTACTTATGTTGTGATGGTCGGACAATTTTTAAATGACACTCATAAGGTTATACTTGCATTAGTTGCCATTGCATTGTGACACAAGTTTCTCTGTGATTTCATAAATATGTAGGATCTGCTTGATGATCAATTGGGTTTTTCCAAAGTCATTAGATGTTTTATTTCTATATAATGAAGGGTGTTCATCTTGCTATTATAATGGAAGGGCATCAAAGAACAATTAGACAATGTTGAAAGGTAAGTTTAGTGTGGGTGGGTCACTAGTAAAGGTGTTAGTCTATTTGGAAGGTTAGTCAGAAGGCATTGATATTCTAGCCAATTACTTCTCAATTATTCCTTTGATAATAGAGCATGTAACTATTCCCCTTCTTTTCCTTTTTCTCATGGTAGATGATTGATCTGGCCTTTTTGTCTATGTGTCCATTGAATGGTGCAACTAAATATTTCATTTGATTATTGGCAAGAATCCACCTTCAAACCATTAATAGAAGAGCAAGAAGATTTCATAATTAATGTATTTTGGAACCCAACTTTTGACAATGGATTAGAAGGGTGGTCAGGCCATTGTTGCAAGGTCACACATTCAAAAGCACATGTTGGAAAGGGCTCTATGGACTTAGAATGAAATCCTTTGCCATTGCTATAGATAGAAGAGAAGGGTGGCAAGGAATTGAACAAGACATCATTGCTTTAGTAGAGGAAAATGTGACATATGCAACGAGTGCTATTATTTAGACTTCAGGATTTTCGTACACAAGAACAAAACTTATAGCATTAGTGGATTTGGAGATTACATTTTTGACTCTACGATATCTAACCATCGGAAGGTATTACCTCTTTTTGCATAAACAACTTATTCATTTGAACGATTCAATAGGTTTTGCTTTTCAACTTTCTTGTCATTTGCTAGGGTTGTCGAGTTCTATGTTTTCCACGAGCAAACACATGTTCTCCCGATGCCATCTTTCTAGTCATCATTATAACGAGTGGATATTGTATGGTATTCACACATTGGTAGATGTAGTCATTGTTGACTCAACTTGTGTGGATATTGTTTCATGAGCTATTTCTTTCTAGGGAGTGGTTGCGATGATTACAACTCAAGAAAATATTGCATCATATTGCGACCAACATCTTGAGGATGATTTCATCCCTCTAATAGTAGAGATATTTGGATGCTTACATTACAAGGTGGACAACTTCTTTCATCAATGTGCCACATGGCATGGTTAGTAAAGGACTTTGGAGGTCTTCTATTTTCAATTATATGTTCATTTTATGGGCAAAGGGTGTCAGTGGCTCTTTAGAGAGTTCAAGTTGCCACTATCTTGTGTTGGGTAGTTGTGATGACTTGAGCAGCCTCTTCTACACTTGGTGTCCTTCTAGGTTTTTCGCCCATTTCCTTGTACAACTTGCTTCATGCTATTGGTGATGGGTTTAGGTCCTAGGTCTTGTGTTTTCTCCTCTTTGGGCTCCCCATTGTGCATTTTGCACTTTCAAGTGTGGGCTTTTGTTTGGACTGCAGTCCATTACTTTTTCTTCTCTTGTTTCCTAGCTGGGTGTTTTTTTCCTTTATTTATTTATTTCTTATTTCTGCTGAAGGAGGTACCTAGGTCAATGTTTCCCATGCTGTACGAGATTTCACAGGAACCTTGAAGAGAAAAAAACCAGCGCTGAAAGAGAGGGGCCGAAAAAAGTCCCAGAAAGGGGGAGAGAGAGAGAGGGACAGGCAGAACCCATCCATCCGTTTCAAATCAAATCGTCCAAGTGTCCACATCCATCCATAACCGTACCGTCCCCCCACCCCTGAACACCCAAGATGGTAGCTTTTACATCCACGCACGTGCGCACTTTGCCTGGGTTTCAAGACGCCAGTTTGCATCCGAGAACAGGAGTTAATCATCCATCCATTCATCCATCCAGGAAGTATTGTCTCTCGTTTTCTCTCTCGCGGGGCACTGCTCTCTTCTGTCCGTCTACGAATGCAGAGGAGCTGTTGGGTATGGTGAAAAAAGCATGGCTATGGCGTGAAGCTTTTCTACTGTAAACTCTGGTCTTGCACACGCTGAAGCATCGAAGACTCCTTTTCTCTCTCGTTCGATCCCTCATCTATCTTTCATTACCTTATTGGCGCTCTTTTTCTCTTCTCTTGGGTGTCCTGGAAGCCGAAGATGAAGCTCCCGCCGATTGTGAAAGTGACAGTAATATCTCAGTCTCGTAGTCTCGTGGGCTTCTTCTAGTAGTGTTGTTGTTGTTTTTTTTTGGTTCCTTCTTTCGGACGATGATGGTTTCTTGAAGAAGCTTGATGGGTGGATGGGTGGGATATATGCTTTTGGAAACATGGAAGAAGAAGTTCCCTTCCTATTACTACTCCTACTGCGTCTTCTCCAACTTTAAGTGCGCTGGGAATTTCTCAAGAGTTTCGGTAATAGCTAGCTAGCGCTTGAGAGCATTTCTTCTTTGAGACATGGGTATGCAAGACCCATGTTCAACGTGACAGGTATGGGGCAACACTTTTAGGTTTGAAGCATATAGACATTACTTTAGGTCTTATGGGGAGATCAAGCACGACTCTAGTTCTTAAGAATGGCATTGACTTGGAAAACATTTCTCAGCTCTGTAGAATGATCGAGCTTCCGGAAGTTTAGTCTCTCATTTATCATACCCCAGGTTCAAGGATTACATGTCCATGCAATGAGGGTGTCTGCAACATTTTGTAGACCTCAGAACTCACTCATCTAAGTGTATCACCCATGTGCACCGATTTTGATGAGAAACTCCTGCCTGCTATCTTTTTCCAACTAAGCTTGTGCTGTGTTCAGGTCCTGGATACCCTAGCATGAGGTTTTGCGGGATGCCCCTCACAAATCCTTACTACTTGGTTGGTCCTTCTCTCCTGTTTTCTGGCTTTCTCACAAAAAATGTTTGGATGGCAGAGGAAATTGCAGTTTCATTCTGGGAGAATGAATGACACAAGAAGTGCAAAAGAAAGGTCCTCTGACCGGAAACAATTACGAGATGTTGGAGGCATCACAATGACAGCCACACCACCACCTTCCTCAAGTGGGCAACCTCCTATGAGGCGGCCTTCACGGGCATGTTCAACTCGATTACCTCCTCGACCAGTTCCTCCTCCAGCACCTCCCACCCTGATCATGCTTTCAAAGAGCCCTGTGGTTGATAAGCAACCTCGGACAAGTGCAAGAGCAACCTCATTAGTGATTTCTCCTTCTTCGGCTTCTCCAGCTTGGAAAGAGCGATACCGGCTTCGCAGTATGTGGGAACTCTCTGCCATCCTTAACTTCTTTTCGGTTTTTCGGCCAGTTCTGAAGCTGGATCCAGACCTTTCAAATGAAGAAGTGGAGTCTGCCTTGCTATCTCCAAACAACAGGCTTGATAACATTCATGTTACATTGCTGAAAGCAATTCCCCCAGCAAGTAGAATTGCACTTTCTGCTGATACGTGGGCAACTGTCCTTAGCAAGAAGCTCAAGGATTGGTGGCCTAGGGTGGCTGAAGGACCTTGTCCATTACTACCTTCCCAAGGTGGTGAACTGGCAGCTTACAAGGAGCTGGATGTTGTAATGAGAGTAAGACTCTTGAGGGCACTCTGTGAGATCCGGGTTGATCAAGATGACCTCCGGATTTACATAGATGAGTCACTGAAACATGGCCATCCACCGTCAGTCTTCCGGAAGGATAGAATTGGTTGTGGGGCAGAGGGCACCATGTACTGGTATGAACATGATGCATCCATAGGGCACAGGCTGTACAGAGAGATCCAGGTGGCAGGAAAGAGCAAAGGAAAGGGGTCAGGAAAGGGGCGCAATGTGCCTCCTCCTCTTGTGACTATGTGGGAAACTGTAGCAACCAGTTTTGAAGAGTTCCAAGAAGTTGCACAACGACTGAGTTCAAGTCGGAACAGGATGGAGGTTGCGATGGGGAAGAGAATTGAGCAGAGCATTCTTCCCGAGCTTGAAGAGATCCAGAAGAAGAAAGAGCGGACAATCAAGAAACAGCAACGACAAGCAATGCTGCTTGACAATTCAATTCAAGGGAATGGTTTGGCAGCAGGCCGCTCCCGTCGTGAACGCAAACCAGTTACTTATACATTTGATGAGTATGATCGCTCAATCAATGAAGCCATCAAATTTACAAAGAAGAAGTCTCCAGAGCTACCACTTCTGCGACGGGATTTGAGATCTATCAACAACAAGGTGAATGGTATGTCTGAGTTTAATGAGTTAGAGCATCCTTACAGTGAGAGCAATGGTGCTGCTCGGCATGGGGAGGTGTGCCCTCGCAATGGGGGACTTCCCAGGAGGCAGCTGCGAAGCTCACAGCCTGCTGTAGAGTTTACAAATGCAAGTCCTGTGCTTGATGAGGCAGGCATCATCTTCAGTGATGATGAAATAGAAGGTGAGGCTGTGTACGATGATGAATACATAGCAGCCAAGCTGCGGAGAGAGAGCTATTCTTCAGAGAGGGGCAAAGATGACAGAGGGGATGAGCAAGATGATGCTAATTATAGTGAGGAGCAAAGAAAGGTTGAAGACAGTGGTGAGGAGGATGGCACTCATCATCATCATCATCAGCAAAGTGATAGTGAGGAGGGACATGGGAAGAAGCGGAAATGGAAAGGACCAAAAGTGCGTTTAGTCAATGACATCAAGTTCAAAGAGGGGCATCGCAGGAAGAGACCCATCCACAGTTCGACAGCAAACGTTGATGATGAGAGTGAGTATGAGGATAAATTTCGGAGTGATGGCAAGATGCAAATTCTACAGAGTGTGGCAGGAACTAGGTTTGCAGGTGATATTGAAGCTCTTGAAGGAATCACAAGGCAAAGGGAAGAGGATGGGGTGAGTGACAACGATACAGGCAGTGATGGTTCTTTGGAAAGGGTGAATGGAAGAGCAGCCTCTTCCCCCAATGATGAGAAGCCCGGTGTGCAAGTTGAAGTGGAACCTGAAGGGGACTATTATAGTGACCAGTCTGATGAATCAGATGGAGCTTCTGTATCCTTTGAGGATGAGGAGGGAAACCTTGGCCAAGAGGCAGGAAGCAGTAAAGCCTCTGGGAAGCAGCGCCAGATGCTTGACCTGAATGAGATAGCTACGGGAACCCACAGGAATAACCATTCATCTAGTGAGAATGATGAGTATAGTGATGATTACTCTGGAGAAGGAAGGATGGCAAATGCCAATGGTGATCAGGCAGGTGCAGAAGCTGGGTTGAACTCAAACAGGGGAAGCTCTTCATGATCAGGCAGTGCCTTGGGTTCACCTCCACAAATACAAGGACACTGTACAAGATTGTATGCAGGAAAAACTCTGCAAAAATGTGTGAAGGCTTAGAGTAGGGTAGTTTTAGAAAGCCTTCATGTAGGAATCTGCATCTAGATTTCTGAAACATTCAAGCAGGTCTGGAGGGGAAAAGATGGCATGCAGTTGAATGGAT
>Ga0116230_10001290_pt1 | contig 23567 bp, 15 predicted proteins | sample S1TSphfallax_3_FD_88678 | JGI IMG/M metagenome (GOLD analysis project Ga0116230, IMG submission 88678) | Host-associated microbial communities from peat moss isolated from Minnesota, USA - S1T2_Fd - Sphagnum fallax MG | ecosystem: Host-associated > Plants > Peat moss > Unclassified | place... | reverse complement strand
TGTAAAATATGTGGTTTTATTATAATTTAAGTCATGTTTGGTCTCAATATTAATATCCAATCCTAGAAATTACATTTAAATATAGTTTTGATATTTAATAAACCAATACATGTAGGACACATTTAAAATATAGTCCTTGGTAAAGACTCCAACCTTAGTTGTGTGGTTCTTTATATTGTGTTTTTACCCATATGAGTTGCAATTTTTGTTTGTTTTTCAATTTATTTGTCCCAAAAGCATATTTTCTGAAAGTTTTAAATGGGGCATTATTTTTATGGACTTTGTGGGTTTTCCTTTTGAGACTTCCAAATTAAAAAAGGACAACAGTTACATTAAATATAAGTTTTCACATAGATTTGGGAAGGTTTGTAGTTGATTGAACATGTATTATTCAAAGATTAGAATAATAATATTTTTTAAAGTAACAACCATGTTTATTTGAATCATTTTAAAGAATCTTGTATGGACTTGTAAGGAGTGTAATCTTTTCCAATATTGAGTCACTATAATTTGCATCTACCCACCTATGGTCCACTTAGGACCAACATAATAGTCATTATGTAATTGTAGGCTGTTTATTTCCAAAATCATTTTATAGTTGCATTAAAATGCCAAGTCATCATTATCCACATCATTTACACACTAATCATTATGTAGTCATAAAAATGATAATGAAAAGTCCAGATGATATTTTTTTCCCTTATGGATGTCAAAAAGATGAAATACAATCAATCAAATAATGATTTTGCATGTTTCCGTTTATAACCTTATCAGCTTTTAATGACACAATCAACTAATTTATGATTATTTATCTTTAAACATAGGATTCAAAGTTTTATTTTAGGACTATAGTCGTTGAAGACTTTTAGTTCTTGTTCTTTTAGTTGCAAATGATAAGATTCCTTCTAGTGTTGGGATTAGTTATAAAGCTAAGAAAGTCTTTTTGAACATGCAAAAAAATTCAAATCCATTTCAAACTTTACAATAAGTTTCACCAATATATATAATTAAATGATACAATGTGAAAAAAAAATCATTTCATAGTAGATTTTCACATGAATTGTTTCCATTTATGCAATTTTTAGGATTTGTTACAATGGTAATGAGTTGCATTTTTGTGATTGCACCCAAAAATGTTGAACTTATCACCAAAAAATGTGATTTTTCTCACACAAAAATTTTAGGACTGAATTTACATGTGAGGTAATGTTGACTATAATTTAGTTACATCACAAATTTAGCATGTGATGAATTAATAATGAAAATCGTGCGAAGTTCATTCATTATAAGTTTGTACATTTTACATATGAATATCATATGTTGAAAACACATTTGACACATGGACAAATATATTGACAAATGAAGTATGAACCTATGAATGAATGAATTTTACACAATTTCCATTACAAAAACATGAGATGTTAAGTTTGTGATGTACATGTTTAAAAACACAACAACAAACATGTAACAAAGTAGTTGCATAATTCACATGTCATATCTTAATGTCACATTGTAATTTTGATATAATACATGTCACAATAAACCCCACAAATTTTACATTGTAATGGAGGGAACCACAATTATGACACCTCACACATGTCATGAACCACAGATGAAGTCAAAATTCAAGACATAGTAACATGTAACATAACTATATAACCAATGTTTCTTTTAGCATGTTTTTAAAGTCATTCTAATATTAATGTTACAAGTTTTCTTTTTTCATTTTATCCTTTTTAATATATAATGGAAACATGTGAAATAATTTAAGATGAATCTATAACCAATGTTTTTTCTAGTTTAAATTTCATTTTTCAAAGGACTTGAAATGCTTTCAAAATGGTGTATTAATCATATATAAATAATTTTATTCAAAGTTTTACATAATAGTATGTCATGAAATAAAATAAAATTTATGACCATTGTAAAATTCATGGATTTCTAATCCATCACATTCTATAATCAATCACAATTCACCATATCATTGTGACATATTCCTATTACTTTTTAAGTAGTCAAAAATAGCTTGTCACAATAAGGTCAATGTGTGTGCAAGGGCAACTTATGTTATCCCATTTGTACAACTTTTTGTGAAAAGAACCACATTGTCTTGTATTAGGTATACTTCAAATGCTTGCATACAAGGTTGTTTGTGTCAATCATGTCATACAAATCATGTTTATTTTGATGTCAATGTAGCTTGATGTCATGTCAATTTAAGTCAGTTTTTGTAAAAACAACATTTTTTTGGGAACGAATAAATTGTTGCAACTAAATTTCAATCACCACAACAATTGGGTGGACTAGGTCCCAGTATTTTATGGGGTTGCTGCATTTCGATGGTCATTGCCGAAATTAGTTGTTACCACATGTAGCTGGTCCCAATTCTACTAGGGGGTCTCTAATAAGGTCACCACATCTAAATGGTCACAATTGTTTTTGTGAGGGGTGGGAGGCGGGGGGCGGGATATGGGCAATCAGAAGTCATTCTTAAATTTAGGAAAATCCAAATCATCAAAATGTGGTGCATGAATTTCAATCATCATCTTGACAGTCTAACTTCTTTTCATTTCTTTTTCTAGATAGGGTTAACCAAGTGTAATTGAGTCTTGGTCCCTATGCCAATTAGAGTTTAATCTAAAAATAAAATAAAATCAAAGCATCAAGATGGCAATCAGAAATCAATTCTCACATTTGGGTTGCGGAAGAGTTTTTTAATTTATTTTCCTTCAATAAGGTGAATTGGCTTATGGTGACCAGGTAAACAAGGTGGACCTAGGTCTAATGTCCTTATGGTCACTAGAGTTCAATCTTGGATTTAAAACATTGAACTTAAATTAAGAAAAGCATGATCATTGTCAAGATGGCAACTAGAATTTTCGAATTATTATTTTAAAATAATTGATATATTAATTTTTTAGACAGGTGGACCTAGTCTTAGTCCTTATGACAATTAAGGGACATGGTCCAAATTAGGGTGGACTTGGGTCCCAATCCCTATGGTGACTTCAATTTAATTCCCAATATTTTAAAAAAACCTTTCAGAAAATTTATTCATCATCTAGATAGCCTAGATTTCTTTTGAAGCTTTTGTTGGGATTGAACTCCAATCACCATAAGGACCAAGATATAGGTCCACCTTGCCACCCTAGGGGCTTGGGTTTAGGATGATCACTTATTGAAATTCAATCCCAAGAAAAATAAAGCCTCCGATCATCTAGACATGATGATTGAGTTTTAGTCACCATCTCAATGATATTGAGTTTTTTTTTTCATTTTGAATACTATCATGTACCAAGTGAAAATTTTGATTTTATTATCAATTTGGTTTTTAACAAGTCGACCTTTCCAAACCTTGAACATTTCAAACAATCAGATTTTTACACGAGTAAATAAACTATTATAAATCATAAATAGTCATTTATGAATGTTGTACAAAACAGATAGATCCAAATATTTTCTTTAGTTTTATATTTCAGTTTAAGCACAACTTTGGGTTTAGAATTACTTCTATCAAAAATTAAAGAAATGTGTTTTGTGGCAACTATTTGAACCTGTCACAAAGTGAGAAGGAAAATTCAACAATTGGTTTTAGACGGGATATCTTTACTTATAATGATTAGTATTGCAAGGTAAGGTATGTGGTCCACTACTAGAAAATTTGTAATCTTTAATTACATCTCTTTAATAATACACCATTGTGACCTATGCCATTGGCCTAAGTGTGAGCATGACCTTATGATAGAACTCAATTGTGAAATAATTCTTAAAATTAAATTAATTTTAGTGATGAAAATGACTCAAAATTCATTATCTATCATGTGCCTTAGGTCTAAAAATGATGAAAACAACTCCAAGAAATCCCACTCATCAATGGCTTTCCAATAGTGCAAAGATCTCACCCCAATTTCATTAAAACAGTTATTGTTGATTCATTGAATTTTCTTTGAGAAAATATTCAAAATTTAAATTTTTTGCATGATAGGTCTAAACAAATGTTGGCTAGTTACTATTTGTTTTAAACCACAAGGTAGGTTATCAAATAATTAGTTAATAATCACTGTTCAACCTATTGATAATACATTGGTTACAAGCTTTTGAATTTTAAATTAAAATTATTTGAAAATTCTATATTTATATATAAAGATTGATAACCTACCTATATGACAATCAAGTCATCCATGTAAGTTATTAGATTTCGAAAATTCAATACTAGGTGGTTATCAATTTAACTGATTATAAAAAATCAAAGAACTACCTTGTAGATTATGCATAATTGACTTGATAAATGGGCCAAAACTCAATAACTGGCCAACACTTGCCTAAGCATTGGCAAACCACCTCAATGCCCCCTCACTCATCAAGGGCTTTCAAACTGTGCGGAGAACATGATTGGGGCGTTCTGGTTTGGGAGATCTCAAACTGACAAACAGAAAAAACAAATTACCTTCGTTTATAGATAGATTTTGAAATTGTAGAAAGATATAAAATTTCTTCATGCCTAAACTTGAGGTAGAAAAAATTATAATTTTCAAAACTTGTATTTGCTTACATTGGTCTAAGGACAAGCAATGTGTAGGCAAATACACCTTGTAAACCGAGGCTAGAGCCACAAAGGCAAATACCTTGTACCTCATGCTCCACCCTCAGTTAGTTTGTAGCTTGGTGTACTTATGGAGTACCAAAGGGCCATGTACAGTGGCCATACTTTTACCACACTCCTTGCCTCAAGGAATAATCCATTAGCTTGAGGTAGATTTTGTTAGCATGGGATAGATTCCATTAGCATGGGGTAGAATTATTTTCTTCCTTCAAACCCATGATTTCAAAGCCCATAGCATGATGTTTTGTAATTTGAGAATGGCATTTTTTATTCCAAGCTTGGGGTTTTCAATTTTGAGCACAAGGTTTGGACCCACGCAAACGGGGAATATTTATTAATATTCAAGTTATAAAAGTATTAGGTACTTTCACAGCCAATTTCAAGCAAGTTGGAATCAAAAACTTGAAATTGGGTATGGAAGAACTCGACCGCTTGTACAAACTGAATTACAATAAACATGGCTGACTTGAATAGGTGCAAACCTTGTGCTTGGAATCAAAAACCCATGCTAGGGGCTTTGAAATCATGGGTTCCAAGAAAAAGAGGAATTTACCCTGGGCTAATCGCTCATGTTCCTTGAGGCAAGGAGTATGGTAAAGGTATGGCCCTTTTGGTATTCCATACTATGAGTCTTAATGCCCTGTTGTCAGGGCATTTTCACTACACAAGTAGCGTTAGTTTCCAATTCCAGACTGTATGAAATTGAGAGTGAGACACAATGGAGGATGGACAAATTGTTAGATTTGTATATCTTGATATGACTTTGAGCTAGAGTCTAGAAATCCTACGGTTGCACGACATATATACCTCTGGGGCAGGGACATAGGTCGGACAGGGCTGGCGAAGAAAATTCTTTATTCAGATTGCAGATCATGATCCTGCACTAGCTACTACTGTGATTCAATCTCATCCCATGCTCAGCCTTCCAAAACATTCCAAATCATGGATATCCTTTTGTTTGAACAATGATTCCAAAATTAAACCAGCAATTGCTAGCAAACGTCGGCGCATCAGGAGCTAATCGCTGCCCGGCGTCATGTCCTTGAATTCCATAGTCGAGCTTTAACAGTGGACCAAAAACTCCGCAGAAATTTCTTTCAGATTCCTCCTGGGTAACAGTAAATCTAAGGTAAAATTCCATCTCATGATGTCCACGAAACTCCCATAATGATACCAGAAACTTTAAACTTGTGGATTCTCTTTGATGAAGTGGGTCCAAGATTAGAGCCCGTTTGGTCGAGCCCGTCATTATGTTCAATTCCGTACTTGTTGTAGTGACAATGGGTTGATTATACTTTTGTCTTGGCGTGATTATTATTGGAGCTAACGGCATGATCGGTCCTGTACTATGGACTTGTGTGAATAATTAGGGATATAGAGCACGTCGACCAGATTCGGTTTATGCAGCTCAAAATCGATTCTAGAGATATTGAAGGTTACCATGTCCAAGCTCAATTTTTCTGTAAGATCGAGGTCAATATTATTATCCTTTTGAAAATGCAGATTAATAAGATGACCCTGAACTTTCAAACAGCTAACAACAACAATGCACACATGAATCCATTGATGAACTGCAATTTTGAACTACATTAAGACCACCTTCGCTAGATTGCACAAATGAACAAAAACATAAAAAGTGTTGAATACAACAACAAAACTTGGGTTTTATGATATGGGTAGTTATTTACGATTTGGTTTAGCAATTAGCCAAGTTGTTAAACCTTGTTAAACCCAGATTTAACGATTTGACTAGTTGCTAAACCCAAGTAGCAAATACCCCAAATTGCAAAAACCCAAGTTTTGTTGTAGTGATGCTGATGGAAACTGCAGGTGACCTCTCAATAATTTGCCACAAAACAGAAACGCTGCTTAGACTCCGATTCTGTACGGAAGGTCCTGAGTGGAATGAGACGCAGAATCTCAGTTTATTTCTCCAAATGTAGTAGCATTGAATAGGGCCTCTACATTTGGGACTTTGATCAAAAGCAGTCTTCAGAAAAGATTCCAATTTTTTTCATTCAATCAGAAACAGCTAGGAGTACTCACAGTCTTCTTGGGGTGACTCCCTGGGTTGCAGTTTCAGATGGTGGCTAGTGTACAAGTGATGGTCAGAACTAAGGGATGATCCTGCTGTAAACACCCTACTTGAGAAAAGTTCTGGAAAGAAAACCTTCCCGTTGTGATTGTCACTTGGGATCAAGTCCTCTACACCAGTACTTAGAAATCTTAGTACTATACACTGCTCCGCGCTTAGAATGAGAGAAATTTCTTGTAACTCAAGTTATAAACTCTCATGTGCACGAATGCTCGTCCCACGTCTCTAGTGTCTCGAGTTTCCATTTCCGATTTAAAACTGAGCTAGAACTATTGCTCGGGTTGGTTGAGAAAGAGACTATGACCACCAGCACCCACAACCGGATTTCTGCTCCCACAAGCGCCAGTAGTCCGGAAACAACTCCAAATTCTCTGTTGCTCGAAACTGCGTTCAATCTGACATCGCCAAATTTGTTGTTATCGGCTGCTATGGGTGTGCAGAAAAGGTCCGCTGCGTCTTCTGGTCCAGTCTTTGGAACTCAAGGACAAAGCATAGACCGGCTTCTCATGTCGAGACCGGCCCCTTTGCATCAACTCCAGGAGCATTATGTAACTTGATCGAAAGTTAGCTTGGCTCTCCCTCTTGAGAAGGAATGTAAGTCTTGCCTTCATCGGGAACTACAATAAACATGAAATGAAAGAATCTGCTCTGCGAACACTCCATTCACTCCATTACCTAATCCAGAATGATCACATGGAGCGAATCTTTACAAGTAATTCGGTCTGCACAATTCATCTTACAGTTACCCCCACACCAAAAAAGCACAAAGTTGCAGTCGAGCATTACGGGGTCGGCACGCTGTTGTGACCGCGGCTGGGACCTGAAGGTGTAGGCTGGGTAAACCTATCATCCTGGCTGAAGCTGTGTGCTTTGGAGCGGTCTGGAAAATTCTCGACTGTCAACTTTGTACTTTCCTCAAGTCCCTCGCGCTCATACACAGCAGTTTGCACTGAAGCCGATGAAGAAGGTGCAAACGCTGACGTCGTCGTATGCTCCAGCAGCTGCACGCGTCGTATCTTCCTAGAGTCAGCAGGAAATACCAGCAGCGAGCACAAAAGAATGACAATCATTATTCTAGATATGAATCCCATCATGGTCGATCTTTCAAACCTGAGGTGCGCCAGGTATCAACAAAGAAAGCTAGCTAGCAGTGTATGGATCGATTCTTCTCGACTCTTGTTCTAACAACGGTACAGTAAGCTCTACAAACCAGGGGTGCAGTAAGAAGGAGGAGTCTAACAAGACATATGTTCTAGATCTAGACTCTGTGCAGATCTGTACAAAAGCCTCAGGACTGGACAAGTCAGGTGTAATATTTGAGAACAAGGGAGAAATTCTTCCGGCAGTGTTCGTGCAACGAAACTTTCAAGTTCTAAGCAGATGATTAATACACTCTAGAGCTAGTAGTAGTTGTGCAAGTGGCAAACGATTTGAGTGACGATATACAGAAGACAAAATGGGGAGCGGTTTATATTGCGGATGCAGATGACTTGCTGTGCCTGGGAGGGGGCACTGTCATGAGCAGCAGCAGCTGCAGGCATCGGTTTGGCGTGCAGACGTTTGACTTGGTGGTTGGTGGAATTTTGCCACAAGCAAACACGCCGGGGCGCTGACCTCCTCAGTAAATTAATTAGCCCAGTTTTACACATGAGCCAGACATAATTATGGTGGGGTCTGATCTAAGTTCTCTTAATTCACGTGGATTTAGTCACAACTCACAATTTGAGGTGCATTTGCGCTGCTTCAATCGCGGCTGCCAGCCACCATATTCAGCTTAAAGCAGTTCAAGTGTACTGGTACACCGCGAAGCTGCTAGGGTCGGACTCGTGGCAGAAGGGTATGCTAGCCCACAATATACGCCAAGTCATGGCCACAAGGAAGTCCTGATGACTGAGAGAAGAATGAAGGCACGAGCAGCTAGACTTTCCTCTGTCCTACCGTCAGCCACATTCAAGAGAAAAGTGCACCACTTGCATTGCATGATCAAACTATAATTACCCTAAGGACTACACCACAGAAGGAGTCTACAATCCACATCTTTTGGCCAATTTTTTTTCATCATAACTAAAATTCAAACTTTGAGGGTTGTACATTGTAGGTTGATGATGAACACAACCAATAATTAGCAAAATTTTCAAAGTTGGCAAAATTTTCAAAGCTCATGTCAAATCGAGCACGCAAACCTGGCGTCAATCATGGGTCACCCAAAATATCCTTGAAGTTACTCTCTTTAATGGATTTCTACATTTGTGCCAACACAATTTTTTTTTTGTTTGTTTGTTTTTGAAATCCTTGCTGTGCCAGACTTTGGTGACTTGAACTTAGTGGTTTTTTTCCTTCAATTTCGTGATGTTGCTCAAGTGGCAATAGTCCATAAGTATATTTAGCCAAGTTGGGTGATATTCAAAATATGATAGTATGAAATCTTAAGCACCCTTTCAAATTGTAGGCAATTGCGGTAATTTTTGGCAATTTGTTTTTTGGAAATTTTCCCCAAAACAAGAAAATTGTGACAGAATATTCATTCCTGAAAACATTTATCACAAAATGGCGAAAATTCACCACATAAAAACCCACTGGTCCTTGGAGTGAGAAAGACTTGGTGTTCAAAGGGTTGGCTAGTACCATAGGACTCAGGCGGACTATTAATTTATGGTCCAGACCAAATACAAGTTTCACACAACCCTTGAGTGCAGGTTTTAGCCAACCGACATATTTAGTAGGGTTTAAGTAAATTTTGCTTGAATAAAAAGAATGTCAAGCTCTCACCAAATTGAGGGGCGGCAGGGGGAGGGAGTAAAAGCCTAAAATCATCCAAGAGTTTTTTCCTCAGCATCTAGCTGAACAAGGTAGTTACCAGGAACGTGAAATCGCTGACCCTGCACAACACCTTCTGACTTATGGACCTGACTTAGCTCATACCCAGTTGCCAGAAGCGACGAGAAAACCTCCCGCGGGATATGCAGATTGGGGGGAGGGGGGAGGGGCGGGCGGGTGTGTGGGGGCCGGTGGGGCGCAGAATGTGGCTCTAGATATTTAATTTTCTTCTTTCGGACGGACTTAATGGGTACCAACCGAGTGTAAGGCCGGCCTAATTGTTATGTGTTATATATATATATATATATGATCTACACTGGGCCGCACTTCACAAGCTAGCCCCACCTCAAGCTGTAACTAACACATCTGCCGCAAGAGACAAAGTGCCTGGAGCGATTAGCGCTGAACTCATCCAACAAAAATGGAAGTTCGATCAACCGCCTATTCTTAGATCCAATTGCATGATTCCCAAGGCTTGTCCCCAGCTGCTAAGTTTGTTTATTTTTTGTGGGTGTGGAAACCCAACCCACTATTGCAATTGAATACTCATTGCGTATGTGGACTGCAATTCAGATGCAGTGACGTTATTACGCAGAATCAGTTACTACTCATTGTACTACATTTTATACCAACTTCTGTCTTCATTATATTTTGGAAGCAAGTCGAGTGTACCTGCAGACGACTGTGGAAGTTGAGTCATTAGATGCCCCTCCTCTCCATCACTCACTTGAAAGAATTGAAACTCACTAGTGGCTTATTATATCCCTCCCTCTCATGTTGGAATTTTACAATTTTTTATAAGGGAGGTGTGAGAGGCGTGCAGTGAAGTGGGACATACATTTGGCACTGGGCTAAAGCTTGCCAAACCTATTAGGTAAGGTTGGCGAACATGATTTCTTGCTTGGGAACAAGATTTCTTAATTATATATGACCTTCCTCTTTGGTACATTCTATAGAGTTTTTCAAATTAACAAAGATGTTCTTGAACTACATCTAAGCAAAGAAATGGTCAATTCAATATCATGACAATAACTTCAGGTATGACCTGTATTGACACATCTTGTATTGTAAATGCTTTTTTCTTTGCAACGCGCCCTCATAGCCTTTTTATCATTTTGTGGGGGTAGGTCTAGGGTTCATTTTCCACAATGCCAACAAATTGCCTAATGTTTTAGGTTATGGCAATTGGGTGGACCCAGCTGAACAGTGGGTGGCCACACCCCGTGTCTGACAAAAGACCATTATCCAATTTAATTGGCAATTGAAAGATATTGTGCCACGGTATTGAAAATTTTCTAGACCAATTTCTAGGCCTCATGATTTGTAGGTGCCAATTTGGAGCATTTGAAATAGCCGGTGTCGGACCCTGAAAATCTAAGGGTGATGAAAGGCGGAATCTCTCCAGAGTGAGAATTATGTACTTAGCCACTGTAAAATCTTGTGCAATGTGAATGTGTTCCTGCTCTTGTGCTCTAGATACATTCTTATTTTGACACAAGGAAAACAACTCATGTAGGTTAACCTCATTGCCCCATCATCCCCCAGAACATCACAGCCTCCGTTCGTTTGAGGAGGATATTGCTGATTTCATATGGCCAGAGCCACTTAACAGTGGATCACTGTCTTTCGCTGACTTAAACCCAATGATCTAGACTTGGAGGGTGGTTCCAATAAATCTCTCAATCACACCTGCACCTATAGATGGGGAGACATTGCACAAATATATGCTATTCATTGGAGGTACGATTAAGCAACCTTGTAAATTGAGGTATATTTTCACAATCAGAGCGAACCAAGCTTGTCCATCAATCTTCCAATGAATTTTATGGGTTGGACCCCAGTATTTGTACAAATTGGGCTCAGCAGCTCTTTGGGGTGCGGTGGGGAGACATGCATGGGGCCTCAAGGAGGGCATGTCAGACCTCATAGGTACTTGGAACTTAGATTGGTCTAGTTGACAACGCCGCCACAAGGTTAATATGATATTTGGAAAAGACACATGTGTGGGAGATGACACAAGGTGTCAAAATATTATACTCATAGATTTACTATGACGATTAAACTTTAACACATTGTGAACATGGTAGCAAAAGAAACATAACTAAATCAACCATGTTATATGACTTAACTTTGGAAACTCACATTCATTCATTATTAATCTATTTTACTTTCACCAAAGATTTCCTTTCTTATGAAATTCTTAATCTAACAACTCATCAATTTTTTTAAACTTTCTCTCTTTGCAGGCCTAATTACTCATCAGTTTTTCTTTTAAAAAAAAGATTTAGAGTAGGTCTTTTTTTTCAAGTTTTTGTTTTCAGGTCAATGATGAGCATCCCAAGAGGGATGTAGCATTAAATGGTAACCAATCTTTAGGACCTAATCATAAAAAATTAAAATTTTATAGTCTAACTACCAACTGCAGTCAGAAATAGAAATGTGATGAACGTGAGCCAAAACTACTCTTTTTTGATGAATTGTTTTCCATTCAATTTCTTATGTATCTCTTATACTGATGTTCCAATTAACCTCATTAAATAAAAACCACACCATTATGTCACCAAGAGTAAATTGGTCAATGGATGACATACCCACCATGCCTGCTGATTTATTTGACACATCTTGAGGATTATTTGCAAGTTGCTGGACAAGCACACACCTGGATGTCGGCCTCCATGTTGACGGTTGCGACATAACCAGAGGCAGTGAAAGGGGAAAACGGTATGATAATCACAGGCCTCTGTTTGCAAAAAGAAGGTAGAATCAGTGGCAATAACCTCAGACTTTGAGAACTGTAGAGAATAAAAGCAAACATTATCACACTAAACGACCACTATGTCCAGTACTATCAAGTACTGTCTCTCTTTGTTTGCAGAGAATCAGTCTCATGACTGTAGACTTTGGAGAAAATGCTCAAACTGGGACCTCAGAAGGTCTCAATTATAAGGTCCTTCAGTACTCGTGTGTCCTTAATATCTGAATCAGCTCCCGCACCAAAATTTAGAAATTTTCAGCAGTTTGGATTTTTGTATGTTCCAGTCCCATGGAAGCAAGTTCACAAATTAGTTAATCTGGAATGTAATTAATTAGGCTGCTGGTTCCTGATGACTTTCAGTCTGGGCATCCAGCTGAATCAGGCCGACAGCTTCCTGGCAATCTATCAGGAGGCCTGCAGACATTGGAATCCGTTATCCGGAGGCAGCAGGCCCTTCTTGCATCCCAACAACCCTCCTAGATTCCCTCCCTAGCTGACAATTGCCAGGGAAACACATCTTACAAAAAAGAATGTGACCATTTTACATGAGTCACAACACTGTGTGAATTGTAAGGTTAGACAATTCAAGTTGTCTGCTCCTAGACGCCCCCTAGTTTGCTTGTTGGTCTATCTGTTGGGATTCCTCTAAAAGTTTGGCATTGTCACTGTCAATGGGAGTGCCAAAGATGAAAAACAAATCTGACTGTGAGGACACAGATTTCCTAATGTGCTACTTACCAAAAATAAGGTGTGTAGTGTGTATCTGTCTATCCACACCACCTCCTCAAGGAGACTTTGGCTGCTGCCATTACAATTCATGAAAAACAAATTTGGTGAAGTTGTTCTTAAACCTGCACCATTTTGGCTGCAGACATAAACACCGTCAGTTGCTACCAGTTGTTCAGGAGTCAAGGTTTGAAGCAGTGTTGGGCAGTTATCTGATTTTCCTTTAACATAACCTCCAGTTCCAGTTTTAAGAAACTTGAAAATCAAAGAACCTCTGGTTATGATTTTTTTTCAAATCTCAGAAGCAAATAACCTCTGGTTCCATTTTTTTTTAATTTTCAGCCAGCTCCAGGTCTAGCCCTAACATTACATTTGTCAATAATTGTAAATGCACTGAGCCAAGAGTACTGTTGCAAATTTGTTCCCTCATTCTGCCCCTTGCCCTGTTTTTTCTTCATCTTGTCATGTTTTGCTGCACCCTAACCTCCCAAGGACCATCGACCAGTACCAAGGACCACGTAACATCCCAGGTAGCATATGCCAAGGGTCTTTCAGTATGTTACATACCCTCTAGCAACTGTAACCTGCCCGAAGCATTCATGACCATGGACCCAAAACATGTCTACAAATGCCAAGGTGAACAAAATGGGCCAAAGGGCAGACTGGGGGAAATAATTGCAGCAATACTCTTGTACCAACTGAATCAACAACTATGAGCAAATGTAATGTTAGGGGGTGTCCACTTGCCTATGGTCAAAGAAAGTAAATCAAGTAGTAAGTACTTAAGATGGGCAAATTGGGATTTGAGACAACACCTAGCTACATGCAGTTGAGTACTACCACCAGCAATACTGAAGTTTTGTGGCTTTGGTCAGTCCTTGGGGTAGCAACAAAAGACGGAACCAGTTCTGTTTCCTAACCTGGCCCAACCCCTGAATGTACAAGGGAACATTATATTTGAATTTGAGATTCTTTTTCTAACAACATGAATAGGAAGCAACCTTCTTTCTTTATAAACCTGGATTTGAGTGCGGGTGACAAGATAATTATGTGACAGGAAACATGCGATGAAGACTGTAAGGTGTTTACAAAAATTATGTGGCTATTGCAATTATAATAGAAGTGCACTTGGACAATTAAGGGAAACAATACATAGTTCATCCTGGCAGCAATGCACTCTGGCCTATCTATATGAGGTGCCTACAACAGCTTCACCACTATTGCTGCCTGGCTATGAATACTAGTGTTTTGCATAAAATTTGGCAACAAGCCTAAATTGATTCAGTGTTGTCTAGAGTAGGAGCATATAGCAATGGACATTTTGTGACATCTCAAAGCCTTTCTTTTTGGGTTTGACAACTATTACATTGCATAGTTCCCCAAATGAAACATGAAAAAATAACAAAAGGACTCAATTTATTCAAACATTATGAATTAATTTTTCAACTTTGAAAAAAAGTATACCAAAACCATCGATATTCAATCAATGATGAACTTTACAATTCACATATGCTTATAATCCCCACCCACTTATGGACTTATTATTTATAGCCATTTTATGGGATTAATCAAAACTTTGAGGCATGCTCCTTCAAATGTTTATGGCATTTTGGGCCAAAAAATTTAACCAAAAAATGTTTTTTTTTAAATTTAATTGTGTTTAATGACCTCAAAAAATCCATGTTTTGCAAAGGATATTTACTTACATAAACCAATTTTCTACAAGACTTGTATTCATTAAAGATATTAGAAATGTCCATGGCAAGGTTGTATAAGATAAAAATTGAAGAAATTATTAATTTCAAAATCATTCAAAGGGTTTTATTTTAAGACCTAATTTCATTAGGTTCATTAGGCTCAAAATACATTAATTTTGGACTTTTGGAAGGACTCTCAATTGTTTTTTTGGTTCATCATAGTGAGCTTCTACTCTTTAACATGTCATGAAAAAAATGGGAATACCTTCACAGTTGAAACATACCAATGTCAACCAATTTTCGCTTAAACATTTGATCACATATTATTGGCAAACTCGTACAAAAAAATATCAAAGTGTCAAAAACTTCAATGCATACGTAGGAACAACTAACTACAAGTGAAAGTTCAAGCAATTGTGCATTTTGTTCTTCAAAAAGGAAATTGAACTTCAACAACATTCATCTTCCAAAGAACTAAGAACATGAACCATGGTAATTTCTATCAACTTAAGTAGTATAGAAAATGAAATAATAGTTGTGATGCCTAAATTAGTTATCACAAATGCTTAAGGAGATTAAAATGAAAAGGTTAACCTTGTTGGATGTAAGGGCCACTACTTTAGTCATGGCCTATATACTGGACTTCATTATCAATTTAAACAAACCATGTTGAATATCCAAATCTACCCAAAAAGAAGGCTAAGGAACAAATTTTACCTCCTTAGATTATTCACATGGATGCGAGCTACTATAAAAGGGTGCATTCACAATACTCAAAGGAGCCACCTAAGGGGTTGGACACTACTTATAACTTCAATTCTATATTTTTGAAAAATCACAATGAAAGCACAATAATTTGAATTGACAATTTTTTTTTGAAATAGGCTCCATTACTTGCAAAGTTTTAAAACTCAAAATTTGATGCAAATTGATGATGTTTCAACAATGATAAAGCATTCAAAATTTTAAGGTGAACAATTTATTTTTTCAAACGTCCTTCTTCCTTAGCAAATGTGTACCATTCTTTTTCAAAATTAAATAAGATCTTAATATTGACTATTAAAATTACAAGAGTTGAAATTGGTGACCAATCAAATCCATGGCATCAATCACTAATTGTTGAAAATTTTGAACATCAAATTCCCCAAATATGCCTTTAGCTACAAATTTGCCATGATCCCAACACAACACACATCACAAGCAATTGAATTATGCCAACATGTACACCACACAACATTAAATTCATTACCTATATAATCATAATAGAAAACCAATGCAATTTTGCAAATCCTAGTCATTTACTATATTTCCAACACCAAAAAAAACCAATTTGGTAACCACTTACTACCTCTATCAAACAATTTGATCACCAAGGTTAACCATTTGTTGTTTATGTAAAGCAAAAATGAAAACCAAGGCAAGTTTGCAATTCCATGGGTGTAAACACAATAAAAAGAACCACAAGGTGTGTGGATAGTGCTTAAAACTATAATATTAAATCTTTGGAAAATCACATTGATGAAAGCACAATAATTTGGATCATCAATATTCTTTTTGAAATAATTTCCATAATTTCCATAATTTCAACACTCAAATTTTAATACAAATTGATGATATTTCAAAAAAAATTGCATGTTTAAAACATTCAAAATTTTCTTGTGGACACTTTTATTTTATTTTTCAAACATTTTGTTTTTTTGTATTGAATGTGCACCATTCCTTCTCAAAATTAAATATAATTTTACTATTGATGATTAAAACAAATAAATGAGTTGAAAAGTTTTTTATTCATTTTTACAACACATTTTGGTGCTTTTGGTTCAAACATGTTTTTGGCTCTAAAACTATGGACCCTATTCTTTGAATTTACAAAATATATGTGTAAAAAATAAGGTCTCATATATTGGTTGTTGAATATAAATTTTTTATTTTTATTTTTATAATAGGATTATGTTCATTTTGAAAACCAAAATGTATTAATATAAGGTACACTTTAATCCCTAATAATAAAGAAAAGGTTTAAAGACTAAATTGGTTGCATTAGAGTTGCACAATTATTATTTTTGCATAGTTGTAACTAAATTGCACGAGTTGCATATGTATACAATTCCACATATGGTGAGTTGCATCTATTGCAATTCATACAATTGGTTTGATAGCTTTCATGCCATGGAAATACATTAAGTTGTAATGAAATTGCAAGTGGTCATGTTGCAATTCAAAAACCCAATTGTAAGGTCAATTCCAAATCACCCTATTTTTCCACAATGCCAAAGGAACTCAATGCTTATAATCTCTACAAATCAATCAAAAAGACCAAGGCTAACCACTTGTTGCTTCTATAAAAGTCAAATGAAATCCAAAGCAACTTTACAAATCCAATTCATTTGACACTTACCATGTATGCAAATTAAGGTAATTTGCAAAACCTAATTAATTAATGTGTAGATGTGAAATCCACTACAATTACTAAAAGAAACCTTATCCATTTTAGTTATATATATATATATATGAATAGTGCATGACTAATGTCCAAATCAACTCATTTTGGCATTATATCTAGAACAATCCTACATGTCACCATAGTTGCAAGTGCTAATAGTCGCACATGCAACTACATTATGATGGATCCAAATTTTAGTCACACATTTTGTGACTATCACAAGTTTAGATGAAAAATTGATGAACAATGAACGTATGTCATCCATTATTGGAGCCATCCATTGATGGTTGATGACCAAGTTGTTTTTGCAACTAGATTTGTAATTATACTTAAATGATATATGGCATTTTTGCTATCAAAATTATTTATTCAAAATATATAAACATTACATTAAAAGAATTAAAACTAAGAGAAAACTAATTCTATTTTACTTCAATTTACAAGCAAGACCTATAACTAAAAATCTTTCAATTGCATTGGACAAATCACATGCAACATGTAGCGACAAATGATGTCATCACAAACCATGGATGAAATATACAATCAATGGATACATTCTCATCCATTGATCATTTGTATATAATTTGTCACTCTAGCATGAAATTGCAAAGTTCTACAAATAGGTAATAAAGCTTGTAGGTAAACCTAGGCTAAGTAGGTAGTGTTCATCCCAATGGCATTTGCTTTTTGAAATGCTTCATATGACTTCTTAATGTTTCTAGTGCACCTAGTTATATAGTTTACAATATTGAAAAAGAAGATAAAAATATAGAATAAACTTTTAGGAAAGACAAACATGATAACACTAGTGACTACTCCATATCACGTACAACCACACTATCCATTATCTACTACCTAACCTACCTACCTATTACATAATCTACCTACTTAGCATAGCCTACATAACACTAAAACATTTATGGCTATAGTTGCATTAACACATATCATTAGAATCATAGCCGGGTGAAAACATGGTTTATACAAAAAAAGTTGCCAAAAAAATATCAGGTTTAAAAAGAAGCAATTTTTCAAAAAATTAGATTCAAATTTTACTTAAATTTCATTTTGAAACTATTGAGCCCTCAATTGGGTTTATTGTAAATCAACTACAAAATTTCAAAAAAATTGGAATAATAAAAGTAGGGAATAAATAGGTTTGAAATTGACTAGTCAATATGGTGTTCAAACCTACTTTTTCATTAGAAAATTTAATGAAATATACATGTATGAAGTTATAGCATGAAGATCATTGTATATTCAAGGGCATCACCAAAAAACAAATCTACTTTCTCTTTGGTAGAATATACTTGACACATACAATGCAAAATTTAAAAATTAATGCATAATAATGAAGAAGTATCTTGTTATTTATCATTCAACTAAAAAGATTGAATGTACAAAAATTTTGTGACGGGTTTTGGTCCTACTTTTTGCTCACTTGACAAGTATACTAGCAAGTACTTTTAGTTGTACACTTTACCATGCTTTCATCCAACCACTACTTAATATTGTGTATTCCAAATTGTAAAAAACAAAAAAACTACAAATGGACTTGTTCAATTGATATTATATTGGTATACATATCCCAAAAAATTAGAATCAATATGATGAATTTTTTTGTAAAAAATTATGATATGTAATTAGTGTCTTTAATTGATAATTTTGCAATAAAAATTCACAAAGCACAAAACATGGGTTAGGGAGCCTAGGTAGTTTAGGCCAAACACTTTAACCTATAATATCTACATAAATTATTTAGTCTAATCTAGGGTAGATAGGTTGCAACACTACCACCAAAACATGGTTCTTTCCATAGTAGCATCACAATTAAGATGGTTATAAAGTCAAGTTCATTTGTTTGAAATGACTAGTTACTATGACAAATACCCAAGCACGACAACCATGTGTCAATTCATTGACAACCTTTATTGATTTGATCAAACATTGTATTTGAATATTCCTAGTTAAGAGTATGGACCTCATCCACTAACTTCTCATTTCACCAACATGGATGAAATCAAGGGCTTGATTTCTATTTATAACTATTTCAAAATAACAAACATGGGTTAATGTAGACTATACATGACTACACAAGGTAGCTAGAATAGGTAGGTAGATTAAATAACTAAATATTGTGGCATTGATACATGTCACATGGGCATTGGCGAACTTCCATAAAAACAAGATAGTTGATGTGTGCCTTATGTATGGTGGGGAATTTTTTAAGTTATATATATTGAAATCGAAATTTTTATGGATTAAGAATATAAAGTGACATGTGGCACAATCTCACTCTCAATTTAATGTGCAACCATTATTGACCTTACACCTATCAAAATATCATTATTTTTGTTAAGAAGATTGGAATGTCATGTGTACAACATAATCAAAACCATGACAAATTATTTGTTGCAATATAATGTTTTTAGATATGGTTATTGTGTCATGGATAGTTAGTTGAAATTCAACTCACAAAAAGTTGAATTATAATGAAAACTTAATTAACAAAATGTCAATTTATAATTAAAATTTAATTGATAAAATGTTGGATTATAATCATAATTATAAAAGTACCAAAACTAAAATGTGGGGACAATGCACCCAATTGCAATTAACTAAAGAAAACCAAATTGCAATAAAGGTGTAATATATTTATCATTTTCAACTACAAGTGCAAATCTTATAATGTCCATGTTTTAAATGTAAATCTATGTGAACATTACACATAGTTGTTTTGGACATTACATGACACCATGTCATGCTTAACTATTTAAGCAAGCCATATGGCATGACTTTAATGACCATAGTCATTAAATCCAATAATAAAATCCAATATGATTATAAATCTAGTTGTAAATGTAGTCAATTTATAAAAAAATCCTATTGATGCATAAAAATAGTTGAATTTAATCTATTATTGGAAACCATTAAATGTAGATGATATGAATGCATTTTTCATTTTTATTTTCATCCTTGCAAGTCATAATTACATCAACAACACCAAAACATGTCTTTTATGACTTACTTTATTTGGAAAAAGTTATTTCTCTAATCATTTTTAAATCGCTTATGCCATTTTCGAGTCATTCATCCCATTGTAATCAAATAGGACTAGTCATAAAAGACATGTTTTGGCGTTGTTGATGTGATTATGCCTTGCAACTACTAATGATTTGGATGAAAAAATTAAAAATAAAAATGCATTCATGTTATCTACATTTAATTTTCAAATATTTCTTTGTAAAATAGGTTGAAAGTTGGAATGTGTTGTTTCAAAATACAAATAGGTACCTACCTAAGGTATTACCTACCTACTACCTATTAACTATTAAATATTGCCTACCTATTAAGTACCTAAGTAGTAGGTAGGTAGTAGGTAAGGTGGTTGATCTTTTGGTAAAACGATATCTACATAATAGGTAGTAGGTACCTAAGTAGCAACAAGGTTGTCAAAATCAACATGACATTCCAATTTTGCATCGGTTGTCACTTCAACGTCAATTTGGACATGTTGATTTTTCCATTGGTCCTGACATGAAGGTCGACATTAACATAATTCAAAAAAAATTTTCTTTTACTAGTATTGTTTAACCTATATTTAATGACCACATATTTAATAACATCCTAATTAACATGCATCAGGATCATTTGCGACATGGAAAATATTGATGGATTATATTTTTTTGGACAAGTCACCCCTTGTTTAAATTGCAACCAAAAATGGAAAATTTTGGTTGCAATCTAGAAAAGTCGCCCTTTATTTAGCTAAGATTGAAAATGGGAAACTTCAATTAAAGTTGCACAAATCACCTTTGCCTTGTCTAGCTAGTGATAAAAAAATGGAGACCTTCCTTCACAAGTCGAACAAGTCACCCCTTGTCAAACCTATGATTGAATCTAAAAAAGTTTGGTCGCAAGCTAGACAATGGATGCGTCAATCAAGCCATTGAAACTAGATAAATGGGACCTATCCATTGCAACCGAAAATGAAGATGTTTGATTGCAATCTAGATAGGGGAATGGTCTAATAAGTGGCCAAAACTAGAGAAGTTAGGTCACAAGGGTTTTAGGGAATTAATCTACCAAGTGATCGAAATTGGAAAGTCCACAAGAAGAAATCATGTCTTTTTTCACTACCCAAATGCATTAGGTTTTTAGTCAAATAAAACAAAATTGACTATTATGTAACTTGTATGGTTTTGGTAAAAAGAGGACTAATTGACTAGGACATTTTTAATCATTTTGGATAGTTGCATGTTGCACATAGATATACAAGGTCCCAATCTAATATGACGCGGAATAACACGCCACATCATCATATAACTTCCTTCTTCATTTTATTTTTTTTGTTTTTTTTTCAGATCATGAAATCATGGATTACATTTTCGTCAGAGCATGCTATGACAAATTTACATGTCATGAAAATTTTCATATATTTTTATATTTAAAAAATTTTGTTGACAAATTTTTTTGACACTATTCAAGCATGATGTACATGCTTGTGTATTCACCATGATGCATATGTTTGTAAATTGCATTTGTACAAGATACATAAAATCATGTATCCATCAAGGATTGAACCCAAGACCTCATGAAAACACACTAAGGTCTTGATCACCAAACCACTTCAACATTTTATGAATGATGAAAAAGTTTAAATTTATGATGTTCTGCATGAAATTATTTAGAAAATTCAAACTTTAACATACATTTTCTTTTGCAAAATGTATTCAAATGTTACAAATGAAAAGATGATCTTGAAGCTTATTCAATATTGTATTCAAAAAATTTATTATAATTTACAAAATAAAATTTATAATTTTTTTAAACCACTAAAAATAACATTTCATGAATAAATCAACAAATATTTTTTTGTTTAAATTGACCTGAAATCTTTGTAAATTCAATGTGAATTCAAAAGTGCATTTATTAAGTTTTTTATCAACAAATTCAATTACATAAAATATGTCCATTTTTTGAAGAATTGCAATTTATTATTTTCCCCAATATGATTAGGCGTAAATTTATTTATTTATTTATTTTTACGATGTTGTTAAAATGGTAATCATCCATAATAAGATTGCCACATTTGGTTATAGACAAGTTATGTAGTTGGAAACTTGTTTAAATCTTTCAATATTATAGTTAGTTACTTTGTTTTATGTAAAAAATTAAAAATACATACTTAATTTTTTTCCTGAAAACATTTTCTTTCAAAATTATTATTTTTTGATGTTGGTGCCCCTTAAATTGGTAGATATTGGTCATAAGAAAAATATTAATTAATTAATAAATATAACCATTTAATTATTCAAACCATATTTTTTTAGCAATATTACTGATTAATTACACAACTTTGAAAAAAACTCACAACATATCTTTTAATTATGTAAAAATACATTTTACACAATTTAATTTGGTGAAAGTTTTGGTTTAAATAGTTGGATAACTCTTCCCCCCAACCAACATTTTTTTAATTTTGAATTCTTTTAATTTGGCAATTCTTGTTGGGAAAAAAATGAAAAAAAATAGTGCAAATTAATGGGAAAATGTAATTAACAAAAACTTACCAAAAAATTGGGATCAAAATTTTGAAAAAAAATGTCATTCCTAATGAATAAAAAATTAAAATTATTATAATAATTATAACCTTAAACACAATTCCAACATCAAATTTATTTTTAAAAATTAAGGTCAATTTTTGAAATCATCACCAACCTTATCCAATGTTTTTAAGTTTTTAAAATAAATATTAATCATGATATGGACCAAAGGTTTTTTTTGTGGTGAATTTCCACCATTTTCAAACATAAAAAAAGGCCATCAACATTAACAAAATATTTTTTTAATATTTTAAAATACATATTTTTAAATATTCCTAAAAGTTGTTGCCCCCTTAATTGGCCAAAATTGGCCACAAGAAAAAACATTAATTAAGTAATCAATATAGTCATTTAATTATGAAAAGCATTTTTTTAATAAATGAATCGTACACTAATACAAATAATTAATTACTTAACTTTGCAAAAAAAATCTCAACATATTATTATTATTTTTAATGTTGTAAAAATATATTTTACATTTTTTCCTTTTCAAAATTAAAAAAAACTAATTTGGTGAAATTTTTGGTTTAAATAGCTGGATAACAACACCACACACCTCCCCCCCCCACCCCAAAATTAAAAGGGAAAAAATAAGCATTGAAATTAGCAACCTTTCAAAAAAAACTTTATCTAATTTGGAGCTATAAAATTGTTCAGGAACTTTTTGCTACAATTTTATGTTTAAACATTTAGAAGTGAATTTTAGTTTTGAATTAAAATTTTTTTATTAATTGAATGAATTTTTATTTTTATTTTTATTTCAAAATTTTGGTGTTCTTCAAGATCATCCATAAGCAAGTTTAACCATGTTTTGGTTGTAGACCATGT
>Ga0116230_10001288_pt1 | contig 23579 bp, 12 predicted proteins | sample S1TSphfallax_3_FD_88678 | JGI IMG/M metagenome (GOLD analysis project Ga0116230, IMG submission 88678) | Host-associated microbial communities from peat moss isolated from Minnesota, USA - S1T2_Fd - Sphagnum fallax MG | ecosystem: Host-associated > Plants > Peat moss > Unclassified | place... | reverse complement strand
CCCCCTTTCCTTTCCCCCTTTGTTTTTTTTTTAAAAAAATTTTGGTTTTTTTTTTTGTTTTTTGTTTTTTTTTTTTTTTGGGGGGGTGGGGGGGGGGGGGGGATTTTTTTTTTTCATTTTTCCCAGATTCCGAATGTGTTTGCACTATGTTCCCTTCAAGTTCCTAATATGTTTCCCAATTTTGCAATGTTTTCCTCTTTCTCCATACCACCTCACTTTTATCCCACATACCTTGGAAAATGGCGTCCTCCTTTCACCTGTATAGGTGGGCCAAAGGAGAGGAACTGTATACTTCAAAAATAGAGCCTTCTGTTTTGGGAAGTCACCATAGTTTCATTTATTTTGAGTGATGGGCCAATGAAATTGGCACCTCGCCGGAAAAAAAAAAAAAAACAAAGAACTTGGGGGGCACCTCATCTAATTAATAGGAGAGGTGACTAGGTCCCCAAATTCGGGGGTTGGTGGGAGGTTGGAGGGGAGGTCTTTTTTAGCTGTATTTGGTGAGGATAGTGGACTGTCCAGTGTCCACTTGGACATTGGACTTTCCATGCAAGTTTTATTTTGGGGGGGAGGAGGATTTGTTTTCCTTTCAGCCAATGGGAAGGCCCAAGTGCCTTGCTTTTATTCCTTTTAAGTTTGGAGGGCGGGAAGGATTTTTTTTCATTTTGCCCTGTTTCCCAATGTGTTCCCATGGGGTTCCCCTCACGTTCCTAATGGGTTCTCAATGTGTTCCCCAAGTTCACAATGTGTTCCCCCAACATGTTCTCCATATAAGCACCTCACTTTCATCCCATATGCTTTGGCAAATATTGTTCTCCTTTCACCTATATAGCCAGGCCGAAGAGGAGGACCTATATACATCAAAACAGAACCTTCTATTTTGAGGAGCGTCCATAGTTTCATTTTTTTTGGGAGCAATGGGCCAGTCCAATTGGCTTGCCGCGCCACCCCCCAGCCCCCACCCCAAAAGAACTTGGAAGGTACCTTGTGTCTATATTAACACTTCTCCTATTCAACAGGCCAAAGTGAACCAGCACCCACGACCGCACCATCCACTGGATGGCCATTATGACGCAGTTGTGGATGAACCTCAACTGGGTTAATATTTGGTTTCACCTTGGTAACCAATTCTGTAATAAGTAGGTCTCACATATAGCTAGATAGGCAGGAAAATAGGTAACTAGTAGGTAAATGATGGTTTACACATAGGTAAGGGCTAATTTGAGATCTTGAGACCTGGATTTGTTCTTCTCTCTCTCTCTCTCTCTCTCTCTCTCTTTCCCTTGCTCTCTTGCTGAGTCTCTTTCTCTCTTCTACCCAATCTGTTGCTTTCTCATGTGTAGCCTCTCTCTCTCTCTCTCTCTCTCTCTCTCTCTCAACTTTTGAAATCTATTTTGTGTTCATAAATTTTATTTTGACTAGTGGAAACTAATTCGAGGATTAATCTTTTTAGTAATTAAGGGTTAATTCTTTTTGAGAAATATAATTATTTTGAGGGCTAATCCTTTTGGGAATTGAAATAAGATTAATATAGGGTTCATTCATCTTGAGAAATTAGATTGATTACTTTGAGGGTTAATCCTTTTGGGAAATAACATTAATCTGGGGTTAGTTCTTTCTGAGAAATAAGATTTACTTTCAAGGTAAATCCTTTTGGGGAATAAGAGGAATTTGGTGGTTGACCTTTTTAGGTAAGAAGGCTATTTCGGGGGGTTTGTTCTTTTGGGATTCATTTTACATGGAGGAAAAATATGATTGGCTGATAATATGACTAATTTGAAATTTTAACAAAATTAAAAAGAGGACTATTTTGAGGATTGATCCTTTCAGGAATAAGAGTAATTTCGGTAAACTAAATACAATTATTTGTGGGCTCAACTCATTTAGAAGTCACTATGTGTAGGGTAAAGCCCTAGGGTGGGGACATTTTTTAAATAAGGGACTTAGGACGAGGCGATAGTCAAGAGATATCATCTTTGATGAATTGTCTCAAGGTTCCAGTCTTGTGATATCCGGAGTAGAATCTAGATTTCAAAATTTGAAATCTACGTAGAATATCATAATTTTACAAAGATCTTGATATCAAGTAGGTATGGGGATAAGGGAAAAGGTTTTGGGTATAAGGTGTAGGGTGGTTGATAGTGCTAGAAAGTGAATGTTTAAAGGCACGTATCCTAAGTTTTTGAAAGCTTTTAATTAGGTTTTGAAAAAGTTAATTCAGATTATGAAAATTAACTTGAATATCTGATAGATATTGTTTGATTATATATCTGACACCCTCAAAAACTGTTGAAATATTTTTAAAATGTATTTGATATCCTTTGTGGATATTTGAAATGGATTTTCTTAAAAAAATACTAAAAAACTAGTTCAATTCTCAAAACCTGTTTTGAAAACTAGATCCAATGGAATTTTTTTTAATGCGATATTTGCCCAAAATGGTGTGAACTCAACATATAAACATTGTTTTGCAAAGTAAATAGTGTGGCATGCACGATTGCTCCAAGTGTGAACCCATTACATAAATATAGGATGAACTCAACATATGAACATTATTATGCGAGGTATACATTCAATTTTTGAAGATCCAAATATGAAAGGAAATCTTACTTGAATTGCACGGTAAACATGTTTTCTCTTTAAGTGTGAACCCATTATTGAACTGATTGTTTTTTTCCAAAACCTAAATTTTCTAATTTATTTGAAATTTCAGTGACAAAAAATATATATAATTCGGTGTAAAAAATACAAAACAAATTCCATGAAATCCTAGTCATTCAAAATTTTCCAATAGTACCAAGAATGTACCTAGATTCCACTAATGTTTTTCATTTTGATTTAATTCACTTGTCATTGAAAAAAATGGTTCAACATTCAATAAGTTGCGTAGCATGGTTCCAAACACTAGAAGATTTTTTGTGTGTAAATGTAACCAATTTTTGCACCTAAAAATTGTCAATATAGTTGCAAACAATATTTTGTAGTTGCAAAAATTGGTTGCAAATGATAATTTTTCTTCTAGTGGAATGTTTCAAAACCAATGGGCACCCTTATGCATTGAGAGCTTTCCAAGAATACCAAGTGTGTAATTGGAAACCTTACAATTTTGAGATATCTTAATGTGACAAACTTTGAAAAGCTATTTTATTTTATTTTTTGGATTTTTGTGCAATTTTAATGACAAAAATCACTTAAATTCAATATCTCCTTGATCATATGTTGTCTTGAGTGTGAACATGTTATAAAATAAAGTGAACTCAACATATGACGATTGTTTTTGCAAGGTGTATGTATGAATTTAAATATATTTGTAACTAATGGAATTTCTTTAAATTATTATTGACACCATAAAATAGGATAGAAGATGAAAATATCGTTATAGAACAAACACCAATTAATTCATGAAATCAAACGATTTGTATGTCTTTTAAATTCGATAACTTTCCTCATTCATGCAAATATCACCTACCACCTACTAGAATAAAAAAATAAAATCATCTTGTTTCTTTCATAACTTATTGAACGTGGATGTCGTTTTTATATTTATTTTATTTGAACCATTGGCACATTTTTCATATCTTTGACATTTTTAATATGTAAAATTGATATGATATTTCATTAAAATTATAGATTTAAACTAAATTATTGAAACTAGTGGAAATGGAAATGGAAAAATATTATTAAATGCATAATACATTAATCATTGAAACATATTAATATTATGATCACAAGTGCAACTAAATTACATAACCTTGGATCAATCCAAAGTTTTTTCCCCTTGTCAAAGGGTTGTAGTTATCATAATAATTCCTTGTGATATACTGGAATTGCAAAGGAAAAAACCTCTTTTTGGATGGTGATTTAAGAGATCATGATATTTGAAGTATAATTTTTTTTCAAAAAATTACTTATAAAAGTGGAAACGTGTTAATTTGTAGTAAATAATTAAAGAAAACCAATCAAATTTGATGTCAATAAAATGAGTTTATGATTACATTGGTATTTTTGTGTTGCAATGTAGTTAGGAAACTCCTATGCTGGTAGTAGTAAATATGGGGAATACAGAATGCGATTTGGAGTGCACAAGTCGTAGGTGACAACCCATATATGTAGACAAAATACCCTTAATTGGGGATGCAGATATCCATGTGAGGGAAATGCCTGATCATTCATATTAATCAAACTGACATAGCGCATCCTGCTAAGGAATTAGCAAAGAGTCACCAATTGGGCCACCATAAGATGATGATCTTTAGCCTCCTCAAGACCTTGTTATTAATCTACCACTTTTTGGTGGGCGAGTGATTGTGAATGTTAACACAAATCATAATTTGTCAAATCCTTACATATGACATTTGCTTTTGATCCCTATACGTAAAGGGGGACCTTTTAGTCGTCAGATATGTCACCTTCTTTCACCACATTTATGATACTAATATTTGGAAATTGACAAATGTTCTATCTTTTGTTGTGCGGGGTTATTGCTCCCAAGCTTACTTATCTATCCTAATAACTCCTTCAAAGTTTTCATCCACTTTTTCGAACTGGGCCAATTTGTAATGCAATTCATCCTCAAGAAAAAAAATAGTTTTTTGAAAAAAAATCATTAGAAAAGAGATATTTTGGGTAATGTTCACCTGATGTTTTATTTTTGGATGTTGTAGATAGACAAAATATTTATTATATTTATAAAATATTTTAATAAAAAATCACCATTTATTGCTTTTTTTTTCTTTGGAATGCTCACAAGCTGGTACTAACACTCTAGCAAAAAATTGAAAAATAAAAACATTAAATATCATGGCAAGTTCAACATCTCAATGTCCAATAATTATTTTATTTTGAAAATTTTATGTAAAAATGAATAATTCTTGTACACATTAGAACATTCTTTTTTTTATTTGAATAAATATGGTTTGACAATTTCAATAATTCTGAAAGTTATATAATTCATATTGAAACTGCCTAGGTATGACGATACTAAAAGTGGAAAGAGCTGGTGCATACAACCAGGAGTATTGGAGAATTGAAACACTTGCAAGAAAAAAAAACAAAGGGGTAATAAGGTCCACAACACCTTCCATTCCAACTTCACTCACAAAAAAGTTTCAACTAGAAGTTAGTTTCACCTACATATGTATTGATTTCAGCAACGTACAAAGGATGGCCTTGTTTTCCCACCTAAAAGCTTTTCTCCATACTAGTAATAGTGTAGGGCAAATCCCCCAATCCCCACCCAGAGAAAGTCAGTGAACCAAACAAACCATTTGAAGATTTTCATCAGATGATGTAGTAAGGTGTTAAACACCCCCTAAGGAGCTCATAGTCTATGGGAAGGATGGCCTTGTTTTCCCTACTTATAAGCTTTTCTTCAAATTAATAATAGTGTACAACAAGTCCCCCAGTCCCCACGCAGAGAAAGTTAGTGAACCAAACAAACTATTTGAAGATTTTCATCATATGATGTACAAAATTCCAAAAAGGCCATGTATGTAAGAAGATTAAAAACGAGAGTTCTTGCTCCAGCCAAAGGGCAATTCATGAAAGATTCTATTGGCTATGGTCCCTTGACATGAAAAATACTCTATCAATCTCTTATCTTGGCCCCCCAACTACCTAGGGTCTTTGGGAACACATAATGGGAACAAGCTTATAATTTTAATTTGTGTTTTTTATATGACATCCAAAAAGATCATCCGTGAAAACAAGGTAACATTATGAATTTTGGCTTAAGCTTAGGGTAGGCAATAGAATATTTTCGTGGTTTGGAGTCCGAGGACATGTTCTATACATGGGGCATGTTCTACAATGCGCACTATATACCACCATATCCAAGCCCCCAAGTATTCAAGGGTCATTTGGTTTGAGCCCCATGCCACCCATGGCCATAATGTCCTAGACCCCAGGCTATTGCATCCCAACCCCTAGCAACCTAGGATCATTCTATCTTAAGCCCCATGTTATCGTGTCTTAAATCTTGTGCCACCTTCTCCTAGCCCCTAAATAATTTAAGGTCCATTCCATTTTGTCCTGGGCTCATGTTGTGTAATGTCCTCGAGCCTGCTTGTCTTAGGTCCCAAGCAAGTTAAGGGGGCCTCAAGGCACCCATTTTTAGACCCATTCAACCAAGTGTCTATTTTTTTCTTGGGCCCCAAGGCACTTGTCAATGGTGTGGAACGTGTACCATGATGGAATGCACCTAGGAGAGCCCATTCCACCCAATACCACAGTGGGTTTACAACTATGATTTTGCCATTATAAAAATATAGCATGGATGTGGTTTTCGAGAGTTTTCAAGAGTAATTGAGGAGGTTTGTCCAAATCATGTATTGGAATGAATAAAAATAAAATGTCAATACAAAATCACATTAAATAATAACCATAATTTGTACACCCATCATACACCAAATGGATTTGCAATGTGCAATTAGTTATATGCAGAAAGTTGGTTTTAGAAAATAGCCCTTTTTATTCTGCCCACCTCAAAATAATTATTCTTCCCCAAAATAAAAAATAAATCTTCTAGATATATTTCCCATGGTTTTCTTTTTCAATTTTTGTCAAGTGCATGGACTAACCATCACCCACAAGAAAAACGAACCAAATTTGGCTAGAGGTCAACAAGCAAAAAAATACTAATTCGAATCCCACCTTCAAATAACACAGGGACCGAGACAAGTGGCTTGGGGGATGAGATAGGGTGCCCTAGGGCCATGACAAAAATAGACCCTTGTTGCCTAGGCCTAAGAATCGGTGCCTTGAAGCCCCCCTAGCTTGCTTGGGGCCTAGAATGCGCGACTTATTGCCTATGAAAAAACAATTTTAGACCTTTTGACGATTAGGACAATGTGACTTGGGCTATATAACACTGCACAACACGGGCCCATTACAAAATGGAATGGACCCTATGTTATTTAGGGGCTATGAGAAGGTTGCCCAGGGCTTTGGACATGACAACATGGGGCCTAAGATAGAATGAGGCTAGGTTGCCAGGGGGTTGGGATGTAATAGCATGGGGTTTAAAACATTATGGTCATGGGTGGCATGGGGTTCAGACCAAATGACCTTTGACTACTTGGGGGCTTGGACATGGTGGCATAGCACCCATCGTAGAACATGCTTGAGATATCAAACATGTCCCCAAACTCCAAGCCACGAAAATGCTCTACGACCTACCCCAAGTTTAAGCCACCGTGGATCCGCATAACATTTCCTTTTCTTTTCTTTTGGTGGCCCTTGTGAAACATCAACATCTTTTCTCTTACGACAAGAGAATGAATTTTCCATCCTTCCCATTACTCAAATTCCATTCATTGAATCCTCTGGTATATGTTTTCTCTTCCCTTTCTGCTCTTCTAAAACCTGCTAGAAGTCCTTTACCCTCTCAAAAAGCATACATGTTATAAAGTATCTCCATCACAACACAGATTCACAGAACCTGATCTTTCCTATAGCTCTCTGGACATATTGATGCCTTTCCTCTTCACGATCTCCCTGAAATTTCCACACTCTTCTCTTACTCGTTTCCTCATGTTTCTTCATAAACTCTTCTGTCGCATATATTTTTTATTTATTTTCTCGTGCCTTAGAACTTCGTAGAAGGATTGTGCCACCACTGACGGCAGGTACACGTTTACCGATTCCGTGCCCACTCAACCATTCATTCATCTATGTGTTGGACACAAGGAGTTGATTTCCATCTCATAATTGAGGATAGAGTTGACAATGTAGGGTTGATTGGTAAACATGTTTTATTGGTTCACTCCAGGTTCCATCGTTGCCAGGATTCTTGTTTTACATCCATACGTTTCCTGTTTGTTGGTTTCACCCAGTGTCTGTATTTAGCCCATCGTGTTGCACAAGTCATCTTTTACTTGGTGACATGGGTGACGATGATCACAGTAGCTTGAGCGTTTGAGGGAGAAGGAAGCTACATGATGCCATGCTAACATCATCAATTGTCATCCATTTAAAAAATGTATCACATAACAATATATATGTATATTGATCTCCATTATTCATCATGATTATTAATGATGATTCAAGATTGTGACACGTGACACAATTTTTTGTTTTGCCACATGGCATATAAATTATATATTGGAAAAAATATTTAAATAAATTTTAGTTAGGTAGGTCATACATAACCATAAGTAGGTAGGTTGGTAGGTCTTAGAACCTACATACTTGCGTATTTCCCTACCTACCTACTTACATATATAGGTAGACAAGTAGGACCTACTTATTTGCCTAGGTTAATAAGTAAACAAGGAAGCACAAAACTAAGTGCATTAAATAATAGCCATGAATTTTTATTTATTTATTTTTGTTTTGTTTTTAAATTAAGTTTTTTTAAGCTTGTCCCAAAATGGCACATGGTTTTTAATGTGAGAACGTAAGACAACAAGTCTTTTTTATATAGTTTGTAACATGGAATTTGAAGATAAAGCATATGGATTAAATCTTTTAGTTGTTCATTAATTGTAAATCGAATTGTAACTATAACATTTAAGCATTCAAGTCAGGCTAGATCCAAGGGGAGGGCTCCATTATTTTTTTGTGTTTAAACAAAACTTGAACCCCTCATATTGGCACATCTATTACACATAAAATCATCCAAAATGGACTAAAATTGAGAAAGTTATAGCCCCTCAAAGTAGAAGGGGTTAAGAATTGAAAAAAACAAACCACCAAATGCTACAAAGGCCGATTCCCAAACATCAGAAAAATTCTTTGTATGTTATTATGTTGTTATTAGAATTTTAAAATGATTTGTAGAACTTAAGGTGGCTCTTATAACAATTTAAATTATCTAAAACTAATAAGTAATAAGAAGGTTATGAGGTTTGAAAGTGGGAAGGGACCAAAAAAGGAGAAAAAAAAAAAAAAACCATGTTTTGTAAGTTAGAAAACTTATTTCTCTTCTTGTTATATTTTCATTATTCATTTTCCTTTGCACTTCAAAAATGATTTCTAAAACTTGAAGTAGCGGTCCTATAACATTTTAAATCATTCAAAATGAAACACATATGATGAAAATATAAATAATCGATGAATATGTATACTTATTAAATTATAAATAGTTGTATTATAATCAAAACATAATTGAATAGTAGTATTTTAATACTAGTTCATTAATGGCCATATTAATTATATCAATGGGAATCATAATCAAAAGTAGTTGCAAATGTATCCCATTATGGGTGGTGAAAATGTGGACACGTGGCATGATCGCATGTATGTACATTATACATTAATTGCAACATAGTTGTTGTTTTGATGACACAGTTATAATAGTTCTACAATAGTTGTCAAATGCAACTATAATGCAACTCTTGAAAAAATCAAACATGGTTGACTGCATGTGTATGTACAATGTGGATAAATTATCATATAGAAGACCCATTTTCAACTCAATTGCAACTATAATACAATTAACTGATTTTTCTAACGTGGCAATTTATTTATTAATGCAGTATATTTCTAAAGGGATAGTTGCACAATAGTTATAATACTTAAAGGATAGTTGCATAATAGTCATATATGAGTTGTTTTTTAATTTTAGTTACAAGGCAGTGTGGTTTCGACAAACACAATTTTCATAGTGTGAGTTGATAGCTTAAAACCAATTTTCATTAAATAGAATATTGATTTTGGTACGAGCCAAATGGTTTTGAACAAATTTAGTTTGTAAAAAATCATAATACAACACCAATATTTGTTTGTTCATTCATGTTTTCACCTAAAACAAGAGAACTATGATGACATTGGTTTTAATTGATGCATTTGGTGATGAATGTGAAAACATTTAGGTGTACATTATTGTTTAAAGATGACAAAATAAATGAATTAATAAACCTAATATCTATGCATAATAAATAATCCATAATGCATTTTTTTCACATTTATCATGTCTTAAATGTGTTGGGATGAATTATTATTACAATGTTTTTATTTCATTACTTTATAATGGTTGGAGGTATTTTCAAGTTGTGTAAATGTACATCTTACATTAGGTTACATGGAAAGTTCAAATGTTTATGACTTCCTATTCCTTCTTTTAACATGAACATATAAATGTTTTCATCACTAGTATAAAATCCCCCCTTTTGCAACTATGTTTTCAACTACTGTTCAACTACAAACTGTGTAAAAAACCACACATATAATTGCAATTTATTTTTTTCAACTATTAACTAGTAATGTGAAGAATACAAGTTGAGGGTGAAATTATTACAACCCCACTTTGAGGAAGTGTGAGGTCGCCACTCACACTCCCGAAAATGGGAGTTGGGAGTCCCCCGGGAATCCTGAAAACTCAGAACACAATTGTAGGGGCCAAAACACCTTGCATTGAGGTTTTCTTTATATTTTTTGAAAGGTCTTGAAGTGTAGATGTCCGAAATGGCCTCGCATGGCGATTTGGACATCTGTAACACAAATTATGGACGAAAGAAAGGTCGGGAGTCAAATTGGCAGTTTGACCCCCGACCACTAAAAGTCGGGAATCGACCCAATCCCAACGTGTGTAGGTGGAGTGCAATACGCCATTGGAAAGCTCTCAAGGGTAGCTACAAGTTTGGTTTAAACTTCGCCCCAATCAGAGGTCGAGATTAGAAGTTATGATTGCTCAAAGTCCCAGGGGTCCAAACCGAGACAATTTCGGGACTCCACTTTGGGAATCTCAGGAAAAAATGCCATTCGGATGTGGGTGCCGCGGAAAGTCACAGAGAATACTATATGGGGGAAGGTGGTGGCTTCCCCCGAGTTCGGGCCGTGGTGAGTCAAATGAGTGCAAGGTTGCCCATGGCTTGTCCCAACACTGAAAGTGTCTCGGATGTGAACTAACCCACTTGTGGTTGGTTTGTAGATGCAGGACCGTGTAACTAAATAGAATGTCCCTTGTCCTAATCCAATCTTGGAGCTTTCAGCACGCCCCTCTTACCCCTCTTTAGTGCTGGAAGTTGGGAGTGGCACCAAGTTATGGGAGTGCGAAGGACTCTGAAGTTTTGGGAGTCCCAGAGGACTCCCAAGTCCCCATTTCCAGAGTGCGAGTCTCATCATCACACTCTCTCAAAGTAAGGTTGTGACACCACATAGTTGAAAATGACATAAGATAAAATAACCTAACATAATTTATAATAGCTGCAAATATCTAAAAGTGAAATAACTTATAATAGCCACAAATATCCAAAAGTGAAATTGCTTACAATAGCCAAAAATAACTTATAATAACCATAAATAGCCTAAAGTGAAACAGCTTACAATAGCCAAAAATAACTTACAATAGTTGAAAATAACCTAAAATAGTTATAAATAACATAAAGAAACCAAAAGTAACTTAAAATAATCAAAAGTAACCTAAGGTGAAATAACTAAAAATAGATTAAAATAACTAAGAATAACCATAAATGCCATAAATAATGTAGGGTGAAATAAATTATAACAATGTAGTTTATTTTAGGCATTCAATAAAGTGAACAAATATGTAGAACATAGAAAATTCTTACAAAGTGGGACCGAGGAAAGGACAAGGGTGGGGGCAAGAAGTTGGAACCTTGAATATTGGTTGGTTTAGAGTATTTGTTCCCCCACATGTTCTTAATAATGTTCTTGATAGTGCTCCTAATTTTTTTCCTTGTGTTTTAAAATTATATTCTATATGTTTTGCCACAATGTTTTTGTGGAGGTGGAAGGGTGTTTACTTCCAAACTCCCCTAATTTGAAGGCATTACTAAACATAAAAGTTGACACAAATTTTTATTTTAAGAAAACCATGTAATACATGGTGTCAATTTTGGCATTTCAACAAATAAAATGCACGAAAGATTACTCATGGCATAATACACTTTGGGAACATACCTTCAAATACGTTAAAAATATTTGCAAATATTTTTACAATATTTTTTTGGTGATAATCAATGAGCCCATCACACCCCCAAAAATAAAGAAATTTGGATTCACCAATAACTAACTAATAAAACCACATGATACTATATTGAATAATGATCTTCTTTAAGGTAAAGTACACAACTTATGTAATTTACTAAATTGTGGGCCAACTAGCATAAAATCTGATCAAATGTGTGCAAATATGAAGTTTGGCCACTTGCTACTTTTCTCTTTACTTTTGTCATTACTTTTACTCCTTTTTAGAAAAAAAATCTATGGCCATGATGTCTAACCTATAGCATGAACCTATTCAATTTATGTTTCCATGTGGGTTATTTGTGGGATTGTTTTAGTTTTAAGTGATATGAAATTTGCTTAATGTGCACATTATTATTATTTTCAAAATTGTGATGTAATTAAACTAAGGGTCGTCCATAAACAAATGTAGCAAACTTGGTTAATAATGAAAATATGAAAGTGATTTATTTAATATCCTTTTTTATTAACTATCTACTTGAATCATGCATAATTTCAAAGAATTTTTCAATTCAGATGCCACTTCTTGCACACTCCACTTATATCCAAAATTACAATTTGTCATACTTGCCACCAAGATTTTGTCAATTAACAAGTTTTTTTTAATCATGGAATATATCTTGAATAACCATCTCTCGCAACACCTCCATTTTCATGAGGTGACATGTTTGGGTATATAAATCCTTATGTATCTCTAATTATAATAAGTTAATTTACCTCAAAATCTTATAGCAAAAGTCTTTGAACAATTGGTGTGATTGTTGTTGGAAATCTTTAAAGGGATGCCTTTAAATAACTTGAGGACCACATTATGTGATATGAAAGGAACATCAATGTTTTTAGAGCACGTCCACTAGCATATGTGAAACACAACACTAATGATAACTTAATGTTAATAACTATTTTTCCTTCCCCATTGTTCATTCCAACCTTTCAAAACCAAACTAATCTTTGTAAAAAACCTTATTTCGTTTGAAAATTTGCAAAAAAATATAGACCCACAAATCGATCTTTATGGAAAATTAATGACATCATGTTGGCAATGCACTAAAATCCATGTGGTGCTAGCAATTCTTGTAACATCAATTGTGGACCCCAATTGACAAGCATCCATATCAAAGAAGGGTAAGTTTGTCATTGAAGAAGAATGCCAACTTTGTGTAAGCTTCATGCACCTCGGCCAAGACCCAAAAATAAGGAATGGTAAAAACAAATTGCACTTTTGGGATAGGGTGTTTGAAGATTACAACAAAAATAGAGTATTTGAATGACTTGCAAGAATGTTGGAAACATAATGGGGGTAAAAAAATGATGTTGCCAAGTTTTGTGGGTGTTACATGGTTGTAGTGGCAATGAATGAATTTCGAGAGTTCTCAAAATGACACCTTGTTGAAGGCAATGGAGCTTTACGAGTTGAAACATCCAAAACACATGAGCTTCACCTTCATAAATTGTTAGTTGGTGTTCAAGGGCGTGCCAAATGGGCAAATATGTGTGACAACTTGATGAAACTAGTGCCATTGAAAAGGTTGACCCTTCCCAAGTGACATCAATGAACAATTGTGTGAAGTTTGTGCGCTTTCAATTGAAAGCAACATTGAGATCATGGATTTTGTGGCTATTAGCAATAGTAGCGCACATTTGTAAAACACCCATACGGGGCAAAAAGGTAAAATAGATAGAAAAAATGAACAAAATCAATGAGAATATAATGTGAATTCGAATGCATGTAATCCATGAAAAGATGATGTCTACTTTTTGAAAGGCGATGATTTTCTAAGATGCAAACATCATGGCCTTGTTCACATTACTAGACAAACAACTTGTTTTGTAAGAAGTAAAAAAATATTTCTAGCTGCATTGATGCAAGGAGATTTAGAAATTGTAAACTCACCTTGCATCTTTAGTGTTTGGTTTGTCAACTTCATTTTCTAATCTTGTGACATTGCTCGCAACAACAGCCACCACAACACCTACAAGTATTTAAGCTTCTAACTTTCACTTTTGTTTTCATTTTTCATGGATTTCCAATGTGTTTGCATTATGTTCCCTTCAAGTTCCCAATGGGTTCCCAATATGTTCCCCAAATTTGCAATGTTTTCCATATCACCTCACTTTTATCCCATATGCCTTGGAAAATGGTGTCCTCCTTTCACCTATATAGGTGCGCCAATGGGGAGGAACTATATACTTCAAAATAAAGCCTATTGTTTTGGGGAGTCTCCAGTTTCCTTTTTTTGAGTGATGGGCCAATCAAATTAGCATGTTGCCAAAATAATAAATAAATGAACTTGGGAGGCATTTCATCTAATTAATAGGAGAGGTGAGTATGTGAACTAAACAAACCATTTGAAGTTTTTCATCATATGATGTATGGAACTCCAATAAGGCCATGTATGTAAGAAGATTGAAAATGAGAGTTTTGGCTTTAGCCAAGGGGCAAATCATGAAAAAATTTCTTGGTTGGGGCCCCTTTAACATGAAAGGTACTCTGTCAATCTCTTGTCTTGGGCCTTAGACTATCTTGTCTCGGGCACCCAACTACCTATGGTCTTTGGGAACACATAATGGGAACAAGCTTATAAATTTAATCCATGTTTTTTATATGAATGTATTTGACATCCATAAAGATCATCCGTGAAAACATGGTACACTATGAATTTTGGCTTAGGCTTAGGGTAGGAAATATAATATCTTTTGTGGCTTGGAGTTTGGGGACATGTTCCATACATCAAGCATGTATTACTTTGGGCATTACACCACCATGTCCAATCCCCCAAGTAGTCAAAGGTCATTTGGTCTCAACCCCCATGCCACCCATAACCATAATGTCTTAAACCCCGAGCTATCACATCCTAACCCCTAGCAACCTAGGATCATTCTATCTTAGGCCCCATGTAGTCGTGTCCTAAACCCTGGGCCACCTTTTCCTAGCCCTTAAGTAACATAGGGTCCATTCCATTTTGTCATGGGCCCATGTTGTGAAGCGCTAAGAGCCCAAACCACCTTGTCCTAATTTTCAAAAGGTCTAAAATAAATTTTCACAAGTAGTAGGTCATTTGTCATAGGCCCCGAGCAAGCTAGGGGGGCTTCAAGGCACCCATTCTTGGGCCTAGGCAACAAGGGTCCAATTTTTTTCATGGCCCCATGGCACCCTATCTTGGCCCCCAAGCCACTTGTCTTGGTCCCTATGCTATTTGAAGGTGGGATTCAAATTATTTTTTATTTTGCTTGTTAACCTCTAACCAAATTTGGCTTATTTTTCTTATGGGTGATTGCTAGTCCACATACTTGACAAAAATTGACAAAGGAAACTATTGGAGGGATATTTAAAATATTTATTCTTACGTTGGGGAAGAATAATTATTTTGAGGTGGGCATAATAAAAAGGGTGTTTTTTGAAACCATCCTTTTGCATATAAGTAATTGCATGTTGCAAATTTGTTTGGTGTATGATGAGTGTATAAATTATGGTCATTATTTAATGTGAATTTTGTATTGACATTTTACTTTTATTCATTCCAATATATGATTTGTGTCGCACCCCTAGTTAGCCCAAAGTGGGAGTGTGAAACTCCCACTCCCGAAAATGGGAGTTTGGAGTCCTCCGGGGGACTCCTGAAAATTCAGAAGGCGATTTGGAAGGTCAAAACACCTCACCTTGAGGTGTTCTTTATACCATTGGAAAGGTCTTGAAGTGTAGATTTCCAAAATGCCCTTGCATTGTTGATTTGGACATCTGCAGCTCAAGTTATGGGCAAAAGAAGGGCCGGGAGTCAAACTGGCAGTTTGACTCCCGACCACTAAAAGTCGAAAATCGACCAGTTCCCGATGTCCGATTCGGGAGTGCGATACGACGTTGGAAAGATCTTGACAAGGGCTACAACTTCGGTTTAGACATCGTTGCGATCAGAGGTCAGGGCGAGGAGATATGACCTCTCAAAGTCCCGGGAGTCCAATCTGGACACATTCGGGACAATTTCGGGACTCCAACTTGGGAGTCCCGTGAAAATGTGACATTTGGATGCGGGTGCCGCCGAGAGTCATAGAGCTTACTATAGGGAGTGAGGTGGTGGCATACTCTCGAGCCCGGGCCGTGGTGTGTCAAGTGAGTCCGAGGTTGCTCGTGGCTTGTCCCAACACCAAAAGGATGCCGAATGGATTCTAACCAACTTGTGTTGGTTTGTGATGCAAATTTGAGTAAACTACAAGCTTGATCTCTTCCTAGTCTTATCCCGGGACTTCTAGCACGCCCCTCTCACCCCCCCCTCAAGTGCTGGAAGTCGGGAGCGTGCCCCAAGTCCCAACTTTCCGCAACTCTACATAGTTGGACCCTCAAGTGGGTTCAACAAGGGACTTGGGAGCGCATCAATTTGGACAAACTTCATCTACTACTATTGAGTGTGCTTAGAACCCACATCCATGCTTTGCCTTTATAATGGCAAAATCATAGTTGTAGACCCACTACTATTTTGGGTGGAATGGGCCTTCCTAGGTGTATTCCATCCTAATACACATTCCATAACATTGACAAGTGCCTTGGAGGCCAAGATAGGATGCCCTCGGGCCATGACAATAATAGACCCGTGGTTGACTAGGTCCAAAATGGGTGCCTTGAGGCCCCCTTAACTTGCTTGGGGCCTAGGACACACGACCTATCGTCTATGAAAAATGATTTTAGATTTTTTGACAATTAGGACAAGGTGGTTTGGGCTTTAGGACACTACACAACATGGGCCCATGACAAAATGGAATGGACCTTAAGTTATTTAGGGGCTAGAAGAAGGTGGCCCAAGATTTAGGACACAACAACTTGGGGCTTAAGATAGAATGATCCTAGGTTGCCAAGGGTTGGGATGTGATAGCCCAAGGTCTAGGACATTATGGCCATGGGTGGCATGGGGCTCAAACCAACTTATGACCTTTGACAACTTGGGGGCTTAAACATGGTGGCATGGGGCTCATACCAACTTATGACATTTGATGACTTTGGGGTTTAAACATGGTGGCATAGTGCCCATCATAAAACACACCCAAGGTATCGAACATGTCCTTGAACTCCAAGCCACGAAATTATTCTATGGCCTGCCCTAAGCTTAATCTAAACCCGGGTTTTGGGTCTATCACCCCATTAGCAAAGTTATCTAGTTCAATCAGTTGTGATCCAACGGGGTTGGAAGCACAGATAATAATACGTTCTCTACCATTGTAAATGTTTAAGAATATTTATTTATTTATCCATTCATTTTTGTTTATTTACGATCCATAAATCATAAGGTGTGATTATATTTAATCATAAAAATCCTTAAATTGACACTATATAATCTTGGATTAATCCAAGCCTTTTTCCCAACTGTAAGGTTCTGATGTGTGTATTTTTTTCCTTTTAAGGTGAAGGAATGGTAAACACTCGTGAAAAGGAAAAATGCATATAAGAAGGATTGTCCAAACACACAATTCCCATCCAAAGTTTGAAGTTCAAATACAACTAACCATAGTCCATACCTGGCAACTTATACTAATTTTTTTTTCTCAATCAATATTTCTCTACCAAGTTTTGATATCCTCGTGAACATTGTGTTTGTGCAATTATCAGTTTATTATGACCATGTTTCAGGAATTGGGCAACCCCAAGATTGTACCATGGTAAAACCCTAGCCCCATTTTTAAAATAGTTGCTTGTAAACATTATATGGATTAGTATTGGGATTATTTGAATTTTAAAAAAAATGCCAGTTCCAAATCTTTGAATATTTATGGTTTTCGATGATTCCGTTTATTTGGAAACAAATTAGAATCAACCATTGTTTCTAATTACTATTTCAAAAACTTCAAAGAACAAATGATTTTCATGAAAGAATTGACCTAAATTTTTTGATGGAACTTTGGAAAGTTTTTTGACTTTTTGAAATTTCAAGAACCATGGTTATTGTATGAAAATTGGTTATTTGATAAATATTGAAAACCAATGAGTAAGTGGGTATATACCCAATTGATAACTATTGGATATCTATCCCTCATTTTGAAAACCACTAAAGATTGATATATAGACCTCCTCCCAACGCTACCTTGGGCCAATGTTTGATTTTCTAGTGACCCGCATTTCATTATTGGGTGCTTGTTGTGCCATGATGTTGTGGTCCAAGTCTACCTTGCACATATTGCACCCCTCTACTCACCATGAGAGTATTTTAATTTTGAAGAATGCATCATTGAATTTGGATATATATATTTTGCAAGCATACACACCAATCTATTAAATAAAGTAATTTGTTTATCACCCAAGGATCTTCCAAACCATGAGAAGTAAATTGTTAAATTTTAAGGTTTAAACATATAGTGCAAGAGTTATTAAATAATGATCGTTTTCTAATTGAAATTGTAATAAAACAAAACAAAACAAAATTAGAAAAACTAAGGTGTATTATCAAGATCATGCTTAGGATCGAACAACTTTGAAACATTGAAAATTGGCAAATCAATAAATCATTCATTAAAATTATCTTTAATTAACTTCACATATTTTTCAATCATTGCTTTCATCTTCTCCAATGAGTCAAATAAGTTAGATATGTATGTGTGGTGCATGTAATGCATCATATTATAATCTTTCTTTCCATTTAAAAAACCTTTAGCAAAAGAAATAGTTATGAAAAGATCAAAGTCCTTAATGCCATGGTGCAAAATTATAGGAATTTTAAATATTGTTCCCAAACACAAAAATGATTGCCTCCAAAAAGAAGCCAATGGTAAAAATGTCAACCATGTCCTTATAAAATAATTGATTGAATTCGTTGAACCCAATCAACAAATGTACAATTAAATGTAACATGATTGATATGAGGTCGTTTGAATATACCCATATGACTAGATTAAAACCCTAAATTAATCGAATATTGTAACAAGCATGCAAGACAAGGTGCATTCCAAAACCTATAGATGACATAATCATCTCAAGATGATCAAAGGTGTGTCATTAAATGTCAATTCCACAAGTCATTTCAATTTTTACACCTTGTGTTGTTATGTTTAACCCACTCATTACTCAAATTAAAACCAAAAATGATTTGTACCTTTCCATGTTTTGTCCCAACAAGTTTTTTCAATTGTCATTTTTTGTTTAGTTACATTTTTTCAATTTTAATTTCACTTTTGGTTGTTCTTTCAACTTTCAAATTTTGATAATGTTATTGGCAATTATGAGAATTACACCAAGAATGATTTTTTTTGTTTTGGAGGTTAAGTTTTGCATACAAAAATCTACCTTGATAATATACCAAATGGTTATTAAGTTGGGCATCTCAAATCCAACCCTTATGCATAACATACACATGTTATCCACAAAATAATTAGGGGAATTGATAACCAAGTATGTCATTTAAAAAATAATGTAACAATAAAGTTGGGTTGCAAAAAAAAACAAAATCCAATAATTTGATCCCCTATGTCAAACCAAAAACAATTTCATGCCTTTGAAAACTTCCCTTTCTCCCAACTTTCCCCTTTTTATGTTATGAGAAAAAACAAAAACATTTGCCAACATTGGAACTTGTCATGCCCTTAAATTCATCTTAAGGTATTGGGAATAAACCTTAAAGTTGATTCTCATGCTTTAAAAAGGGGAAAAATAAAGAAAAACTGGGGGCATGCTCCCTAGCTCCTTGCACTTAGAAAATATTTGAAATGGGACAAGGAGAATGTGATAATCATAAGAATCTCATGGAAAAGTCACCTCCACAAGCAAAACAATGTAGGTGGTTTTAATGCAAATGGAATTGCCTTTTAGTCACGAACTTGTTTTGGACTCATTACACTCGCATGACCCATATTTGGAAATAAATCATTGCCTTTCTTTTTTATAAATATATTTTTTGATTCGTGGTGAAGGTTGCATCAAAACGGTTAAAATCCTTGCAATTCTCAAGTTCAATTCTTGAATTCCCAAGTTATGAATCCCGTGATTTTATAGGGTCATAAAATTTGCATATGAACTTTGATATGAAAATTTCACATTATAAAGTTGTAATTTTTGATAAGATCTTTCCAATGCCATGTTGCACACCTTGATCAAAGGTCATTTGATCCGTGTTCCTAGGTTTTAATGGTCAAAAATCAAATTGTGAATTTGATTCATGACCTTTTTTTTTGCCATAACTTTCAACTCAAAACTCCAAATATTGCAAAGTTCAAATCCACTTTTGATATTTACACTTCAAGACCTTTACAATAATGTGTTGGGGACTTAAATTATTATTTAAATTTTTGTCCCAAAGATTCAAAACACTTTGAAACTCCAAATTTCAAAGTGATTTTCACTTTTAAATGCTTGGGGCTCATTTCCATCCCACACTTGTGCAAATGTGCATGAATCCTAGGATGTTCTTCCTTGGGTTGTTAATATTTATTGGGTCCTAAAAGGTTATATTGAATGGGTTCGAACCAATTATTCAAAAAACATAAGATGAAAAAGAATGAACTACATCATTTGTAACATACCTCAATAATGAAAATAAAAACACAAGGAAAGGTGTTACAAGGGTTGTAATTGTTGTTGTAGCCTTACATGTTGTATATTGCTTGCCACTTACCTTGCTACAAGCCAACAAAGGTAGTAAAAATGATTTAAGATCATGAAAATGGGCGTTGCAACATATATTACTTTCAATACTTCATGTCAGTTACCACCTACCATCCTATTCATCTACAACAACAATGGTTGTTTTTTCAATCATGGAAAAACTATGCATGTGTAGGAAGTACAAAATCATTGTTGCAATAATAAATTATAATTTTTATATGTTTCTCTTTATAAAATTTAAAATATACGTTTTGGAATATATAGATTTTGTTGTAAAAATATTATAATATAAAAGTTATGCAAAATTAATACTTACAAAATGGCCATATGTAAATTGCATTGTTTGGATCATGTGTCTAATATTTTATTACATGACATCCACAATAGGCCTTTGTGCGTTGAAGTTTTTGGGAAGTTCTAATGTGTTATTTTTGGTCCACTTTGAATGCACGTACCAACAAATGAAGCTTTTGGGTTGCATTCAAGTAACCAATAGATGTAGGATTAATTCTTGTAATTTTGAACACCCTGATATTAAATGGGCTTTTAGAGTGCATTCGAATGGTCAATAGACATACATCTATTTTTGCAACCTTAAACACCCCCACAAATGAAGCTCTTGGAGGGCATTCAATTGGTTAGGTAGTTATTACAAGCTCAAACAATTGGACAAGGGGAATGCAAGCTACATATACAATGTACAGAAAACACTATCACAATTTGACAAATTTCAACACTTGTCCACATTTGATGCATGATGGTGGATATTTACAATATATATGAAGGGTTCATTCAAAATTTAAGTTCCAAAAAAAGAGATTAAAACTCCAACATTTCTTAAGGTTCCTTTTAAAATAACAATTACATAGAAAAAAAATTAAATGAGCAAAATTGAATAGCCCAAGATAAGGTAATTCATGTGGTGCTAGTGATTTTTCACATGCATACATAATTGTGCATCAATATTTTGGTTTACAAGTACACATATAACACATGCTTTGAGCTAGAAATTTAGAGCTTAATGGATATAGACAACTAGCAAATTAGTATAAACAAATGAGTATTTACCATTGCAACCATTTGGTCCAAAATTTGAAGCCTTTGAAATGTTGATATGATTTGTTTATTCATCAAGTTCACCCAATGAACACATATTTCCTTTGAACAAAACATTTTTTTCTTGTACAATTTTTTTGAAATCAATTTGGATGAATTCTTACATTCCTTTTGATTATTCAAAAAATGAAGTTAAAAACAATTTTAAAAATCTCAAAAAGGCATTTGCATAATATCCAAAATTTTAATCAATGTAATAAAACATCCTTTTATTTATTAACATACAATAATCCACTCCCATTGTTATCATTTCAATAAAATAAAAATTCAAAGTTGAACTTCAAAATCCTTTAGAAGTTAAACATTCATTTTTAGCACTTTTTTTGAACAAACCTTGGAAAGTTGTAATAAATGATGGTTTATATCTTAACTCATCATTATTTTATGGAATTTGTGCACACATAAATGATTTAGTTGTTCAATTTTATTATTGTTTTATTTAGAAGGCTTTTAAAAATCATTGTAATTATAATAAACTACTTGGGGATTTAGGTAATTTTTAACACCTTAAACACCTCGACAAATGAAAGGTTTGGAAGGCATTGAATCGACCAATATACATAGGTAATTTTTGTAACTTTGAACACCTTAAAAAATGAAAATTTTGGAGTGAAGTCAATTGCCCAATAGATGTAGGTAATTATTGCAAGCTCGAACAATCAATCAAATCAAGGTTTTGGAGTGGACTCAATTGCCCAATAGATGTAGGTAATTATTGCAAGCTCGAACAATCAGTCAAATCAAGCTATTGGAGTGCACTCAATTGCCCAATAGATGTAGGTAATTCTTGCAAGCTCGAACAATTAGTCAAATCAAGGCTTTGGAGTGCACTCAATTGCCTAATAGATGTAGGTAATTCTTGCAAGCTCGAACAATCAGTCAAATCAAGCTATTGGAGTGCACTCAATTGCCCAATAGATGTAGGTAATTCTTGCAAGCTCGAACAATCAGTCAAATCAAGGCTTTGGAGTGCACTCAATTGCCCAATAGATGTAGGTAATTCTTGCAAGCTCGAACAATTAGTCAAATCAAGGTTTTGGAGTCCACTCAATTGCCTAATAGATGTAGGTAATTTTAGCAAGTTTGAACAATTACGTAACTTAAGGTTTCGGAGTGCATTTAATTGCCCAATAGATGTAGGTAATTCTTGCAAGCTTGAACAATTAGTCAAATCAAGGTTTTGGAGTGCACTCAATTGCCCAATAGATGTGGGTAATTTTAGCAAGTTCCAACAATTATGTAAATAAAGGTCTTGGAGTGCATTCAATTGCCCAATAGATGTAGGTAATTCTTGCAAGTCCAAACAATCAGTCAAATAAAGGTATTGGAGTGCATTCAATTGCCCAATAGATGTAGGTAATTCTTGCAAGTTCAAACAATCGGTCAAATCAAGGTATTGGAGTGCACTCAATTGCCCAATAGATGTAGGTAAAAATAGCAAGTTTGGAAAATTACTTAACTTAAGGTTTCGGAGTGCATTTAATTGCCCAATAGATGTAGGTAATCCTTGCAAGCTCAAACAATCACTCAAATCAAGGTTTTGGAGTGCACTCAATTGCCCAATAGATGTAGGTAATTTTAGCAAATTCTCACAATTATGTAAATAAAGGTGTTGGAGTGCATTCAATTGCCCAATAGATGTAGGTAATTCTTGCAAGCTCAAACAATCAGTCAAATAAAGGTATTGGAGTGCATTCAATTGCCCAATAGATCCAGGTAATTCTTGCAAGCTCGAACAATCAATCAAATCAAGGTATTGGAGTGCACTCAATTGCCCAATAGATGTAGGTAATTTTAGCAAGTTTGAACAATTACTTAACTTAAGGTTTCGGAGTGCATTTAATTGCCCAATAGATGTAGGTAATTCTTGCAAGCTCGACCAATTACTCAAATTAAGGTTTTGGAGTGCATTCAATTGCCCAATAGATGTAGGTAATTTTAGCAAGTTCGAACAATT
>Ga0116230_10001285_pt1 | contig 23583 bp, 15 predicted proteins | sample S1TSphfallax_3_FD_88678 | JGI IMG/M metagenome (GOLD analysis project Ga0116230, IMG submission 88678) | Host-associated microbial communities from peat moss isolated from Minnesota, USA - S1T2_Fd - Sphagnum fallax MG | ecosystem: Host-associated > Plants > Peat moss > Unclassified | place... | reverse complement strand
TCTGTTATCTCTTTGTGGATCTCACTGTGCTCTTATTTCGTTCTTTTTATCTGGAGAGAATTTCACAAGCAAAAGCTTTGCTCTAAACATTTATACTTTGAGCTTGTTATAGTTTGTCTCTCAAGGACAGGGCTCCTCAAAGGGAAAAGGTTTTGCTGCAACAGATTTCCAACAGAGGGCTTGGAAGGCTATGATGACTGGACAATTGATTTGGGGCAACTGAACATGGGCCCAGCTTTTGCACAAGGTGCCTTTGGGCGTCTTTACAAGGGAACCTACAATGGAGAGGATGTGGCTGTGAAGATCCTTGAAAGACCTGAGAACAATGTGGAAAAAGGGATGGTGATGGAGGCTGCTTTTGCTAAAGAAGTAACTATGCTTGCAACTGTGAAACATCAAAATGTGGTGCGATTTATTGGGGCATGTCGGAAACCACTTGTCTGGTGCATAGTTACTGAATATGCGAGGGGTGGGTCTGTGCGCTCATTTCTAAGCAGACGGCAATCACGGGCTGTGCCACTCAAGCTTGCTGTGAAGCAAGCTCTTGACATAGCCAGGGGCATGGAGTACTTGCACAGCTTGGAAATCATCCACAGAGATCTTAAGTCAGATAACTTGCTGATTGCAACTGACAAGTCGATCAAGATTGCTGACTTCGGAGCTGCTAGGATTGAGGTGCAGGTTGAAGGCATGACTCCAGAGACTGGGACATATCGATGGATGGCACCGTATGAATTTCTTACCTTGTTCTTTCACTGCTGAATTTGGGGTTCCAATTTCTTTCCAGGTTTGGTACTTAATGTGGACTACCCTGATTCAAGGAGATGACACACTTCATGGGAACTGCAGTAATATGTCTTGGTTAGTGTAGCAGCAGACAGGATTGAAGAGCTCATTCATGCTTGTGTCTGTTTTTTTCTTCTTGCCTTTCCTATTACCTGGTTACAACAGCTGTTTCATTTTGGAAACTCCAAATGAGAATTATTGGACTAGAGGAGTTGAGCTCAACATACAAGTGGGTCACTATCTGTAATTCCTGGCATGCCTTTTCTGACCTGGATGCATATAAGTGGATTTAAGGTGTGAGAAGGCTGTTGTGAATTCCAACATCCCTTGAAATCAAAGAGGGAGCCAGACCTGGCACTGTACTTGCCATAATTCCTCCCACTAATGAACATGTCTGGTGATTGGAATGAATGTAAGAAATGAAGTAATTTGCAGAACGAGAAGGAGAGCAAGTTGAGCTAGATTTAGATCAATATGGTCTTGGAAGTAGTGTGAGAGCAAGAAAGAAACTTGGATATTCATTAAGTTGCACAGGATTGGTGGCAATATGACTTATTCTGAGTTACATTCCCAGAGGTGAATCTTGGCAAGTTATTATAGCCATGGTCCTAATTCCACCATGGTCAGTGTATCACATGTTTGATGAAATTGGTCACATTAGCAGCAGCAAAGAAAATGACAATGTTTATGATGAGCTGATTTGCTGTTCAGACTTAGCAGAGGTAGGAGCTTGTTTGTGGGGATGATCCGCCCAGGTGATTTGTTTGTTAGGACTGTTGTCAAAAGGAGGAGATATTATGGTTTTACTGATGCAGGGGTTTTTGGTGGTGAGAGCAGGGAAATGATCCAGCACAGACCCTACACACACAAGGTTGATGTCTACAGCTTCGGAATTGTGCTGTGGGAGCTTATCACAGGATTATTACCATTCCAGAACATGACAGCAGTCCAGGCAGCTTTTGCAGTGGTGAACCGAGGGGTTAGGCCATCAATCCCTGCTGATTGTCCTCCAGCTCTGGCAGACATAATGACCCGATGCTGGGATGCAAATGCAGAACTTCGACCTGGATTTGTGCAGGTTGTTAAAATGTTGGAACTAGCACAGGAGGAGATAATGGCCACAGTAAGGCGTGCGAGATTTCGGGGATGTGGTTGTTTGACACGACCTCTCACAAGTGACTAAGGACACATGGTCTTGGAAATTCTGATTCACTTCTTTGACAATGCATTGAAGGGTTAATGAGGGTGTGAACGATGCAGGAGTGGTGGGGTGTTCCAACTGTATATTGCAGCATCTTGTTGAATAACAGGTGTTTTGGTGAAGTCCCCTCACCCCTCATGCCTCATCACATTTACTTGGAACCCTCCAGAAAAAAAGCATTGTAGTTGTATTTTTTTCCTCTTCCCCCCCAGGTATATGATGAAGAGGAATACACAGACTTGTGCTCTCCTGGAAGCTCTGATACCTTTCAGATAGGACTTTTAGTAAGCACCATAACTCTTTGAACACCATGGTCGTAGATTCTGCAGTTGTCTAGAACATAATTTAATTCTATCCTCCAGCATTTACTGTTGTCCTAAGAAACAGGGAAGGCTAGACCATTTGCCCCACTGCTTCCTGGGCTAAGGAGGCGTTTCCTTTTGCAAGAATCACTGAAGGATGTTTGAGAATACTCATCCTAGCATTGCAATGTCAGCAATTTGAGATCCGTCTTCTTGTGTTTTCTCACTGCCATTGATAGTACTTACTTTCTTCCTGCGTATCTAGACTAGTTGGTCTAGTAGTAACCACCAACTTTAGAGTTCAGTGAGTGGTAGGACTTCAGCTTTGGGAAAAAGAAGTTATGGGTCTTCCCCCTGTCCATCAAAACTTATATATTTATGCTTTCTGACTCTGGAATTTTAAGAAGGTGCTCAGTTGTTGTGGGTTCCGGGAGTCAAGGGAATCAGTTTTACTGGATGTTGTCTTTCTTTACTGCATGTTCTTTTGCAGTTCTCAATTCATGGTTCAAATTTGACTTCTCAAGGTAAGTCGTCAAGAAGTTTATGCATATAGCTTGTCCATTGTTAGTGTATCTGTTGTTTTGCTCATTTGTTTTGACCACTCTACAGTTCAAAGATCTGGCTTAGATTGCTTGAAACATGATGGCAATGGCTGTTTTAGCATGGATGATGAACGTGTTATATAATCAATAGTGAGGGCCTTGTGTTTTGCAGGACTCTTGCTCGGGAAGCCCCCCTAAAATGAAGGGGAGAATCACCAGTGGCTTCAGATGTTCTGATCACTTGGATGGTAGGGTTGAGCAGCCATAAATGAAAATGCTGACAAGATTGGTTATTGTGATTGTACCTGAATTGCTGGAGACAATGTTTGTAGAAGTTAAAGTCTAGAAATTGCGAAGCACTCTACAAATTACGGTGCATTTGGAGAGCACCATATTTGTGAATAATGCCTCCTCAGAAATGGCCCCTTACATAACTATCTTACACCTATCTACCTCTTGTAGGTGGAAGGTGCGTCCCTCTCCTATTGCCTCATCTTAGGCCCCTTATTTTGGGAATGCTCTCAGCTCAGGGCCTTGGTGTAAACATCTGATAAATATCATAGATTATGTAGATGCATGCTTGAAAAGGATATAAACCCATGTGCCTTTTTTTCTTATGATACCCGGTGGGTATCTAGCAAATACCCACCATGTATCATGGGAAAAAAAGTCTTAAAAATTTGTCCATTTTGATGTGTCACAACACCCCAGCTTTAGGTGTTAACCTACACACAATAGTGTTGCCATGTAGGTCATCCATTCCCGGAGGAAGACATTTCATAGTGCATTTGATTATGATGGATTTGCTTGACTTATGGTGATTGATTCATAAATGTTTTTGCTCTTAAATAACTTATATCATTTATATACATAAAAAGTTGAATTGTGTCCTTCCTTGTGGAGGTGGCCATGATCACTAGACATGCCATTAGCAAGCATAAGAGTTCTAAGGACCCCATTAGGTGGTGTCTCCTCATGGATATGCCATAACCAAGCATAAGAGTTTTAAAGATTCAACTAGTTGTTGTCTCTTATCCTTGTATTTCTTAAATGATTTTGTGATGTGGTTCTTGCCCACCCTCCCCATTGAGATTTTTTGCTTGAAGAGCTTGAATAAACATTTGGGAACCTGATGGGAACATGGTGAGAACACATTGGGAACAAGAAAAAAAAAATGCCCCAATTTTGCCCCCTCCCACCCCAAAAATCAAAAGAAAAAATCTAAGGCCCTTTCATGTATGTTGAGGCTTTTCATTGACTATATGAAGGAAAACTCCAAAACCGTTTATCACCATTTTCAACCTAATCTATTTCCTCTATTGTAAATTGAGGTACATATTCATTCATTCCAAAAGAGAATGAGGTTTGAAGGAAATAAAAGAAAATTATTCATCCTTTCTGAAAGGAAAAAAGCTATAGTAAAACTAACCAAATTGTTCACTAATTCCAAAGAAAACAATTAAGAAATATGTTAATAATTGGTACATGGTTACAATAGGTTAAAAGGTAAGTATGAAATCCTCACACATACAAAAGACATTGTCTTTTTTATTGCATAGATGTGAAGACAATATGTACACATATTGACTTAATTTCATATTGTCATGGTTTAAATTGTGGGCACATGATTAATGTCGAAAACCTTTTAAAAAGGGACCTTATAATGAATCACGAGGAGCTTCATGCGCCTTGATGAACCTTCGAAATGTGAGGTTTGATTTTGGACTTGAGACCAAAGCATGGATCAACATAAGATTTGGGTTGAATGCCAGTTTGATGTAGAAACTATTTAGGTTTGATGAAAAGTGAATTGAAAAAAAGTTGGCATTCAAGACAAATACACAACAATGGGAATCATTGCAACAATTTTTTATATATGACATCACAAGGAAATCGTGTTTCACATGAATCATTTAAAAATGTTGGATGTTTAAGTATGATTTGGAAAGGCAAAGCATGTCCAATACAAGTAATTCCAAATAAACTTGTGAAGTTGGGCCACAAAGTGTTACAATTTATAATGAAATTCACCACACAACGGTCCCAAAGTGAAATTCATTTCTTATGCTAATGGGTTTTTAGAAGAGTTATAAATAAAAAAGTTCCTTAAAAGGTTTGGTTCATGATGAATCCACAAGGAGTCTTACTATAAATTATGTTCAAATTCTACTAAATCCTTGTTCATTTGCATTATGTAAACATAGAGCTAAAGGAGTCCCACTAAAAAAAGTAATATGCCACTAAAATGGTTTAAATCTTTCATTATTTTTGTTGTGGTTGAAAAGAGTTAAAAAATATGATTCAAAGTTTGTCAAATAAATAAATAAATAAATTGATGTCATTGGGAAATGACCATTAATACCATTAGGAAAATTGTATGTAAGGATGTCACATTCAATTAACACATTAACCATGGCCCAATATATATATATTGCACAAGTTAGAATGAAATATCTCTATGTAATGCAAACGTGATAGAAACAAACCAAAAATAATTAATGGATTTTTGAGCATTTGTAAAGTTTTTGGGGTTATGAATTTATACACAATATAAAGTGTTCACATGTGCACAATGGTTATAAATTTTCAAAGTTCATTCCAACATCTTTTGTTTCAATGACCATTTAAGGTCATATATTATTGTGTACAATGGATAAATATGAGAATATTATTATTGTTATTATTATAGAAAAATTAAAAGAATGTTCTTTAACCAATTTTATTAGTTATATCATTCCTTGATAGGTAAAAGCAAAATCAAATGGATAGTTTTGATTGTCACAAATTTTATTTTTAAATTATAAATGAATTTAGAATGTAAAATTATGTCCAACATTAACATTATTATTATTTTAAGTATCCATGTTGCAAAAGAATTTAGTTGGAATATATTAAAAATCAATAATGAGTTATTAGAAAATAATGGACTCATAATGGATTTTTGAAATGATGACATTGTGTTTGTTAGCTAAAGAAAATAAAAGAGGTGGGTTAAAAAAAAATGTCATAGTAATGTCAAAATCAAAAATAAAAAATAAACCACCATTAAATGAAAATTTTAAGATTAAAATGCATTCGAACTTTCTCATTACAAAAAATTCTCAAATTTTAAATTTTTAAATGACATTTATTTCATCATATTTTATTTATTTATCTCCATTTCACATTGAAATTTCCAATATTTCACTGATTTTTTTTTACCAATCACATGTTTAGGGATATTTGTAAGGTAACCTACCAATATTTGTAATGAAAAATATAGGGGATAATTATAAAATATATAGTTTGATCATTATTGTAAGTTGCAACAATTTTACTTAATGTATGATGTGAAGTTTTCAAAATGTCAAAAAATGAGTCTCCTAACCATGTTTTTACCTTGAAGTGATTTTTAGCTCATTTATTCAAAGATATTTATGCCCTTTTAGCCATACAAATGAAATTTAATCAATTTTGTTCATTCCATCATCCATGAATATTCACCTTTTGAAAAATGTTATTTGAATAATGGTTTTTGATAAAAGCTTTTAGAAAAATTTGCATCATCTAGATTTCCAAACAATTATCAATAGAAGTAGGGAAATTGATTATGTTTAGTTAGATCAACATTAATTCAAAGTACATCTTCCCATCATAATCATTTATTTCATGTGTATAGTTTTAAAATATTACGAATTAAATCCCATTTGACCACATTTTTGCAATATATCATGTCATTGTTCATGTTCATCTTTTGTGTATGGTTATGATCATGTTTAAACCTATTCTATTTTTTTTTTCATACCCTCTTGCCTATAAGTAGTCCTTTTGTTGTGATAGGTTTTTATTTGTGACAATTTGATCAAACTTTGCATTATTTCTTCATATAATATTATTATTCTAGAATAATGTCTATGCATTACACCAATATGTGTCCAAGTTCACGCTATGTTTCATTACTTTTTAGTGAACTTGGACAAATTTATTATGGCAAAAATGGCCAACCCCTAGTGAGTAGAGACCAATTGAATTGATTAATGATTAATCAAATTCATTAATAGTTAATTATGAACCTAAACTAGGCTATTCAAGCTAACCAAGGCCATCTAACTTAAAACTAAAAGCCTAGCCAACTTGGGTACTAGTCTTTTAAGGTGGCACAAAAACGATCAAATATTCAATGATTTTTGTATTTAAAAATACCCATGGGTTAGTTGCAAAATGAAGGCCATAAGTGGGAAAAAAATAACCTTAATGTATCCATATAATTTATATAATTATCAATTAGGGACCACAATTCAAAACTTTATATGCATTCTTATTATTTCCAACAAGTATTTCATAGTATTCAATGAGGATTAATGAAAATAACACACAAAAGTCAACAAATTGGTCACTATGCCATTTGATCATTAAAAACATTATTTAAATTTTTTATAAGACAAATCATTTTGAATAGATTGAGAGGTGACACAATGTCATAGTTTACAAAAAAAGGTATGTTGAAAGGTGGACATTTTAAAAATTCAATCAAGTTGCAAACATCCTAATGGGTTGTGGTTGATCTTATTGGGGCTAATGCACATATCAAAAGATGCACATATATGTTACATATTCATGGCCTAATTTGTTGCACAAAGTGATTTATGTAACATAATATTTTCATATGATGCAATGAAGGTGTGTTGTTTTGGACAAACATAAAATACCATGCAAAACCAATTGTATTTAATCCACCTTTTGAAACCATGATTTTCTTATTGTGTTTAAAAATATTTTCCATTTAAAACAATGTTATAATAATTTTGATATTTTTAATTATGATATTTTTTGTCAAAAAAATTGCAAAATGTTGTTTAGAACAATATTTTTGAATCAGTTGAAATAACCAACATTCACCAAACCCATCAACTTAAGATGCAAATGTGAAAATTTGAACCCTTCACTTCCCTTCCAATCCATGCTTAAAGCACAAGTTCTTAACGATTGAACCATTGTTTAAATAAATGATGTATTTTGTCACCACATATTATTATGCGCATTCTTTTCCAAATTTACTTAAGTATTTTTTTAAGAACTATTCTTAAGATAATGTACACTATTTTAAACTATACTTAAACTATTGTAGGCTACCTTAGGTTAAGTTTATGGGTTAGTCTTAGGTTAACATAGGCTACTATATGTTATATTTATGATACAATAAACTATTCTTCAATTACAATACTTATGTTATTTAAAGCTTATTCTCCCTAAATGATTTTTGGTCATTTTAAGCTATTGAACTTAGTTTTTTTTAATAATCTACCCTATTATTTTAGGGTATTTTATCATATAATGTTTTTAATTATTTTACCATAGGCTATTCCATCTTAAGTTATTATTGGTTATTATACTTTAAGGTTTTTTAAGTTAATAAAATTTATAATATCCTAGGTTATTCAAAACTATTCAAGGTCATTCTAACTTAGTGTAAAATAACCTACGATGAGAATCACCAAAAATAACCAAGAATAACTTAAGGTAGAATTGTAAAAAATTACCAAAATAACTTAGGATGAAATAATCAATAATAGTTTAAAATAAAATATTCAAAAATAACTTAATGTGGAATAACTTATAATAACTTAAGTTGAAATTGTTTAAAAGAACCAAGATTAATTTAAGGTGAAATAACCTAAAATATCATAAAATATAACCTATAATAACTTAAGATATATTTTAACAAATTTAGAAAATATTTATTATAATAATTTATTTCAATTAGTAATAAATTGTGTCAACTAATAGTGAAACATGATAATTACATAATGACTCTTATGATAAAATAATTTTAATCAAGGTGAAATCATTAAATTGGGATGAACTTATTTCATTATTAAAATCCATATTGATTTAGGCTTTTAAATTGCACCTCACTTTTACTAGTGATATCAAGGGATAAAAATGATTACATCCATGAAAAAAATCATTGTTGTTTTAAAACACATTTGAAAAGAGAACTTGTCTTTTTATAAATTCATCAATATTTATAAAATAATCAAATCTCACCAACATTGGGGTTTATTTTGTATGACACAAATGCAATGTGCTAAAAAAAACCATAAATTATTCCCACTACAAAAAATTGATGGCACAAATTCCAAGTTTCCAAAGTTTTGTTAAACTAATGCATTCAGTCATTTATCATTCATATGTATATACAACTTTGTTTTAAGCGTGACTTGTTAAATGCTCATTTATTAGGTTATGTTTTGACATGGTTTGCACCATTGTTAGAAAATCAATCCTTTGAATTATTTACTATTAAATTCAACATCACCTTTTAATGTTTAAACAAGGAAATCAATCTATCAAATATTATAACCTTTGTCATTATATAGACCATAATTAACAAACAAACTACCTTCCTTAATATTGAAGTATGAGGGACAATTTCAACACATGTTTGTCTAATAATTAATTAATTTTGAACCTTCCATGTTGAAAATGGAATAAACCAATTTTTAAAAAATAAACAATAAGAATAAATAAAATATAAATATAAATATATTACACACACACACAAAAATGTTGCTCTTTGAAATTTGCTTTCAAAAATTTAAACATTTGTGCAAATCATATAATTTAGTGTCAAAGTGGGCAAGGTTTCTCTGGGCAGCGTTTTTTTTTTTTTTTTGGGCAAAATTTCGCATTGTGGCAACAAATTTTTTGGGAAGTTTTTAAAAAAACATTTAGTGTAAATAAATTCGAAAACATTTGCTAACATTTTCAAAACCAAAAATATTGGAGGAAAAACCCTAGATTTTTAAATTTTTTTTTGGAAATAGTTTTTATTTCAGTGTAAATTGGAAAAAAAATTGCTAAAATTTCCGAAGCCAACAAAATTGGAGGAACCCCACCCTGACCACGGGTAGGAGGACGATGTGCAAAATCGTTTCCGGGCAAAGCGAAAGAAATGTTTTTCCATCTGACCGTCACCAAACACTACCTACCATTCTCGGTGTGCCTGTATTGTGTCGGAGACGAGGTGCAGGAGTCGCTCGCTTGCTGGCTGCCGCTGCTGTCGCGGGGAAGAAATGGCGGAATAAGGAGCGGCGCGCGAGGGGGAAGGACGATAACGAGACGCTTCGGAGGGAGCCAAGGCTTGGAAGCTCTGAAGGTGGAAGAAAAAAGAGAGAAGGAACTCTCGCTTCTGCGAAGTGGAAGCGGGAGAAAAGATGCAAGGACAAGGGAGGTCGAGAGCAGGGATGAGGGGACGCGGAGGAATGATAGGAGGAGGAGGAGGAGGGTACCAGTATCATCGGCAACAACAACAACAACCCGGGGTGATGTATCCGTTAGGCTGGGAATTCCAGCATCTGGCGTACGCACAACAAGCGCAGCAGCATGTGCAAGCGTTGGTGCAGCCTATGTATGGAAGAGCAGCAGCAGCAGCAGGTCCGTCGCAGCGAGGTTTTTTGCCATTAGGAGTTCAAGGTGCGGGGATCTTGAAACCGCCAGCAGGTCTTCCGCAAGGGCCTCTCTTGTATGGCCGAGGGCATGCTCGTGGACAGCAGAGGGGCCGAGGTTGGGGTGGTTTGTTCATTTGCCTCTGTTTGTTTTCTGGATTAGGGTTTTTGTTATAGAGAGGATGAGTAGTTCTTCGCGCAATCCGTTCTTAAAAACAAGCGTTTCGTTTTGGTCCCTTGGCTTCGGCAAGGGTGTCAGGAGTCATGCTACCTACAGAGTTTTTCTTTCCTGTCATTTCTACCTCCAACATATGAACTCCAAAGGCATTTTGCATTTGTGAATGTCTGCTGAGTGGCAACTACTACCGACCAAAACAAGATTCGTCATCTACTTGCAAACATTGGTGGGTGTCAATTCAAAGAAATGCAGGGTACTCCAGACTTGGGTCAGTAAGGCTTTATCTGCTGCTCAGATCATGTCTTTGCTCTGGCTATGAGGGGTTAATTAAGACATCACTTTAACCTGTACTGGAGTTGAGATTGTCTGTTGCATGGTCTAATATGGTAGGTGGGCGAGGTCGTGACAAGGATCGCAAGCCTCTGACAAAGGAAGCACTTGATGCTGACCTGGATGCAGTAAGTTCTTTCTTTGTTTCTTGGAGTGTTGCCTTCTACCCTCACTTCACCATCAACTGGATTTTGGGAGCTTGCTATAACTGTCAGAGAGTGCGGCAACAACATCCTGTCATAATTAAATAGCTCGATTTTGCTGCAAGTTCCAATCTCCTTGTTACAATGCATCACAATCCAATCAGTGAACAATGTGACAACCAGAGGACTCCATGACAGGTAGGAGAAATATCTGTCTAGAATTTGCAAAGAATCATAGAGTGTCAGGGTTCTCAACTTCAGAATTTATTATGATCTTGAGGGCACATGTGCTTCTTTGCCCCTTTAGATTCTGGAATGTGTTGGCTACTAATCCAACATAGTGATGCAAACATTTGCATATGTGATGAAGGCATGAATTAAAGGCCTTCATAAGGTTGATAGTTTTAGGGGCCCTGTTAGGATTGCATGCCTAGTGACATCCTCCATTGATGTTTGACAGTGGCGCATGAAAGACAAGAAGTTTGGAGGTGACTCACTGGATGCCGACCTGGACAAGTACTGGAAGAAGAAGGAGGAGGAACCTGACAAACAAGGTTTGTTTGACTGTCTGGCTTCATGCAGTTTGATCAAGTCAGGGTTGTACAGTTTTTGCTGCTCCAAGTCTTCTTTGTGTATAACATCTGCTGTCTGCAACAGATGGAGAAGAGATATTGGAGACGGTACCACCAGTGGAAGCAAATGATACATCTAAATTGGATGCTTCAGATTCTGTACAGTTGGTTACTAAGAAGCCATCTGGGGCAAGGACAATTGACCGCAACAGCAGTGTTGATAAGGAGCGTCCCTCAGCCACAAGGAAAGAAGGGCCCACAAAGGGTGTTGATGTCAAGCTGTAGGTGCAGCTCATGTATGGTCATGTCACAGGAACCATCTCTGCCACATTGATTCTCTGAGGGTAAATAGTGGAGAGTAACTACTGATTCTGCCTTTTGTGGGAGCTATACCTGAGTTTATTTGCTTAAAAGGAAGGAATTGTTTAGTTCGCCTCTCTGGTTAAATCTGATGAGCTGGTTGAGGACTGGCAGTGCTGCAATAGCAAGAGATATGATTTTGCGCCTGCATTTAAAGAGGCTACCCTTCTTTCCAAAAGAAAAAAACAGGAGAAATGCCCTCATTTGCTGGTACCTTTGACTTCATGATGATGTAGTGTTTGGGTCATTTAATGAAGTAGAAAGGTGGATGGTGCCTTTCAGTGTGGAGTTATACTCCAAAGGTTAGTTTGGTGTACTGTAGTTGAACATGTAGACTGAAGCCCTTTTTGAACCCGGCTTCAGAGTAGAGGACAAGGGTACCAGTGATGGGTTTCACATCTTGTCTAGGCTTTCTGTTTGTACCACAAGCAAATCTCAGTAATTTTTGCTACCGTAATTTTAATTTGAAGAGATTCAAGAAGTCCAGTGTCCAATTTTGATGACTACTCTGTTGCCTGTTTATATTTTGCTTTGTGCCCTTTCTTCTTATGTTGGGTTGGTACAAGTGAGCTGAACCACATGCATTTACCAATTTGTGGTTGTTGGCAATTTGGTTTGTGGGTGTAATGGTTTTGTTGGTTGAGCAGGGCTTCAAATTAGCAAGGGGTGATTATCCTTTTGTTTCTTGTTGGTGTTTTCTGCAACAAAGAAATAGTATCGCGGGTCAGTTGCCTTGTTAGAGTTTATACTGATATTAGGCAGTTCACAAAATTAAGGTGAGGACCCTTCCAGCTTTCAGCTGGTTCTCACTTTGAAAACCTTGTGGTTTGTGATTTTGCAATCCATGAGAAGGCAGGAACATGAAGATGCTCATATGTGCAAAACATAGAGTCACTTGCAAAGGGGTAGTCAAAAAAGATTCAAATTCATATTATTAGGTTGATGGCACTGAAAGCTTCAGAAGCAATTCTCAGATCAAACAAGACCATCATGACGAATATCTATGAAACTGCAGAGAAATCTCCACAACAGGACCATGATGACAGTTTTAACAACTAGATTAGAAAGCAATGATCAATTCCAACAATTTAGCAATCCAAATTGCTGTTCTGAACAACTGAGGACAAATAATGGAGCAGATTTAGAGAAGCTGCATGGTTCAATTTGAGATGGATGACTTTTGATCATGATAACAGTAGTCTGAGACTCTAATGAGTTTTACACAGGATTCTAATCCTCAGTCAAATATTCCTATGGTTTGTTCCATAGACCACTCTTACTAAGTGCAACTTGTATGAGTGATCTCACCCCTTACATCTTGCCATGGAAAGGGCATTAGTTTCAGAACAGGAAAACCTAAGGCACAGGAGATCTTCTGTTCTTGCTTGGCCACCAACCTCAACCTCAAAAATGTCATAGATACAGATATGCAGCAAAACATGTCTTCAATGCTGCATGTTCAGCAAAGCTAGTGCAAGAACTCTCTGTCCTATCTGGCCCATGCACTGCCCTTAGTGTAAGCTGGTTCCAGAAACCAGGTGTATCATGACATAAAAGGGGATCATATCAATAAGGTCTGATTCTCAAACTTTTGCCTCAATGGCCAAACTGGTAGACACAACCACGCCATCTACATCATATGTGCGCACTAACCTGCGTCTTTGTCCAGGAGATTCAATCCATGAGAATTCAAAGTTGAATGATTGTGCCCGCCCCACACTTCGACCAACACTGCCTGGACAGGTCAGAGCCTTTCCTCCTGGCAGAAGGGTGGTTAACAGCCCTCCTTCAAACAGTAACACTGCACCTGTTGATGTTCCTCGCAAACGAATCTTTGTACCTGCTCCACTGCTTGATATTATCTCCTGCAAAGATCAGAAGATTAAGGGGTCAAGGCTTGTGTCTATCAATGAAAAAATACAGAGTTTTAAACACACTGCAGCCACATCCAATATCACACTTCAAAACATTTGCAAGTTTTGTTAGCAGGATGGGGATATTTGGGGTAGCACCTGCAGAAATTTGCCAGATTCCTCTTTTTCAAAAACCACTTGAACATTACTTTGAACTATGGTGGCACCATAAATCCCAGTCCTCCTTGTCACCAATCGTCCAGACCATGTCCCAAGCAATCCATGGATCCTTTTTGAGGCTTCATCAACTGGCTCTGTCTGTGACTCGTCAAAAGTGCTGTTGTCTTTGCTCTCATGGAAGACTCCAATAACATCAAGAAAACCCCTTGGATCAAGTACATGGAACGCCCTCACCCGACTATTTGCATCCTGAGAATACAGACAGCTCTCACACACCAAAGCTGGCCTTCGAGAGGGTAGCTTGACTCCTCTGTACATGGAAATGGAGGATCAGTACATGTGCAGTCATACAGACAAAACCCTGTACTCCACTCAATGCAACATGTTCTGCTACCAAACCTAGAATGACAAGCACAATATAAGAACTCACCTCCTCAAAAAGTAGAATAAGGCAGTAGAATATCCTAAGCATTGTCTTCCAACAGAACAGCAACTTACTGCAATGAGTTACTTAGGGCAAAACCTCTAGAGGGGCAGTGGGGGGGCTGAACATCACTACATTCATTCATGCTCCATGCCTAGTACAACTACTGTTGTTGTCTTCACAACAGGAATCCACAGTTGCTAGGATTCTTTGGACACAGCCTATGAAGGGGAAGTCCTTATTGCATTTGTTGACCCTACCACCCCTTGCACAACTAATGGGGCATACCTGAACAAAAGGGAGAGCTTACTTTGGAAACTCCTCCTGTTCATCATTATCTTCTCCCAGCACACCAACCCTCAAAACCTTGTCCAACATCTCTGCTGTCTGGTGCGAAACTGTATATGCCTTCTCCCCAGGAAAGAAGCCAACCTGCAATAGAACACATGCCAGTCTGAGCTAGATAAACAAGAACACATTTTTTGCATTTTTTGATTTTCTTGGTACCTTGAATACTCTACTGGAGGCAGGCTAACTGAGATTTGTTTCTATATAGGAGCAGCCAGGTCCACAATTTCACACCGATGTTTAAACTTGAAACACAAGTATGTCTCGATACTTTCTGTCCAAGGGTTTAAGGGTCCCTTTCTTGACATAGGGTTCAAGGGGCTTTTTACATAAACCTCTGGCTAAAGCCTTGCCAACGTAATTACAACACCAAAAACAAACTATGAAGTTTTGATACATAAACATCATCATGGTGCTTCTTCCTATTACAAAACTTGAGTGCACTCTTTGTGTGGATTTTTAGACACAGGTGATGCTACTGGCTGCAGGTTAAGGTTTGAACCCTAAAAAAAGGAAAGAAAGCCCCTTGCTTATTTGAAACACAACTCACCTGCTGTCGCCTATCAAATGTGAGGAGATTAGTCTCATCTAACTTGAACTCCTCCCAAACAGGCTCACCATCATCTTCATCTGTCACTGTGGTTTTCGAACCTGCCTGTTTGACCTTCAGCCTGTCAATTAACAAGAGGATTCCCTTTGAGATCCACTGCCACTATCAGGTAATACTAATCTTGATCACTGCAATTCCAATTCAAACAGATCTTCTAACTCAAGATTCATTTTACAGTACTGAGAACCGGATTACAGTGGTACCACACATAGCCAGAAGCACATATAGGGAATGTGAACCAATATAGAAGTTTTACAGCGTCTTGCTCTCCAAGCTAGCTAAAAGAAAACTGTGAAGGCAGTGACTGGATTTTAGCCCCCAAGAGCTTCACAAGAAGCAGAAGAAGCTGCAGGAACAAAATGGCATCAAGGCAGAATATACAAATGACTCACGTCTGGAGAAGGCTGATATTGGAACCTTTGCCATAAGAGTGAGCGGTCACCTTCGTCGGGATGCATTGCAACCTGTTGCCTAATACATCATATTGCTGCACAAAAACCACAACCTGTCACTAGTCTGCATTGTGCAGTTATATAGCACCTCCCTCCTCTTCTTCACAAACAGGAGTAATTCGGACGCAAGCAAAAGCACTAATGAAAGTGCTTAAGAACATTGCGACATCTAGTATAGCAGGAAGACACAAGAGCAGAATAAGCGCAAGAGATGGCGTACAGTAAACGTGCCACTCCAAGAGCCAGTGTTTATATGAACGAACTCTTCCAATGCAGCCAAGTCCCGGGCTTCCGCATCTTCTTCTTCTCCACCGTCCCCGTTGCTATGCGCAGCGGCCTCGGAAGATGCAGCTTGGCTGCACCGGACGCTAGAAGAGAATTGCGTACCTTCTTCTGCTGCTCGCGGCCGCTTCCAAGCTCCATGATGAATCTCTCTTCCAATTCTCTCGCCACCGCCGCCAGGCCGGCGCAGTTGCGTTATCCACGACGTCCGCTGCTGCTGCTGCTGCAAACTGCAGCAAAGTCCTTGGAATAAATTTCCGCCTATTGGAAACTGCTGCAGCTGGAGAAGAAGAGAAGGACGAAGACGACGACATGTTGTTGTGAGAGGCCGCGAGAACAGCACTGAGGACGAGCAAAGCGAAGCCGCGCCGCGCACGCCCAGCACCTTGCTGGAAGGCTCCATGCCACGAGACTCCTCTTGTGGCGCGATGCCGGCGTTTTTGTCTTCTCTCTCTCTCTACCTACGCGCGCAGCAAAAGCACGCCAACTCCAACGAATCCCCTCCACATCCGTTCACCCTACCAGTGAAGATAAGGTTCATCAAGTGAGAAACTGCAATGTGCATCCCCCTCCCTCCCTCGCCCATGTTTCCCATCTTCCATCCTCGCTCACTCTTGGGGATTCAGGTAGGTGCAAGGTTCAACACAGCAAGTCAGCATGATTTCCGTACTCTGCAAGCTCTGATTCTGGTGCTCTGCAAGCAAGCTCTGTTTTTGGCACCCTGCAAGCTTTGATTTTTGATACTCTGCAAGCCCTGACTTTGGTGATCTGCAAGCAAGCTCTGTTTTTGGTAACCTGCAAGCTTTGATTTTTGGTACTCTGCAAGCTTTGATTTGGATTTCTAACCTGGTTGCAAAAAGTCTTAAACTTTGTAGCAAAGCAATATTTTTTCTTTGTAGCAATCTCTTCAGCCTCCTTGCTTGCGGGAGACTATATTTTGCATTTTGCAAGGAGATTTAATCATCGCTTGGATTTGGTTTCACAGGTCACAGACCAACAACAATAACAACCCCGGATGTTTCTTTCTTCACCAGGAATGGAGCTAATTTCAAAACAGACTCAGCAGATCATGTGTGCATGCAGAATCAGGGACCCAACTGAGCACTACTAGTCTTTTGGTTTTGTACAACAATAAATGGATTGGAATACAATCCCCATCGCTGCAAACCAGGAAAGCTCTATAAAACAATTGTCAGAGACCTCTCCTTTGTAGATATGAAGGAGAAACATGACCTTATCCATGCAAAGGAACCAAAGTAATACTGTAGCAATCAAGCAAAATCTACCTCCTCCTCCTCCTCCTTCCATGCTTCACAACCAACAAAAAGATGTGTAGATATGTAGTCCAAGATCTTCTAATCCTATGCAAGTTTCGCAATGACTTGTATGCTTGCGGGAGTACTCCAAGTTTCACTGGTGTCTTTGACAAGCTCTGGAAATGATTCAGTGATTGATATTGTGGTTGATGTAGGGTTGGTAGAAAGAAGGATGTGCTTTCAGCTTCTTATTATTGCATACCAACTCCTGAAGCACTTTGTAGCAAAGGAGCCTCTGTTTTGGACAACTAGCAACCTCCTTCAAACAACATACTAAGACAATCTGCACCACGAGTACAGGATTCTGCCAGAATTCAGATGACATTTTTCCCTTGGCAAAAGGCAGGCTCAGGGAGTGTAGATAAGAGACCAACCAGTAGCAGCACCATAGACATGCCTTGCTGATCAGCATTGTAATTCATCTCATTCTTCTGTTTGAGTATTTATGCCATTTCTCAGGAGCTAAGGGATGGATTGGATCTAAAACAAAGAGTGGTCAGCACTAACAAGTGCACTGGTGGCAAGTTTCTCTACAATCTTCAAGTCAAAACTACTGACTCCATTACACTCAAACCCCATGCCACTTACTTATTTTGGGACCTGGCCATTTTGCTGCAGATCCTCATATTCAAGCTTGAGATTGCATCACCTTAGCCAATCTTTTGCATCAGATTTTTGGTGAATCCCATGGTTGCACCTGTTCCAATAGTATGACCAAACCTGGGGTTCATTCACACAGATTCCAAGTACTACAGTATGGAGATATATATATCAGCAAGCCTATTACTATGAGCTCCTCTGAAACCTTGAGACAAAACAAAGGGAAAGAAGAGGCAAGACATACTGCATCAGCTACAAATTGAGTGAATACGGAACAAGTGAATGCTGCAGACCTCTGAGTCAGTATGTCCCAAATCAAGCTTTGGAAACACAAATGGCAACAGCAAGGAATCACTCCCTGTTAATCAATCAGTGCACATCTTCAAGGGGAAAAAAAACATAATTGCATGTGCACAAGTGCTTGTATATACCTTTAGCTCAACTGAAAGAGGGTACATTCAACATGTGTGGATTCTCAAGCTGCACTCCTTGAAGGCTGAAATAAATTTGTGATGCATGTGTATGTATACGCACGGGAAGTTTTCTTTAGAGAAACATGTTTGATAGATATTTTGACCTCCATGATCGCATGTTCATCCTTTTTCTGAGGACCGATCTGAGCTTGGAATGCTACCTCTCTTTTATCCCCAACCTTTGGCACCTTGGACATGATCATTTTCTTCCAATTCTTTAAAACATGCCAAGCACACAAAAAGACTGACACATTTGTGTCCTCCCACACATGGCTATAAGATAAAACAAAGAGTCATTGACTAGTATTCTTAAAAAAATTATAGCATGTGGCTTGTCGCACAAGGGCTCTACCCTACATGTTTGTAACAATTTGTGGCTTTATCATGTTGAAAGTAGTAATGTAGATTTGATGGTTCATTCTAGTCTATGATTGGGACTAATTGGCATAATATTGACCATAGTTGGTAAAACTAATTTTTTTCGAAAAAGGTTTTGTTAGCTTATGGAAAGTGAAATTGGTGACATGGTATGGCAAGTCGTATGCAAAGTAAATAGGTTTGTGATTTGATCAATAGGCTTCTATTGTTCCTAAAAGACATTGGGAATTACCAAAATTCCGCCAAACATAATCAAGTTGTGAACCATAAATTGTAGTGTTTTGTTGAAATTGAAGTATCATTTTGTATTGTGACATGAATTGGGTTAAATTTTTTGTATCCTTATTTTTGTTATCTAGCATATTCAGATTGAAATCTCCATAGTTGGAAAATTTTGGGGAAAAGTGAGCATGGTTTGTTTTAGTGCATTGAAAAAATGTGTTAATTGTAATGTAGGGGGTTTTGATATAGCAATAACATGAATTGCATGTTGACTTCAATTGTTGAAAGTTGATGTAATTATTTTTGAACCTAGGTAAACATTGGTATTTGTTGAGTACAAATTCATATGCTTATTGTATAATAACATGGTACCCATATTACCATACACCATAAGAGACTAATAGTTTTTTGTATGTGGTAGGGAGTGGAGGATGTCAAAATCTTTGGACTTCAGTCTTGTTTTGTTGAAACATATAATATGGGATCATTTTAGGTTGTGATCATTGTCAATATCAACAACATGAAGTGGTAGAGACCTAGTGTTTAATGATTGGATTATGGTATGTGTTTTACAAAGTAGTGACAATCTTGTTATTGTTAATTTCCATACAACTTTTGTGTGAAGTCGATGCATTTCTTCCATTACATAGACATCAACCCTAAAATTATTTTTTGCAAGGGAACCAATAAATATAGGATTTCTTTTGTACAAATTCAAGATAATAATGTATATGTAAGGCCATGATGTGTTGTTCCAGTTGGGTCAAATGCCACATGATTTAATGTGAGACCTTGTGATCTATGAATTGTGCAACAAAAGGAGGTTGTATAGGAAATTGTGTACAAGTGATCAAATGGTTCGAATTAACACATGTTTAGATTTCTTTGGAGATGGGTTGGATAGGTGTTGAAATGTGTTCAATTTTTGCTAAATATAAATGTTGATTTTTAGCTTACACGAATTATTTACTTTTGAATTTGCAAAATTGAATCCATATAAGAGATTCATTATTAGGGAGTGATGTTGCAAATTTAAATATAGCACTAGCACCATTGAAAAGTTCATCATGTGTGGCATAGTTTCCAACACATAGTTCAACAAACATTCACAATTTCAAATGTATTTGAAAATGCAAACTTATAGTATGGTTGGGATCTTCTAAAGTGCAAAGGACATGCGTCATGATGATGATCTTTTCCATTAAAAACATACTCTCATCCATTGGCAATCAAAATACATATTCATTTCATATGTTTGTGGTTTTATTTGTGTAATATAAATAGGGGGGAATTGGAGGTCATTTGGGGGCATTTTAAAACATATTAAAGGTAGATATATCATTTTTAGTGTGTGTGGAAGTATAAAATCTATTTAAAATGTTTACAAATTGTTCATATGTTTGTTGCATAACTTGATGCAATTCATAGCATCAAATATGATTGAACCAAAAAAATTCTACTAAAGAATCTAGGGAGTTTTATTTTGGTTTAAAGACCCAAGAGTCATGAGTTAAAGGTACTTGATGCAAGCCACCAATAATAATGACATCTAAATTACCAAAGAAATGGTGGCATGTTCGTTTAATGGCTCTAAGTCTATAATCTATGAAAGAAAATATTTCATTACCAATGAGGGATATTTCATCAAGGACCAATAAATTGATATCACTATATGTTTTTGATGAAATGTCTAAATGTTTAGATGTCAAAGATGGTAAATGTTTGCAATTTAAGGGAATACTTAATGTTAAATGGATTATGGTGCCATCTATATTGAAGGTTGTTTTACTAATGTAGGCCATGAGTAGTGCCTTTTGTTTTAATGAATCAACATATATTTGCTTGTTGTAATGACATAATAGGCCTTGAATAATGAGGAATAATGTAAATGTCTTGCCAGTACCAACTTCATTTGTCAAAAACAATTAAATTGGTTTATTAGGTTGTGTCATTTTAAGGTATATGCAATCATCAAAGATTGCTCGTTGTTCTAAATTTAGTTTTCAAACAAAAAAATAATTCTTTATCTAGAATGATATCATTCTTTTTTGAAAGGTGTTTGGAATAGTGGATAAAATTGTTTGTGGTTGAATATGTGTGTCTAGTGTTATATTATAAGCTTCACATTGGAAGTATTTATAATTGGTGTTAATGTTGTTTGATCAATTACAAAAAATATATTTGTGTATCCATATGTTTTTACTATTGACACAAGTTAAATCATGAATTTTAGTTTCTAAGCAAGACCATTTGTTTAGGTTTTTTGTTCAAATTTGGAAATTGATATATCAACTTTGATCTTGTTTATATGATGGATTTTTCATGGGTCATGTATGTAAAATGTTAGGTGGATGATTGAGTGTCTCTGTTACGAAAGTAGGTAAAATACATTGTTTTTGGATGTAAAAGGCATTATGAATAAGGATTGATCATTGGACATTAGTGGTTTGAATTTTGAATTTTTGTTTCATTTTGATTCATGTTGTTGGTGATTTGGGGACTACCCAAAGGAAAGAGTTTTAGGAAAATGAAGAACATTTTTGAATACATGATTTTGGAGTAAGGATATAGATGTAAGTAATTTGTAGAAAAAACTATAGATTTTATTTTGGAATACCACAAATTTAATCTTGTTGTTTGATTACCTTTCAATAGAACATGATTTTTAAAATTTATACTTGATTGAAGTTTTTAATAAACCAGGGAAGGATAGACTTTTGTAGTGATCTCCATATTCATATTATTGTGTGAGTTATCTATAGTATAAAAAATATCATGAAATGAATTGTAATTACATTTTTGGTTTTTTACATTGTATTTTAAAATATAGATTCTAGGTACTTGAAATAACCATAAATATGGTGTTTTATTAGACTATAGACACGTGTGTTTAGAACCAATGCATAAATTGGGAATGTGTGAATATTGTAATGTGAATTTGTTGTTTCAATATGTGTGGAGTAATTCCAAAGGAATTTAATCGACATTTACCATAAAGCAACCATCTTTTTGGGGAATTCTTTTTTGTTTTTTTTATAGGAACAAGAGGGTTTTTTGCATTTTCCATTGTTTATACTATAAATGAGGGTGTTCAAAAAAAATATTTTAGTTTTCAATTCAAATTTAAAGGGTGTATGTTAGAAAGCACGAAAGGTTTAAACGATTGAAGTTGTAGGGACTACAGAACGATTTATAAACTCTAAAGAAAAAAAGATTGTGAAATAAAATGAATTGAATGGTGATTCGGAGTTTATAGTGACAATTGGATTTGGAGGCAAATTGTCAAGTTCTTGAAGGACAAATAGAAAACATTCATGAAAATGGAAGGAAGTATGTGCAAATTATAAAAATCCCATATCAGAATCTAATGTTGGATAGACAAGTTTTGATAATAGAAAACAAACCTATAAGACATAAAAAAAATTTACCACTAAAGTTGGTAAGGCGTGGAGTTTGGACTAGTGGTTTTCAAAGAAGGCACAATTACAAACGACAATCTCCATGGAGATAGATGGAGTCAAATACTCACCCAAATGAATGGGTGTAGTATATTTCTTAGCTATAATTTGTAGTTTAAAGTTGCAAAGATTAAGACAGAACAGGGACTTCTATAAAACCTATTTAACCATAGGAAATCTTAAGTCCAAAATCAGTGATTAGCCAAGGAAGGGATAATATAAGAGGTATACAATCTAGGTTTGTGTACTAGTTTGCATCTCCAGATTATTATGAATTAGTGGAAGATTGGGAAGTGGAAGAAAACACCAATATCAATGTGTTGAGGAGACTGAAAAAAATAACCTAAAATCATCTAAATATGTAGAGGCACAAATGAATGTGTTGGATGAAGTACCATAATCATACTCACATCAAGGAAATCAAGAGTTGGATCAAACAAGGTATATAATTGAAATCAAGGATTGTGAATGTGTGGATTCAAAAATAGCCAGATTATTTTCAAGAATTTGTGCATTATATGAGGAAAAAGGACATGTAATCATGGATTTTCCTTTTGTGCCTTTTTCACATCAGAACATGCACTGCTAAACATGTGAAGTTATAGAATGTGACATGAGCATTAATGGATCAATCACAAGAACATGAACTAGGAATTCGTATAGTCCACAACAAATTGAAAGGCATGGAGTTGAGAGGTTAATTGGGACCATATAGTCAATAGATTCATCCATCCATTCAATTCAGGAACATAGTAGTAGAGCTGTATTCACATCCTCATTCTGCACCACCAGCTAGGATACCAATGGGTAACCACAAGATGGGGCATTGTCAAACTCAAGTTAACTCAATTTCACCAAGAGTGTTAAAAATTTTAGTTGCTAAAATTCAAAAACAACACTACTAGAAATCTTGTCATTTGCAACTAGTCACCATGCAATTGGCATGCAACTGGTTGTCGTTTGTAACTATCTTGGTCATGTTTGCAACTACAAATTTGGTACTGTATAATTTTTGGGCCATATGGTTGTGTGTGCAACTAACATGCAACTAAATGTGTACAACATGGACACGTGTCATAAAAATAATGGCCTAAACTTATACATACTTAAATATTATACTTAATATATCTATATAGGCTATATATA
>Ga0116230_10001284_pt1 | contig 23592 bp, 14 predicted proteins | sample S1TSphfallax_3_FD_88678 | JGI IMG/M metagenome (GOLD analysis project Ga0116230, IMG submission 88678) | Host-associated microbial communities from peat moss isolated from Minnesota, USA - S1T2_Fd - Sphagnum fallax MG | ecosystem: Host-associated > Plants > Peat moss > Unclassified | place... | reverse complement strand
TTTGAATGAAATATAATTTTAGTTTGTGTGATTTTAAATCACTTTTGATAATTCAAGATTTCAACACACTTTCCTATTGTATACAAGTTTCTATTTGTTTTGTGTGCAATGTTAATTTTTACATTTCTTTGTTATGGAAGTGTTAGACTTGAATTTTTATATTCATTGTAAGTGAGCGATCATTTTGATTTGAACATGATGTACTATTTAGAATATCATGTTATGTTTTGTATGTGTGATGACAATGACAGTTATAAGTGTTGACATAGAAATGCATGACATATTTTTTTATTATGTTGTTATGTCATCTCTTAAAATATTTATGTTGTTAAGTTTTTTCACAATTGAGTTCTCTAGATAGTCATATTTTTTAGAGTCTTGAAAAGGTTTGTTTTACACTTTCTTTTTATTTTTTCATAGGTTGTGACACCACTTATGATGTCATGAAAAACTATATACTATAATTTTTTCTTCTTTTTAGAAGTTAAGCTTACATTGCCTAAAACACCATTGCATAACCTTTAAAAGAGGTTTAATATATTGGGGTCTACAACAAAGCTCATTAATGTTCTTGACATGTGATAATATCAATTTGCAAAACTTAGATCTTGAACACTAAATTAATGATTTTGCATGACATTTTTTTTTTTAATGTAATCAATTTTTTTCAAAAAATATACGTAAAAAAACCACATAAGTTGGTGATTGTGGTAAGAATTTTTTTTTCCAAGCAATTATAATAAAAAGTCTTATGAAATTCTACCCAACAAAAAAATTGTTTGTGAAATTAATGATTCTATCAAAAAAAAATGTCTTCAAAAGAGTTGTGATGTCCTTCATGTCACAACAATTTATGAACTCTAATCTTGAACATTAAAATGAATGATTTTGTGTCAAGAATTTTCGTGTTTATGAAATTATAATCTCCTATTGTGTACTAACAAATTTGTAAATTGTGATTGTCAACTCTACATTAGTTATTTTTATGTGAAGAAATTTGGTTTCAAGGAATTGTAATTGCCTATTGAGTCGTAATAAATTTGTAGACTCCAATTTTGAGTAGTAAATTATTGTGGTTGTGTGAAGAAATTTCTCTAAAAGGAATTGTAAATCTCCTTGTATATTAATACCAATTTACAAACTCATATCTTGAACACAAAGTTAGTGATTTTATGTGAAAAAATTGGGTGTTGAAAGTGTAATCTCCTTTTTGTGTACCTAGTAGCAAACTTGGAGACTAACCTAGCAATGCCTCACCCTGTTTTAATAAAACACTTATGGAGGTCACAAGGAACCTACCTTAACAAAATTTAAGAACATACGAGCTTCACATGGCATAAACCACTTATCCTACAAGGCATTAGCATCCTTTTTGTGTACTATCTTTGGTCATTCTCACAATGTTATATTTGAGTGTCGGCTAATATTTTTGTGGATGGGGGCAAGGGGGGTCAAACCAACAAAAACATGAAAGGGTTGGGTTGGAAAGACCAAAGAATAACTAAATGTTTTTGCTACCGATTTTTTGAACATTAGTAAATATGGGTGGCTTGTCCTTCCTTCTTTCTATGGGCAACAAAATTTAATAAAGAATAAGGAAAAAAAAATTGGTTTCATCATAAGATTTTATCACCATGTTCTTGAGAAAATTCCATGAAAAAAAATGGCAACCTTTGGTTGGTTAGCTCTCCAAAAGTAGTAGCAACATTGGTAGTGGTAATAATACATAACCACTTAAGTGGACTGTGTTTTTCCTCAAATGTCTTTCTATGAGGGTAACCAATCCACTCAAGTGGTTTTTTTATAAAACTTTTGCATGGTGTTATTTGTTTCAAGTCCTACAAGACAAGGGACAAGGAATGAAAATTACGATATTTTGGTATTAAGGTGTATAATTTGTGTTGAACCTCGTAGAGTGGTGATGATGGCATCCAAAACTATGGTGCAATTAGGGTTTGGTGTTACCATAACACCTTAATCAAGAAACCCTAGGTGGTTATTTATGTTTTTGACTTGCTTAGTTTTCATGTGGTTGGTTTTTCAAATTAAAGGTTGTCTTGTAGTAATAGAAAATCTTTCAAAAATGGGGTTTATGCTCTTAGTAAACCTCAATCCTCATGGGCACCAAATGTCCCATGTCCCCTTTAGTTCATCATGTCTCATCGAAGCCTATAGTTCCCACCACACATTTGTTTTTTCACACACCACCATGGACCTATTATCCACCCCATCTCTTGTGCAAACCATGGACCACACACTTGCCCCCTTATTATTTTGATAAATCATGCAACACCTACTAACTCCCCTTATTAACCACCAACCTTTTGTGTGAATGTGAAGTTTCAATTTGACCCCTTACCAACCCTTTTTGATAATGCACATGCAAGACCTTTCCTTCCTTACACTCTATCAACCCCTACAATTGCTCATGATCAAACCCCCCAACCTACCCCCATCTCCCCAACACATTCACAACCTTCACCTAAAGCCTCTTATGAGCTAGCTATGGGCATCAATTTACCATTCAAAGGTTAACTCATCACCAACATTCTTATTAGGCATCCAATTCATTTAGTTCAAACCCTATGACCATCCCAACTCAATACCCTCCCTTGCTCCCACCCCGCTTACATCAACTTGGGCTTGGGTTTCAACATTGGAATGACTCCTAAATGCATTCCCACTTTGGGAGTTAGAGTTGTACATGAATCTCAAATGTTTAAGGCCTTAGTTGAAAGGGTAAACAAACACCAAATGGGGCCCCTAGGATATCATTGGAAACCTCTTGAAATGTAGATGCTAAAATGTCATTGCATTATCCATTTAAACCTTAAATGCATAAATTATGATCAAGAAAAGGGTTAGGAGTCAAATTGAGAACTTGACTCCTGACCACAAATCCCCTTAGAACAAGAATCAAATCATCTTCAATTAGGGCATGCAATACACCGTTGGAAAGATCTTTTTGAGAGTTATGAGATATTTTACTTGCATGTTCCCAAAAAAATTTGAGGAAGATATGAATGTCCAAAGTTTCGAAACAATAAGAGTCTCAATTTTGGGATTTCCACTTGAGAGTCTTGGGAAAAATGTCATTTGGATGTAGCCCCATGGAAATTCACGAAGTATATTATAGGGAAGGGAGGAGTGCCTCCTCCCAAAGGTTGCGGGTCATGTAAAGCTTGTGTTTAAGGTTGTCCTTATTAAATCCACCACACCACTTGCATTCAACTTGGACAAACCACCCTCTTTCCTTGGTTGTGCAAGTTGATTTAATCTTGAATTCTTACTTGTGAATTCATCTTAGTCCCATTTCAAAATTTTAACACACCTTTTGTCGCAACCCCATTTTGAGGCAAGTGTGAATATAAAACTCACACTCGCAAAAGTGGGAACTTGGAGTCCTCCGGGACTCTCGGACCTTCAGAGCTCGATTTCAGGTGTCAAAACACCTCGCCTTGAGGTGTTTTTTATACCGTTGGAAAGGTATTAAAGTGTAGATGTCGAAAATGGCCTCACATGAGCCATTCGGACATATGAAGCATAAGTTATGATCGAAAGAAGGGCCGGGAGTCAAACTGGCAATTTGACTCCCGACCACTAAAAGTCAAGAATCGACCCGACCCCGGTGTGTGCAGGTGGAGTGCGATAGACCGTTGAAAAGCTCTTGAGGAGATCTACAAGTTTGCTTTAGACTTCATCCCAATCAGAGGTCTGAGTCGGAAGTTATGAGCTCCCAAAGTCCCGGGAGTCCAATCCATGACAGTTTCGGGACCCCTCCTTGGGAGTCCTGGGACTAAAAGCCATTCAGATGCAGGTGCGGCGAAGCAACGCAAAGAATACTATATGGGGGAAGGTGGTGGCTTCCCCCGAGTCCGGGCCGTGGTGAGTCAAGTGAGTCCGTGTTGCCCGTGGCTTGTCCCAACACCAAGAGTGTTTCCGAAGGTGAACTAACCAACTCGTGGTTGGTTTTGATGCAAGACCGAGTAGCTAAATAAGTTGTCCCTCTTCCTAGTCTAATCCCGAAGCTTTCAGCACGCCCGTCTCACCCCCTTTAGTGCTGGAAGCTGGGAGCAGCACCAAGTTCCAACTACTTCCGCTCTTTAACATAGTTGGACTCTTTGGAGTCTAACAAGGAACTCGGGGGCATGTCACCTTCCTACCTTTGAAGTGTTGTAAATGAAGGAACATGCTTCGATTTTTATTTATTTTTCCGTTGTTTCACTCTAGGACCCACATTTGGGTTTTTTTAAAGAGTTTGGGGGCATCTCACCCACATCCTTCGACACCACCTTAGTTCTATTTGCCTTCCATCCTAAATTAGATGGTTTCATCTTGTTTTTCCTAGAAGATTATGAATTACACCACGACTTCAAACTTCCATTTAACTTTTTCAAGTTAGCATTCTAATGCATGCCAAATTTATTTGCAAGTGGCCTTTTTAGCATGGTTATTGAACACCTTCAAAAAAAAATTCACCCAAAAGACTTTGTGAATGGATTCCCACAATTGTTTCAACTTTGTTTTCATATTTTGCAAGGTCACATCCCACATCGAATTGCACATGTTTTTGGAACGGCCTACCTTTTAACCATGACAAAACCTTCCCATGGAGTTTGTCCCATTGTCATGGGAGAAGTGTTATATCAACTCACAAATCACACTTTATGCCTTTAACTTCATAATGTTTTTACAACATGTTTTTCCCTACACGAATTTGAAGTTGCAACCAAAGGCGGATATGAAACTATAATCCACTTTGAAACTTTACATTCTATAGCTATTTGTTTTTCTTCTTAGTTATTTCCATCCATTTCATATAACACTCACATCATACCCCCCCCCCCCCACCCCTCTCAATTATATCATTTAAATATGAACGTTTCTACACTGAATTTTGCATGACAGGTTTTTCTATTTAACTTTAAAATGGTGTAGCATGGTCCCCCTTTAGTTTGCCACTTGGCTTTAACACCACCTACCTATTTAACACCCCATTATAAATAATTAAATCTTAGGGGTTCCATTGGGTACCTCATTTTTCACATCATCTTTCATAAAAAATGCCACGTTGGAACATGTTTGGCATGTTGATCTTCTCATTAGAATGGATGATGTTCAAGTAACCTTTGGAATTTTAACTCATTGTTTCATGCAATGGCCATCATATCTACTACAATGCACACCTTCATCTTCCATTTTCATAAAGTTCATTGTTTCTTTTGACTCCTCCTTACTTCAAATGTTTGGGTGCCTTTTGGGTCCAAGATCCTTTGACAACCCATAATGACATCTAGCTTGCAAACAAGCTTTTACCCCAATGACTTTTGGTGGCATTGGGTTCATACCAATAGCTGCCATCACCTCATCTACTTATTTAGGGAGCTAAGCCCTTGTAGCTTTCATCATAGCTATTAGTTTTATGGTTGATCAATGTCCTTTCCTTATTAAAACCTTAGCATGAGTCGACAATAACACCTCAAGGTGGCTTGCAATCTTCTATCACCCCCAACATGCACATGTTTTCTTCCCTTTGAACAATTCATCAGACAACAAATGGTTCAATTTCAAGATTTCATCTTGAAACGTTTACACCATTGTACATTTTCCAGCATGTTCCTTGACAAGATGTTTAAAAAACATCATGCTCAAAATTTTATCATGTTTTTTCCCAAGGCGAGTGTTTGGTTTATAGTTTGACCAATTTTCCCACCTTTTAAATTATCTTCCCCATCTTTCCCCACAACATTCTAAATGCAACCAAGACTACCACATCCTTTAATTGTAGGTATCCCTTGATGCATGTGCAGACATCCCATAGATTATATGGGTGTCCACCTTTTACGTTGCACCCATGACAATGAATGCACATGAACCCATGATGCAATTTGCAACACTTTTGTTGCCATTACATGAGATGTCAGCTTCCATGTGGGACACAAACAATTACATGTGATTCCTTCAACCACATTCAACTCCTTTCGTCGACGAATTAACATTGTCTTCACCAAATATGGAATCCGCACCATAATGGACATTATCATTACCAATCCAACACGAGCAAATTTACTTCTTCAATCTTGTGCAACTTAAAGTTTTGTTATATTTGAAACAACTCAAGCCAAAGAAAAGAGTTATTGCAACCAACACCCCACAAATCAATTCCTCCCTTTAACAATTGAAGTGTTTAGATGTTTAAACAAACATGTTGATATATATTTACACGATTATGCCAATGCCATGTGGAACTTCAAAAGGCCAAAGGGTTTCCCTCATTATGTCTTGGTTACATTTATTAGTAAAAAAAAATCAATTACATTACAAAGGATGCAAGCATCTTCCATCTTAAGTTGAACGGTAGGCTCAATAAGCCTAATTATTTCCCAACTCCACCCTTCAAGACACAGCCCCCATCACCACAACTAACATCTTATAGGCGGTCGATTATTGAGACGAAGATATTTTGACATCCAATTTGTGTTAGCTTCATGTCCTGGAAATTAATCCTTTTCACTTTTTTTTTTCCCTTGTACATTTTTTGAATCAACAGTGTGTTTATTAGTAAAGTTTTACAAGGTTAACATTAATGTTGGGCAGTTTTTTTGTTTTTCCAAAAGATTGCCATGTTTGGGTATTAGAATGTTTTGAAAAACCCGAACTAATTATTTTATAAATTTTATTTTCATTTATTAAATATTCGAATAAGGTTTCAAAAAATTGCAAAAAATAATTTCACCCCAGTTTCAAAGCGCTAGTTCAGACATTTTGTACCAGTTGATTTTCAAAGCTGATTTTCACATATTGGTTATTTAAAATTTTATTCTTTAAAATATTAATTTTTAATATTTCAAAATAATAAAATTGCACAAAAAAAGTTTAAATTTAAATTTTTCTTTTCAACCTTTTTTATGTCCATTGTTTCATCTTGTTCAAATGAATTTTCATATTCTTCTAACTACTTTTCAAAACTTAAATTTGTTTGAATTAACTTTGCTAAATTGGAAGGCGGTTTACATCCATCTCTAAGATCCCTTGGCCAATTTTTGTTCATAAAAACCAAATCTCCTAACTTTTATAATTGTAATGACATCGTTTTAGGTTTGTAACGATGCCCACTAAAAAATAATCTTTCTATTTCAATTTATGACCCTACAATGCCTAAGATTTGACGAGCCAAAAAACTAATTGTAAGAAACATGGATTCATGTTTTCCCTACCATTGAAGAGGACATTTGATGTCTTTGAGATCCACTTGGTAATTTCTGAAAATCAATGATTCGTTGGTGACAAGTTCCTTTGATGGTTCACTTGTGGATGTAGTCCATTGAAAAATATCTAGATTCAAATCCTCATCACATGTTTGATCTACACATCCAACAAATTTTATCGTTGGATGCAAATGATGATACCACTTCAAAAACATATGATACAAAGTTCTCCTATCATATTCATCCACAATATTTACACCTTCCTTTCGGCCAACAAAAGAAGATACTAGACAAAGGCTTTTAAATCTAGGGTCTAGCATCAAAAACAACATGTTGTGAGCATTTTTTTTTCAATTTTTTTTTGAAAAGAAAGAAAAGAATCCAAAACATCAAAATTTATTATTCTAATGTTGGAAGCAAAGAAACACAACTCAAAAATAGTTCCATAATCATCATTAATCAAACTAACTGGACTAAATGGGTTTGTAATTTCTTCCTTTAATTTTAAGTAGATAGTAATTGTAGACTATAATGCATTTGAAAATAACTAGTGGTTACTAAATTAGTTTAGAACAAAAACAATCACAACGAGAGACAAGGAATCCACGATTATTTTAGAGATGTGCTAAGTAAGAAGAGGAGGCATTTTTTCATTTATTATGATAGATTCTGCCTACTATAACAAATAATAATATCATCTTTGAATTGCAAGGCTTCCTGAAACATAATAATTTTGTTGGCAAATCTATAAACAAATTTAAAATTGCAATGTTAGAATGTTTAATTTTTAAAAATCAATAAGAAATAGAAAAGACAATAGTTATGGGAAAAAATTATAATAAATTAAATAATCTTTCATCATAAATTTACAATATCATGAAATTTCAATTTGTGCAAAAATATAAGACAATATGTACGTGCAACATTCATGGGCTTCAAAGTGTAAAAATGGCACAAAAAATATACCTATTACTTTTATATAAATGATATGTCTTTTCTACTTGTGATGTTTTGATGTGAAATATGTACGATTTACATTTTAACTAAATTTGTGCAATTATTGGGATGTAATTTTGGATAAAACTATGTGATTTTTGTGTATTAAACATGAACATTCATGTATGTCATTTGAAAATAATGTCTCATTCATTTGAATATTTAAGAGATTGAATATGTACACATATCATTCATATTAACCATGCACAGAATTCGTGCGATTTTTGTACGAACATATGAAACCTAGTAAGTTTGTGATGCCACCTTGTTTTAACTAGAGTATTTAAGTATTTTTAAGGCAATTTTGAATATGAAAAAACCTTGTTCCATTCTTGTTAACCTTTTCCAAAACATTTAGGCCAGGTTATACATTTCTACGAATCCAACTAGATCAACTTGATTAAAACAAACATGAAATTCCTACAAAAAATTTCATCAATAACAGCCTATTAACATGCTTTGGAAAAAACATGGCCAAAACAAGAACCTTAAAAACTTTCATCAATACCAACAACTTCACATTTTACAATAGACTTCAAAGTAATTGGCATGGTATTTAAATTTGAACCCTCATCTTTAACATATGCAATGATTTTGTTTCTTAACCCATATTGATTAAACAATTTTGTCAAGACTAATGTTTGCCCAATAGTTTCTATTGCCTCAAAAAAACCAATAGTTACTTGTTTGGGTTGCCAATCAAATCCTAATTTTTTTATAATAATAAGAGCAACTATATCATGCACACCCTTTGACATCCACAAGTCAAAGCTTGATGTGGCAAACATACAATCTTAGTTTTTGCAAAACACACACTTGTTCTGTTTTCTCACCAAGTTAGGAAATATTTCCTAAGAAATTTGTTTTTTATGAAGGAACACAACTTTAGGAGACAAATGTAATATTAAACGCTGCAACCATATATTCTTGACAAATTGTGGTGGTAAGTTATTTTTCATAATTAAACAGCCAAGGTCTTATAAAAGTTTTTTTGTTACACGTCATCCTTTTTGAAAGGTTCTTTTACAACATAAAAAGAAGATATGGCACTTGTTGGAACATTTGCAGGTTGTTTTTCAACACTCTTTGTTATTTCATTATTTATTTATTTTTAAATCTTTTTTGAAATCATTATTACAAATTAGGGATTTTATGTTGTATTCTCTGACTAAAATTTCGCTCATAACATACAATGGATAGAAATGTTTTGAATCAAAACGGACTCATCATTTTAAATTGAAATTTGATTGTGTCTGTTTTGACTAAATGTCTATTGTGATTAAAATTTGTAGTGTTTGTTTTGATAGACATGACTAAGTACCTAGCTAATTTGGTTGCCAAATTGCATGTATGTATTTTTTATTTAACCTAATTAACATGTTGGTTTATACCAAGGTGACACATGGTACGTATATTTTGATTGAATTGACTAAACATGACTGATACATTGGCCTATTTTGGTGCCACATGGAATGTATGCTATGACTAAGATGACTATTAAGTATATTAATACCTAAATGCCACATGGTATGCATGTTCTGATTAAGATGATTAAAAAGTGTGCCAATTTTGAAAAGCCACATGGCACGTTTGTTTTCGCTAATATGACTAACAAACATGCCAATAATTAAGTGCCACATGGCACATTTTTTTTTATTATGATGATTGACAAATGTGCCTATACTTAGTTGACACATGGAATGTTTATTTTGACTGAGATGAATAATGCACTAACCTATATTTATTACCACATGGTTGTCTATTGCGATTGATTCTGTGATTGATATTGATTATGTGGATGATTATAGGGCATGCCAAATGTTTTTTTTTAATTGATTAATTATAAATTGTTTACCAACTTTTTGACCTAACATACAACCTAATTAACCCTACACTATATTTCAAATATATGCATACATTAATGCATTCACCTATTATCTATTTTGAACTTGTACAAACCCATATCTCACACAAACATTGCATGGATCATTGACACCACACACATGTATATTGTTGCACAAACCAATAAGAATTGCAAGCCAATATTTCATCACATTGCAAAAGTTTCAAAATTTACAAAACATGATCTGATCCAAGGTGTACTTGAATCAATGTACACAATATAACATGATTATATGGCAGAATGAAGTGGTTTGTTTCCAAGGCCAAAACACAAAATACCCAATTTTGTCTTTAACAATATGAAGAGGAGGGTCATGGTCTAAATTTGGAATTGGCAAATGAGCACCTCTTATCAAGCAAGATGTAATGCCAATAGAAAAGTAATGTTCTAACATTGAATGATTATGATGTAAAACTCCTTCACCCCCAAATTTGACAAAATCTCCAAGTGCACATTGCTTTCCTCCACTTGAACTAAAGATGATACAGTCATTCCTATGGTACTATAAAAAATGTACAAATTAAATAAGTTAATAGGACAAAATAAATGAAAATTTTAATTACAAGGAACCATTTAATTCATATTTAATCTAGAACATTTAAAGCATGCATACTTATTATAGAATTTTTAAAATACAATTTACACATATACAACAAGAACATGACAAAGGTAGAAAAGAAACCAAGGTGATGCAAGGAATGCAAATTAAGTGCTGACAAATGGAAAAAAAAAAACAAACACTGTAAATGATGTAGGCAATTCAAACATCGTAATGGTCAATGGCTTACATTTGGCTGGGTTTATGCTACCTTTCTTACAACTGCCTTAGTTACTACCTCATTTGTTATTAACTTAATAGTTCGCTTGTAACTACCATTGTTTCATATGGAGCCTTTTTTCTTCCTCAAAATTGTCTTTTGTGATGTACTTGCTTTTGCCATGTGGCTCTAGAATTCCCCACACAACTTATCAAACACAACCACATAAGAATCATAACAAATTGGCTTCATGACATTTGAATTATAAAAATTAGAGCAAATGGAAAATAATGGAAATGAAAGTCTATTAGGTTTTAAGTTGCAAATCACTTTAATCACCTAAGTAGGAGCAAACCATGTCCACTAATTCGTTATTGCCCATGTGGGTTGAATCCAATGTACTTTAAAGTACTTTGAGCTTCAAACAAGCCAACCAAATACACGTCTCTTCCAATAGAAAATTATCCTTATACTCACTATTGAATGGATGGGGCATGATATAGGAATAAGGAACATTACCCATGCACTTATACGGACAATCGTCAATCAACAATGTGTTATTGGGACCTAGCTACTTAAACCCTATATTGATTTCCTTCCACACCTTGTCCATGTTTTACAGAACCAATGACCAATCTTTGTTTGACAAATGGGGAATGCATGTGTCTAAACACTTCTCAACACCCGATACAAATATAGGTTTGAGTTCTAACAAACCCCCTAATACTAAATCAACCATGGGTTTCATATTAAGTAGAGTGGTAATTGATGACCAAATGCCAATGTCAAACTTACTACTACACAACTCCAAGAATTGTTGGGAATTAAGGTGCAAGTTTACAAGTTTGTTTCCACACCTCTGTGGAGGGATTAATGGATGCCACAATTTCTTGGATTTCACATGAATGGTTTCACATAACAAGCCATTCACACCAGGAGTTGACGTTCCTTATGCATAGCTAAAGGCATGTCATGGCATGAAATAGTGCAAGTGCCTAATGGTAAAACAAATGTCACCTCTTTTGTTGTGTCCACATGGTGATTTGATTTCATGTGCATGGTAACACTTGCACCCATCGAGATTATTTTGCTACCTTCCAACATATTTTTCCCATGATTGATGGATTGGGTTTGCCTATTTGAGTTTGTCACGTTTTGATTTGGCAATGTATAGCCTTTATGATCAAATGCTTGGACCATCACCACTGTTACATTGAGCTCCTTGCTAGTAGGCACGTTAAAAGTTGACGGTGTTTTTGTAGGTAGGGTAGAATCTACAAATCCACAAACATTTTCATTTAACAACTTATGGATGATTTTTATTTCAACTACATAAAAGATTTGAAAGAAAAAAAATTGAAATAAAACAAATCAAATTCAACAAAAGTTTTATGACAAGGCCCACCTTTTGCCCACCACTTGTCAATATGTTTTCAATTAATATTACTCCTAAAAAATGTTAATCATTTGGAAAATATTAGAAAGGTAAAACTTGGAAATTCATCCCCTTTGACCTACTCTAGATTTGTTTATTTAGCAACCTCATTAGTACACTTTATTGATGAAGTCAAACCATTGCCTTAACAACCCATCCCACAACATCCTTTTAGACTAATTAAAATCTTGATTTAGAAATGAAACTAGAAGGATAGTTCTACACATGATGTGTCACAGTTTGGAAGACATAAATAAATTAGATAGGTAATTTCCTTACCACTCCCATGCTACCATCATTATCATATGCAATTTTTGAAATGTCATTTGATAAAATTTCCCCTTTTGATCTTGAAAATTTGACACGAACGGTTGATGATTTCATAAATGCACAAAGTTCTACCATGATTGCGTTCATTTCCTTTTCTTGGTGCTTTAGTTGACCTTGCAAGGTGGATTTCAACTCTTCAGTGGCCTTCACAATTTCGTCACGGTTGTTTTCCATGGCTCCTAGGCACATTTCTAACTTAGATATTAGGGAATGGCTTGGCTGGTCCATGTCTTCTTGTAATTGAAGGGTGGGGACACTATTCAATTCACAATGAATTCAATGGACCTGGAATCACACAACATCCTTACTTGTATTGATAATGAACCCTAGATGCATCTAAAATTATGAAACATATGTGAGGCACATAACTAACTTGAAAGAAAAATAAGGTGTAACTAAAATTACCCATTTTAGAGTTTTGGATACTTGGAACATAATAGACCTAGATAGGAGCCCAATTGTCAACCTTCATATAAATAACTCTCCTAAAATATTACCCCAAATTTCAAATTTAAAGACTTAAGATAAACTTTATACTTTAACCTCTTCCTCATCCACTTTCGGCCTTTTTTGTTTATAGGGTTTCTCCTTTTCACTTTCCTTTTAAAGCTCCACCAATGTGGGCTTACATCCTAGCTCTACTTCCTATAGACCCCAACCAATTTGTAGACCATTGCAAAATCAAAATCTCGCAAATTTCCAAGGAAACCAAAAACAACAAATTTGAAAGCATGGTGGGAATTTTAAAAAATTATCATCCATTCTTCCAACGCAATGTCACCTCCCTGTCTAACTCAGGATGGACTCTTTTGAGGTGCTCGAATTTTGCCATTCAAATGGCCCTTGCAAGATTATCCTCTTGTGTTGGAACTTTAATTAGTTGTTCTTAGTGTGCTTCAGAGTAATTCCACGATTTCCTTTTGCCTTTTACCCATTTTTTTTCAACCATTCACGCCTACTTTTCAAGACAACAACCATTTGATCTTTGACGTACTTGTAAGCAAGGGGATGGTCAAAATACTCAAAACCCCATACCCAAGGCCTCTTTTATTGCCTCTGACTTTTTAATAGCCTATGAATGTTGTCAATAGCTGGATTTAATTTCAAGGCACAGCCTCGAAGTGTAGTTAACCAACTAACCATGCTACCACCAACAAGTCAGCCCTCTGGATTACAATGCATAATAGGTTTCACATCCTTACCACAAAGTATAACTATTTATATCCCAAGCCTTTTCATTACCTTATCCAACGCTCAATGCCTAGCCTTTTGTTCAACTTGCTAGGAATGTGGATCAAATGAAACCATTATGTTATTTAATTAAGGAGATGCACCTATAGTAAAATTGACACTTACATTGGACTAACCTCCAAGTGTTTTTTGTGCATTTATAAGATATATAGGGCTTGTTAAATTACTTGCTGTAGCATGCAACCCTCCTTGCACATGCATTGGTCTTGGAGTTCCAAGCCATGTTAAAGGGGTTTGCTGCATTGGCAAGTACTAACTTGAAGGTGCCAATTGGATCGAGGGGTATTGACTAAATGGTGCAGAACTTAGATTTGGGGTTGGGGGGAATTAAGTGGGTGGTGTATGCCGGATTGGGGTGTATTGAAAGGATGGGGGGTAATGAGAAAGGGTATAGCACCTAAAGCATATTTAGTAGATGTTGGCAAAGGTTATGGGTATTGATTGGATGCCTGAAGCCATTTGTGGGTACATAGGGTTTTGTTATGACATATGAGTGTATTGGTTTCTTACTACTTGCACATGTGGGTATTGGTTGGATGATGGTTGTGAATGATAGACATTAAAAGTTGGTATAGTTGTAGAGTTGGGGGCAATAAAAAGCATGTGCTATATAGGAAGCACAAGCCAACCAAAAAGTAGTTGCAAATTCAATATTGCATACAACACCTCAAGTGGGCCTTGTGGTACAACATGTGGAAGTTGTTATGCATTCTACATCACATGCACTTTGGTATCTCGAAATGGTCCTACGTTATTCAATGCAAAATAAACGAAACATCAACATCAAAAATAATAATAATATCAAAATCAGTAAAATTTTGGATTTAAAAGGAAATCCATCCAAATTTTTGTCATCTCGAAACATATGTTGAGCAAAAGTGTTAGCTTCATGAACATTAGTTAAGACAATTGTAGTAGGCAAGGAATTTACAATTTCTTTTTTTGTTTATTTATTGAAAATCCCATTGCCATTGGAACTAAACTCATCTTTTTGTGATGTAAGGGTTGAACTACTACATCTTGGTGACCCACAAGCTTGTCAAAAAGAGCAAATTTCAATTGTTTCCGCATTGTCCACCGCTTTGGTTGGAGGTCTATACATTGTCCTTTCTTTTAAAACATGAACACCAAATGTTAGTTTTAGGTTTAGGGTTAGGGTTTGTTGGACCATTGTAGAACACAAAGAATGTTTGGTACCTTAAGCTAAAAACACATCAATGTAAAATAAAACTATAGTTCAACAAAACTTACAAAGAACACAAACTCGAATTTATGATTTACCTAAGCTTCTATTTGCAAAACTTAAGGTTGTCAAGTGTAAAAAAGAATGTGCAAAAAACCCCCAAAAACATAGGGAATGAAAAATTGAAGAGTGAAAATAGGACAAACAAAATTTCATAATTATGGAAATCGAAGAAAACTAAAGATCTTCAAAAGGAAAAGAATTTTGACAACAAAAATTTGGTCATCAAAGGAAACACTTTCAATAAAAGGTAAGGTTTTAGGAAAAAAAACCCGTTTCCCAATTTTTTCTTCTTCTAAATTAATCATCAGATGTATTTGCAACTTAGTCTTTCACATCTTCTTCACCAAACTCCTTATCGAAGTCCACCTTTTGTTTTTGATAAAATTTGAACCTAATGGCCTAGCTCTTTTACTTGATTCAAAACCGTTCTCAACCACAACTGTTGTAGACTTGCAGAGGCGCATGCTGCGTCAAGGTTTGAATGTTGGGTCGATGTTCACTTTCAAATGTCAATTTTGAGCAATAGTGGAAATGACATTGTTTCCAATGTGTTTCTCCTTGCAACATTCAAAACCACAGCAAAAAAAAAGGGGAAAAAAAACACCAAAACTATTACAAGTGCATGTGATAGTGAGAGCATTGAAAGGATAATGAGGATGAATGTAAGAAAATCAAACAAATAGAATGAGAAGAAGGCATTGGAAAAGGTGAAAGCAAAAAATGAATTGTAGTTGAAATTCAAATTTTCAAAGTACTACACATTGGATGAACATGTGAGCATGGATTGTTGAACATTATCCAAAAATGAAATGAAAAGTGGGTTTAAGGAAGAAACCTAAACCTTTAGACACAAATGGTGCCCAATTATCTAACCCTACAAACTTTGGCAAATAAATTATCCTATAGGGAACTCAATTCTAGAATTCTCTAAACCTATAATATTTTGAAAAGAAAGAGCTTGAATTAAGAGCTCACTTCTAATTTACTCTAAAATTGATGCAAACTTTGCTTCATTTTCCGCAATCATGCATATAGACGAACCTTATCGTAGTTTCCTACAGCTTTAGTTGACACACCTATGACCTTCATTGCCTCCTTATCAATTTGGATTGCAAATGCCAATGCACAAGGTAAGCAACAACCCTTATCCCACATTACAATGTTCTTCCACCCTCCATTTTCCCTTTTTTTAAAAAGTGACTTTGCCATTGTATTCCCATTTTGTACCTTTTACACCAAATACATTGACAAGTGTATTCACACATGCTCCTTACTATTTCCCTCTTCAAGTGACACTTGCAACTTTTTAGTTAAAAGCTCCATTGCTTCTTTCTTTGTTACCCACCTCAAAGTTGCTCCAATAATGCACATGTAGTTGTGTGCATTAACATTTGTTTACATTTCATAAATTAAAGATCTCATAAACTGAAACCATAATTCCCTTAACAACCATGTGTTAAAAAGTTTGATTTTTTTTACTTATATGGAATTGTGCACTATGCATTGCCCTTATAATTGTTCACATGCTTCAAGGTACTATGACAAAGTTAATCACATGATTGTATGCTTAAAAAACATTGAATACCTATTTTAATATTAATAAATAATGTTTGTACATATTGTTTTCGATTTTAATTCTTAGTATGTACATTGTTCAATACACATTGGTTTGTGTTTTTAGTTATATTTTATTATTTTAAGTAGTATGTACATTTTTTAATCACCTTCAAAATTCCTTCCATTAAGGCTAGACTTTGTTATTACAAGCTTGCCACAATTGCCAAATTGGCATAACCAATAAACTATTGTAGTCCATACAATCTATGCTTATCTTTCTATACCTACTATATAAATTGCAAAGTATGTGTACATTATGTTGCTTGGAAGTTGGGTTAGTTTCAAAAATTTGGTGTTATCTCTTCTAAGTTAAGTGTAGTCACCTGCAAATTCAATAATCTTGTGGACAATGAATTCCTTCTACTTCCAAATTAATTTATCATGGCATGGTCTAACTTGTAATCAATGTTTTGCATATTTTCTACAAGTTATTGTGTGCAATGGCAAGAGGGACACCATTACCAAATGGACAAATTCAATGGTGTATTGACACCCAAACACTATTTGATTTAGAAGACCTTGAGGCAAATTGACAAGGTTTAACTAGTTATGAATGCCTTGTACATGTTGCCATGGTGCAAGAATACAAACCCATGGCACAATTAAAAAACATTTGAGACAAAATGGACGAGACCCATATCTTTGATGGCCAATGGACTACCCCCACTTATTCCATTCAATTTTGAATTTTTGAATTTTATATAATAGTTCACATACTTTTAAATGCCTCAGTTGTGCAAGGGTTATAAAACATGGGAAGGAATAATTGTGGATTTAGAAAATTGCAATTCAAAAGATATTACTAACTCAACATAAGTGCATTGTTTGATCCATGGACAAGAAGTGATACATGAACCTACACCACATATTAATGGTTGCCACATGGATGTACCAATTAGGAGCCCAACAACACCCATGGTCAACGTTCCTAGGCTTGACCTAGAAGTTCAAGTTCACAAGGTGGTTGTTGAAGCATTTATTAGATTTGACAATTTACAACATGGGTCTAAAGAACAAAACCCACCAGTCATTGAACCCTTGGAGAATCCACAAACAAACTTTCACATATCAGATGACCAAGGACAACATGAAGTTATAATGGATTCAATGATCATTAAAGCATCAACCCCATTGTTTTGTTCCATTCATTCCACGACTATTATAGACGTGAATCTGTAAAACTTTGGATAATTGTTGATTTGGCACAAAGATGGAGCAAGTGCAAATGGCTTAATTCAAAGTGTGCCGGATTCCCAAAGTTGGAAGCACATTATTGGAAAGTGGTTGTATTTTGTAGTTGAAGCAAAAAAATTCAATTAGGGTTGACACTAGATGGGGTGAACCCTTTTGGTGACTTGAGTTTGTGTCATTCTACATGGCTAGTTGTTCTACTTAATTACAATTTTCCCCCTTGGTTGGTAATGAAATGTTACTTTATAATGTTGGACTTAATAATTCTTGGCAAGGAATCAATGACATCTGGAAACATAGATGTGTACTTGGAGCCTCTCATTGAGGAATTATAAAGTTGTGGAATGGTGTTAAAGCTTATGATTCATTACATGGGGCAACACTCAACTTGAGGGCTATGTCTATGTGGAGTATACATGACTTTTTAGCATGTGGATTGTTTGTAGGATGTGTTTCCATAGGTCATGTGGGATGCCCATCTTGTGGCCCAACTACATAAGCTCATTTTTCAAGGAAATTAGAGAAAACGATTTATTGTGGGAGTTGGCCTTATCTACCCCCTATCAACAAGTTCACATTGCTTTCAATGGTGAAACAAAAAATACGGTGGCTCTTGTGCAAGTGACTGCATCAAATATCATAAAGTCGAGCAAGGAACAAGAAACATGGTTGCAAGGTCCATGAAATAAAGCTGGCTCAAAACATGACCTCGTACACAAACATGGCATCAAGCGGCATAAAATCATGTTCAAACTTCCGTATCGGGAAATAAACATTACAAACCAAAAACATTTAACTTCAATTAGTTATGTTACATATTAACAAGGATTCTAGCTAACTTGTTGATTTACATGTCTAAATCGTATATAAATTACATATCTACAGTAGTGACTAATGTGGTCCTTATTACTGCTACAAATTGCTCATTCACAACACCTTGGATGTCATGCACTTCAAGAAAAACTTGTGTGAAAATGTGATAAAAATTATTTTTGTTGCCAAGGCTACTGTAACAATATAGGAAGATATGGAACAATGTGGAATCTAGCCACATTTGTGGCTACAAGCTAATGGGCTTGGGTTCATTAAACCTATAATTTCATATGTTATGACAGATAGGAAAAAGGTAGTGCAAATTATTCTAAACTTGAAAACTCCCACTCACTATGTGTTTTCATTAAAGAAATGGGTCAAGAAGGATGGTGATCTCAAGGGATTGAAATCACATGATTTTCATGTGATGATGCAAGACATTTTGCCACTATGCATGCAACATTTAATGGTAAAAGGTTGTAGAATGGCCATCATCTACTTTAGTCATGTGTTCAAAAAACATCATGGACCCAACAATAATGGTTGAATTGAAGAATGATGGGGTGGTCACATTGGTATTGTTGGAGAAGGAATTCCCTCCTTTTTTTAACACCATGACCCATCTTCTAGTCCATTTAGTTTGAAGAATTGGAAATTTGTGGTCTAGTACATATGTGTTGGATGTATCATGTGGAATGTTAAATGAAAACATTAAAGGAATGTGTGAGGAACAAAGTAAGGCCCAAAGGATCCATGGTAGAAGGCTACACAATAGAAGAGGCATTGAGATTTTGCACAAAATATTTGCAAGATTTTATCGCCAAAAAGCGAAGGGTGCGGGATGAAAAAGAAAATCAATGTATGGTTGACGAGGTGGTTGAAAGAAATGGGTGCCAAGAAAATTGAGTGCAAGCCTTCAAGACATGGCCCATTATTTTGTTTTTCAAAATGTGGAATTAATGGCTCCATGACGCTTGTATGCCACTTTAAACTCTATATTGAATATTTTAAAGTTCCAAACATAAATTAGAGATTTGCATTGGATACAAGTCACAACATTTATAACTTGTATATCTTGGTTGTTATGCTTGAACTAACCCATGGCTAAATTGTGATGGCAAGAAGCACACTGTAAAAGTTGGGATACAAAATGAAGAAAAATGAGAGTTTTTACGAATTGTTGGTCGATCTCGGGGTAAAGCTTATGTATTCTTAGGCCACCTTGCAAAAGTCGCCCCATTTCCAATTTGGGTAAAAACTACCATTTTATCGGCCATAAAAAATGGTGAATAATTGACAAAAATGTTGTGCATATGTCCATGCTACCAACATTGGAAGCTATAACATATCGTGCAATGTATGCTTTTGGAAACCATTTACCATGTTTCAAGTGGTGAAGAACATTTGACCACAAGGGATAGTGGAGTGTTTACACACTACAATGACCTTATATGGACATCACAATGGCAGTTTTTCCTATATTCCCTAGATACAAGAAAATAAATAAAATAAAATTCATTGAAATAATATAAAAAGGACTCAATTATCTAAAGTTATCATAATCAACCTTTCAAGAATGAAAAAATCAAATCAAAATCATGGATAACCAATAAGTAATGGACTTTTGAATTTTGCCCACATTTTTTTGTCACACCTGCAAAACTCATGGATATGGATTTTTATCTTACAACATGTTAGAAACTTTGGGATATTGGATGAATCATGTTGAAGAAACTAAATATCCATTGAATGAATGGAATGTGATTTTAATTTATTATGTTATGGACTTTTTAAAATCCCAAAAACTACAATTATTTTAATAGCCTTTTTAAGCATTTAAAAAGTATTATTAAAAAAGTATTTTGTGATATTTTGTATATGTCTTATAGCATTGTGATTTGAAATTGGAAATGGAAAAAAATGTTACTTTCAATATCATCTAAATATTCATATTTTAAGCCACTTTTCAACTACACTAGAAAAGGACTTTGAAAAGGGATTTTAATTCGTCGAAATTGTGACACCCTAGTGTGCTTTTGTCTAGTGGCACTACTATTACATTTAAACAAGAATGTGTTTCAAGACCAAATGATCAACGACCTATCCTTGCAAAGCTAGAATATGTCGAATGGATTGAAGAGATATTAAAGCTCAACTATGGGGTATTCAATACTATAATGGATTTCTGCAATGGGGTGAAAGCAAATTACATAGGGAGTAATGCAACAATCAAAAGAGACGAATACCACTTCACCCTTGTTAATTTCAATTCCTTAACTCCCATCTTTGATTACTCTTTTGCTTTCCCAATTCATGTAGAACAAATGTTTTTTTTTGTTAATCCAAAGGAAAAAAAATAGAATGTAGTTCTACGCAAAGATCCACATGGGAAACAAGTAGCAAGGGGTGTTGACTTTGACCCTATTGATTTGGATATATTTAGAATTGAGAATAATGATAGTTACATTGGTTTACAAGCTCCAATTTCAATTCCTAAGGTAACTAAAAAAACCACTATTGTTGAAGGAGTTCCACTCATGCCTTTAGATTTGGTAAATGTTGTTGTTGTTGGAATGAATCAAAATGATTATGAAAATGATCCACAAAGTGTGGATGAGTTTGATGGGCCAAACAACTGTGACAATGATGGTTAACATAACCTTAATTTACTACAATGGTTTTAGTTTCAAATTGAGATGAAGGTTCAAAACAATGTTCAAAACCATGTACATGTGTTCTTGTAATTTTGTAAATCATTTACTCAACTTGAGGGCCTCTTTGTGTCATTTGAAATATCCATAATGTGGATTGTGTGTTCAAAATTTTATAGTAGTGTTGAACCATATATCCAAAAATATGGGCCTTTAGGGTTAAGTGATGGAAAGATCATTACATATATGGTCATTGGTGTGTGGTTCAATATGAATTAATTTGGAACTACACATGATTTGGTCATTTTATTCTTTATTAATTTAAACTAAATAATGGTATTTGAATACTTCAAAATTAACATATAGATATATACTTAATAATTAAAATATATATTTGAAATATTAGTACATATAAGTATGTACAAAGATTCAGATTAAATCTATTATATATTCCATTTTCCCATTTCATTTTTTTAAATTTCGAATTTTTGTCCTATATTAAAATTATTTATTTCATATGAAATAATTATTAATAACCATTGATAAACATGTGAACCTGACTATGTTAATAGACATATTTTGTGATTAACACAAATAATAATATCTTATAATAAAAATTTATTTTAATATTGCAACATTATATTATAAATGACATTATAATCACATTAGTCATAGTTTGATGATTAATTTTAAGCATATTAGTCATATCAATCAACATAGACAATTTCGCATTGGCACCATTTCTGCCATGTGTGAAACATGTTCAATTTGACTGCAATGCTACTTTTGGTAGTCAAAACAAACATTGCTACTTTTATTGTTAATCATAATGGACACCCTTAATCACTTCATACTAGTATTTTATCCTATATTGTGATTGTATAGTCATTTTAGTCACAATGTTAGTAGCAAAAAAAACCATACTTTTGTAATAATGAATTATAGAATGATTTACATCTACATGTTTAAAAAAATAATATTATACCATAAGTTTTATAATAGGTTATTAAACCTTTTCTTTCTTTAATTCTTGGACTAGGAATATTTACAACATTATCATAACATAAATACATTTCATGACTTGATGGGATTTAGCTTCAACCTCTCTCCCATTATTCACACAATATAAATGCCCAACATAAGGCATTTATGTTATGGCCTCTTCAAAACTTTCTTTCAACATGTTATTTTTGCAATTTTTTTTTCATTATTTGTTCCCCATTTTTTTCAACTCAGCTATTTTCTGTTTGCACATTTTCACTTTCTACTTTTTCCACATGTTTTTGAATTGTTTATTTCATTTTCAATGGTCTCATTTTCTTCAATCAAAATCAAAATTTCATTTTGACTTTACTCCCCCATTTTCTACAAGAATATTACCTACCTTGAAGCAGAAATTAAAAATAAGTATTTAGCTATCCAAAAATTAACCTAAACATTTACAAGCAATTGAAAGAAAAATAAAAAAAGATGTAATGTGCTAAAAAATACATAATGTAATTATGCAAATGAAATGCAATGTGTAAAAGTGGGATGCAATGTGTATAATTAAATGTACAATGTCCAAATAATTCTCGCACACAACAAATAAACACATCATCAACCAACATTTCCCAAAAACATGGATAATTAAAAAAATTCATCAACAAACAAAGATTGAAATTTTTTTTCTCACCTTTCAAGTCTAACTTGATGAACTTGAATTTGGATAACTCCTTCCACACTTGCAAAAAACTCAGGGGGTGAAATATTGATCTGGAGTAGGAGGAATAAAAGTAATAGTGTTAAACAAGGAATAATAACATCATGTGTTTAGTGGAGAGGTACCTAAGCAAACCACATTGAAGATGAATGAGCAAAGGAGCAGCATTGTTGATTAAGGAGGAGCAACGTTGAGTAAGGAGTAAAGAACAACAACATCATGGGCGTAGCAAAGAGGTACTTGAATAAGTTGTGTTGAGGATGAATGAACAAAAGAATGACATCGTTAAACAAGGAACAATAACATTGAATAAGAGGAACATTTGCATTGAATATGGAATAGCAGTGTTAAAAAAAAAAAAAAAAAAAAAAAAAAAAAAAAAAAAAAAAAAAACAAAAAAAAAAAAAAAAAAAAAAAAAAAAAAAAAACAAAAAAAAAAAACAAACAACCACACACCCAACCCCCCCCCCCCCCACCCCCCCCCACCCCAC